>ERZ779885.4384-NODE-4384-length-11060-cov-9.637438_pt1 | contig 11060 bp, 8 predicted proteins | sample MGYA00511554_ERZ779885 | MGnify/ENA primary metagenome ERZ779885 (study PRJEB29588, sample SAMEA2160998) | human gut metagenome | biome: human gut; feature: human-associated habitat; material: faeces | place: Denmark | collected 2008/2010 ... | reverse complement strand
GCGGGGCACCAGCAGGGCCGCAGTGTGCCGGGTGAGCGCGGTGCGGGCAAGCCCGGCCGCGCAGCCGCCCAGGTCCATCACCAGCCCGGCGTCCAGCGTGCCGTTCTGCAATTGTGTACATACGGCGTCGTTGGAGAGCAATGCGGTTTCCAGCGGGATGCCCGGGTATTGCTGCCGGAACTGCTCCAGCACATCCCCCAGCATGGGCAGGTAGCTGGGCACCAACGCCACACTGATGCCCAGCCGCAGGGCGGGGGACCGGATATCCTGATACGCCTGCGCGCACATCCGGTCAAATTGCTCCACCACCGGCGCGGCCTGCGCCCGGAAGCGCTGGCCCTTTTCGGTCAGGGCAAGGTGATTGCGCACATTGATGAACAGCGGGCCGCAAAGTTCTTCTTCCAGTGCGGCAATGCTCAGCCGCAGAGCCTGCCGGGACAGATACATCCGCCCGGCCGTGCGGGTATAGTTCAGGTCCTGACACAGGGCCAGAAAATAGCGCAGCTGCTGAATGGTCATGGGAGGTTCCTTTCCAGAAATAAAACGCAAGTTTTTCTTGATACCTACAGGGATATTATAACTTCTTTTTCTTTGGTTGTAAATGTGATACTTTTAACAAGAATGGCAAAGCATTTTTGCCACTCTGGAACAAAGCACGAAGAAAAAGAAGAGAAAGGAACCTTATTATGGAAAAGATCTCCCGCAAAGGCTTTCTGAAAATCGCTGCCGCTGCCGCCATGAGCAGCGTCACCGCAGCCGGTCTGGCTGCCTGCAATGCAGCCAGCAGCTCCACCGCTGCTGCATCTTCCGGTGCAGCCGGCATCTACACCCCCGGCACCTACACTGCCACCGCCAAGGGCATGAGCGAGATCACCGCCACGGTGACCTTTGACGCTGCCAGCATCACCAAGGTGGAGCTGGACCTGTCCGGCGAGACCGACAGCATCGGCCAGGCCGCCAAGGACAAGCTGATCGAGCAGGTGATGAACGCTCAGACCAGCCAGATCGACGGTGTGACCGGTGCCACCGTGACCAGCAAGGCTGTGCAGAACGCTGTGGCCGACTGCATCCGTCAGGCCAGCGGCGGTGCCATCAACCCCGCTGAGCAGACCACCGAGGAGACTGCCTCCACCGCCGACTGGCTGGGCGAGGAGCCCGAAGTGGCCGAGAGCGACATCAAGCAGACCGTGGAGTGTGAGGTGCTGGTGGTGGGTGCCGGTTCCTCCGGCAGCTTTGCCGCTGCCGCCGCGGCCGAGGCCGGTGCCAAGACCATCCTGATCGAAAAGTTCGGCCACGACATGGCCAGCGGCATCCGCGACACGCTGGCTGCCTGCGGCTCCAAGCAGCAGCAGGAGGACGGCGATGACGTGAACAAGAAGGACGCTGTGCGCTACCTGTGCAATTGGAGCCAGGGCTATACCCGCCGCAGCCTGGCACAGGTGTGGGCAGACCGCAGCGGTGAGACCATCGACTGGTTCACCGACGTACTGGCCGAGAGCGGCATCGACTTCCGCCACGAGATCGACGAAAAGCGTGACAACGACAACTACGAGGTGCTGGACGTGGGCCACAGCACCCAGTACGGCGACGAGTACAGCGAGCAGCTGACCATGGACGCCGTGCTCAAGCACGCCGAGGCCGACGGTCTGGAAGTGCAGTACGAGATCACCATGGTCAAGCTGGAAAAGGACGGCAACCGCGTCACCGGCCTGATTGCCAAGAATGCCAACGACGAGTATGTGCGCTACAACGCATCCAAGGGCGTCATTCTGGCCTGCGGCGGCTACAGCGGCAATGAAACCATGATGAACGCCCTGCAGCCCCAGAGCGTGGAGCAGACCTGCATCAACTATTCCAAGCCCGGTGCCAAGGGCGACGGTATCAAGGCCTGCCTGTGGGCCGGTGCCATCATGGACCAGACCCACACCTCCATGATCTTTGACCGCGGTGCCATCAAGCCGGACCAGACCGGCGAGTACGGCAAGGCCAGCGATGGCGCGCTGTTCTGGATGGGCAGCCAGCCGTTCCTGAAGGTGAACCTGAACGGTGAGCGCTTCATGAACGAGTACATGCCTTACGATCTGGTGCTGCACGCTGCAGCCAGCCAGCCCTACCACACCTACTGCACTGTGTGGGACAGCAAGTACCCCGAGGATGTGGAGCACTTTGCCACCCACGGCTGCAGCCGTCTGTACCCGCATGTGAACGGCACCGCTCCGGTGTTCCCCATTGAGTACATCGAGGGCATGAACGCCGATCTGCAGGACCAGGGTTACATCGTGCAGGCCGACACCGTGGAGGAGCTGGCCGACAAGCTGGGCCTGCCCAAGGACACCTTCACCGCAACGGTGGATCGTTACAACGAGCTGGCTGCCAAGGGCGAGGACGAGGATTACGGTAAGGAGGACTACCGTCTGTCCACCCTGAGCGAAGCTCCCTTCTACGGTGTGCGCCAGTCCGGCGGCTACCTCATCTGCACCACGGACGGCATCCAGATCGACGACAACATGCACGCACTGGACCACGACTTCAAGGCCATCCCGGGCCTGTATGTTATCGGTGACATGAGCGGCAACTACTTCTCCGGCAGCTATCCCTGCCTGATGGCCGGTGCCGCCGCAGGCCGCAGCGCCACTTTCGGCCGCTTTGCCGGTCAGAACGCTGCCGCCGGCATCTGATCCGGAGCGCCCGCAACACGACACGCTGTGTGAAGCAATAAAAAAATGCGAACGAGAGCAGAAATGCTTTCGTTCGCATTTTTTGTTTACGGAAAGAACGCTTATTCTTCCACGATGATCTTATCCTTGGCGTAGTCCAAAGCAAGCCCGATCAGCTCATTGCGGGAGCGATTTGTTTTTCCGGCAAGATCATCGTAGAAATCGACGATTGACTTGTCTACGCGAATCGTAAATGTAACAGGTTCGGAGAGCTTTTTAATTCTGAGTTCATCCATTATTATCACCCCAATACTATTATGAGGTGAATTTTGCTTGAAATGAATGCTATATTACGGTTCGTAAATGAACATAAAGTGGTATAATATATGGTGAGAACTGATCTTGCTTCCTGAATGCGTCGGAATGTGCCGAAAAACAACACATTCTGGGAATTGCTGCACAGAGAAACAGGAGGTACGATCAAACCGTAAAGTAGCCGGGTGACCGGCAAACAGAGGAGGATGTGTGCGATGAAAAAACAATTCCGGATTCTTGCAGCGGCACTGGCCCTGTGCCTGAGCCTGTTGTGCTGCCCGGCGGCCTTTGCGGCGGTGGACAGCAGTTCCTGCCAGACGGTACCCTATGCGCAGGCAACGTCTCAGCCGCTGGGACAGCCTATCACTATTACCGGTACGCCCAATTACAGTGCGGCTACCAGCAACGATACTGCATTTATTTTTGGCTTTGACACCGCCGACGGCGTGTGGTATGTGGCCGTGCAGAAGTCGAAATTTGATGCCTTCAAGGCGGCGGCCCCGGCACAGCAGATGACCCTGTACGGCGTGTATGCCGGCACACTGGACGTGAACGGTATGCCCATTCTGGACATCCAGAATGGCTCGGTGCTGCTGAACGGCACCACCAGCGACACGACAGCTTTGTACACGGCCGGGCAGAAAAAGCTGGATGCCCAGAAGGCCGCCGCTGCCGCCAGCAGCAAAAAGACCACGACTACTTCCGGCAGCAAAAAGAGCACGGGCAGTGCATCTTCCGGCCAGACGACCAGCCAGATGGTGTGGATCCCCACCCATGGCGGCAAGAAGTACCACAGCAACCCCAACTGCAGCGGAATGAAAGGCCCTGAGAAAGTGAGCCTGTCCACTGCAAAATCCCGCGGATTCACGGCTTGCAAAAAGTGCTACTGAGCATAAAAGAAAGGACCGCTGCGATCTCTCCGGAGGCCGCAGCGGTCTTTTGCGTTTTGTGGTAAAACTCAGCTCCGGCGCTTGGCCAGTACCGCCGCCCCGCTGGCAGCGGTCAGGACGCCCAGCAGGGCAAGCCCGGCACCCGCCTGCCCGAAGAGATCGCCCACGGCACCCACAAAGGGACTTGCGGGGATCATCAGGATACTGTAGGCCATGCTGTCCACACTGATGAGGGTAGCCCGCTGATCACTGGAGATCAGGGCATTGAGACGCTGGTCGGCATGGAGCAGCCAGACTTCCAGCACGCCCTGCACCAGCATCATGCCCAGAATGCCGCCCCATGCGGGCGCTGCGCCGACCAGAAAGGTCCCGCCGCCGACCAGCAGGGCACACACCGTGTAGAACCGCCGCAGGGTGTGGGGATGTACCCGTCGGCCAATCTCGGTACCGGCCACGCAGGCCGCACCGCCCAGCAGCAAGGGCAGAAAAAGCCACTCGGTGGGCCAGCCCAGCTCCACGAGCCGCTGCTGCAGGAACATCTTGGTCAGATAGCAGGGGACAGAGATGACCGCATCGGCAGCGATGAGTTTTGCCGCCAGCGGGCAGCCGCGCAGGGCGGCGGCACTGTCCCGCACCAGCTGCGCGAACTGGCCCGGCAGCTCTCGCAGGGAATGGGAACTCCGGGCGGCTTGTGCCTCGGTGACCACAGGTTCCTTCAGCAGGAGCATGGCCAGTGTGGAAATGCTGCTGAACAGCGCACTCACCAGATAAAAGCCGGAAAACCGCAGAAACCGCCGCACAAATCAGGAAAAGGCCGGGCGCAAATGCCATGAGCAGGCTGCTCAGCACTGCCAGGATGCCGGTTGCCCAGATGCGGAATTGTGTGCCGCGTTTGGATTTGACCCGGTAGCCGACGGAGATGATGACATCGAGGTTGTAATAGTCCACATCGTAGACCTTTCCATCTGCGGCAGTGTAGGCAAATTTTGCCCACACTGATTCCTTCTGAAGCTCACCTTCCTTGAAGATGTTCCGGACGTGTTTTCCAATAACGCTGCGGTCACGCTGGAACAGCTCAGCCATCTGGTCGATGGACAGCCAGACGGTATCACCATCAAAGGTAGTATCAATTTTGGTCAGACCGTCGTCTGCATCTGCAAGCAATGTGTCTGTCTATACAAACACCATTTGCGTTGCAAAATACTTGTTGGGAACACCCAACCCCTTGAACTGCATCCGGTGGATGCAGACTGTGCGATTGCATCGCTGATTCGTTCAAACTCATCGCAGCCCTATATTATCGCTCACACTCCCGATCAGGATGTCAAATGCAGAAGCGGCCATCTGCATCTACGCAAACAGCCGCTTCATGATTCATTTTGTACTGGTCACTGCAGTACCTTATTCATCAGCTCTTGATAGCTGTCCACATGGTCGTATGTCACAAGACCATCTGACAATCTTGCGAAGAGCTTCTTGGCGCAGTCGATCTTGGACTTCTCGATTGGGCGCAAGTTCAGGCTTTCCATCGTGCCTTTGGTTTCTGCAATAAAATAGATGTGTTTCACCTTGCCCTCATGGAACACGATTGCCCAGTCCGGGGAGTAGTGTCCAACCGGGGTCGGAATATAGAAGCCTTTCGGCAGTTTTGCATAGATAAAGACTTCCTCTGCACCGTCCAGATTTTCCGCAAACTTCCGTTCCACGCTCTTTTCCGCTGTGCCATCGGTGAAAACGTAATCCTGAATCGCCTTTTGTGCCTTGTAAGCCTTATCCATCGTCAGAGCGTGTTTCTCTGCCGTAAAGATGCTGCTGTCGTAGCTGCCCTCAATGGTATCATAGGTGATATGCTCCACGATCATGGTAGCTTTCTGCTCCTTGATCAGCCGGATCACCTTTGTGATAAATTCTTCCGGGTTGTTCTGGTACATCGCAAAGGTCGTCGGCTTGATGCCCTGCAAAATCCGTGCGACAGTGCGCCGGGTCAGCGTTGTGTTCTCTGCAATTTTGCCGATCAGGTCATACGCAACCTGACCTGCGTAGTCATGTTCTAATTTTTTTGTTCTGCTCTTGGCATCTCTGAAGCTGCTGCCTTCCCGCACCATATCGGCACTCAGAACATCTTTCTGACCAGCATAGGTGACGGTATATTTCAACCGACTGACGTACAACTCGCTGTCGATGTGTACGATTGCTTTCTGAATCAATTCCTCAGAATCAAAATCCACCGTATAGGCGTATTTGTGGTTGATCGTCTGCCAGAGCTTCTGGAACTCTGCCTTTTCAAACCGGTCGTTCAGCGGATTTTCCAGCACTTTCGGCTTGTTGCCATCCTCAAACATAGACTTGAGCATACTGTCATCATAAATTGCCTGCACAAGCGTGTGCACGCCCTCTTCAATGGGCTTCAGCGTTTCCGGCACCGGTGCAAGTGTTCCGGTCTGCACATCGTCCCGGTAGTCCTGCGTGACGTTATCCTGCTCATCCACATAGTTGTTGCGGACAAGGTACTGATAAATCGCCCGTGCCTGATGGTCATCCACCTCGACAGTTTTGCCATCCAGCCTGATGGTCTTGCCGGTGAAATATGCAATGTCCGCCTTGCGGGGGCGATCATACAGCACTGCTTCGGTCTGCTTTTGCAGTCCGTCTACAAATCCTGCATAGCTCTCGCTGGCAATAACGGTCAGGACGTTGATATCCTGCACCTTATCTCCCAGCACTTCCGCATCCATGCGGCTTCCGTCCTTATTCACGCACAGACGCAGACCACGGCCTACTTCCTGCCGCTTCTGCGTGGTGCTGTCGCTGTGCTTCAGGGTGCAGATTTGGAACACATTCGGGTTATCCCAGCCTTCCCGCAGGGCAGAGTGGGAGAAGATGAACCGGGTCGGCTCTTCAAAGGACAGCAGACGTTCCTTATTTTTCAGGATCAGGTCATAGGCAGAAATGTCATCCGACATATCTGAGCCACGCTTGACCGAACTGTTGACGCTGTGACCTTTCTTGTCGATGCTGAAATAGCCCTTGTGGACATCATGCACATCGGTTGAATCCAGATAGGCTGTATAAGCAGGGTCGAACAGGGTGCGATGCTCATTCAGAACCGAAAGATACTCCTGCTCAAAAATCTTGCCGTACTCGCCCAGCAGCTCGTTTCCGTCTTCATCGTACTGGCGATATTTTGCCACTTCGTCGATGAAGAACAGCGAAAGTGTCTTGATGCCCAGTTTGAAAAGTTCCTGCTCTTTTTCAAAGTGCGAAAGGATCGTTTCATGGATCTGCACCCGGCGCATATCGTTTTCGGAAACGTCGCCGGTAACATCACCTTTGCGGATGGTGTCTCCGTTCGTAAAGGTCACAACGCCCGTGATCGGGTCGATTTCCGACACCACGAAGCCCTTGTACTGCTCCATTTCCCCGGATTTATAATAGAGATTATCGCCCACATCCAGCATATGGAACTCTCGCTTCGTGCCGTTCTGGTGGCTGACCTCCATCTCCACTTTTGCCCGTGGCGGATTCTTCGGGGAGATGATGATGCTTTCCAGATACAGATACTTGTCCGTACCACGCAGATTTTTGACCTCAAAGCCTTTGACTTCGATTTTCTTGACCAGTCGCTTATTGTAAGCGTCCAGCGCATCCAGAACGTAAATCAGATTATGCTGCTTGGCGTGGGTAGCAGAGTAATTCAGTGTGAAAAGTGGATTGAACTTTTTCAGGGCTTTCTGAGTGGCAGAGTCCTCTTTGCCCATCTTCTGCGGTTCGTCCAGAATCAGGATCGGGCGGTTGGCGGCAATCACATCAATCGGGCGGCGGGAGCCGAACTCATCCCGCTTGGTGTAGATAATTCTCGCAGCGGCATCACCCTTGCGACCTTCCACGTTCTTGTCCTCATTCATGGATGCCGCAAACGCCTGCGTGTTGATGATCATGACATTGATGCCGGAATTGCTGGAAAAGGAATCCAACTGATTCAGGTTGCTGCTGTTGTAGATAAAGAACCGTGCCTTTTTGCCGTAGCACTCCATAAAGTGATCAGTAGTGATCTCAAAGGACTTCTTTACGCCTTCACGGATGGCGATACTCGGCACAACAACGATAAATTTGCTCCAACCATACCGTTTGTTCAGCTCAAACATGGTCTTGATGTAAACATAGGTCTTTCCCGTTCCGGTTTCCATCTCGATATCCAGCGAGCATCTTCCCAGCGGTGCTACCAGCTTGTCCGACTGATGGATGTTTGCTTCTGCCTGCAATGTGCGGATGTTCTGAAGCAGCTCCTGGTCGGTCAGTTGGAGTGCTTCGTTCTTAAAACCGGAATCGTTGATCAAATCCAGCAACTCCACCTGTGTTGCATCGTCCCCACTGGAAACAAGGCTCAACTGCTGTGGCTGTGCAGACAGGTTTCCCACATCACGCAGGTAAGACACGCCTGCATTATAGGGCTGACCCTGAAAGACCCGTGCCACCGCATCCACAGCATCCGTCTGGTACTGCTGAATCTTAAAACTAAACTTCATCTTTGTGGTTTACCTCCTGCTCCAGCATCAGGAAGCGGTCAAAATCGCTCTCATACAGGCGATCCTGAATGACACGATACTTTTCGTATTCGGTTTCTGCATGGAGTTTGGCCTGTTCTGCGCTGATTTTACCGGGGCCTGTCAGCAGTTCATTGCCGTTGAACTCCAGAAAACCATCCAGCCGCTTTGCCCAGTCCTCCATGCTCATGGGGATCTTGCGCTCGGCCTGCAGCTCGGCATAATCCAGATAGAGCGACACGATGCGTTCCAGATAATACATTTCCTCTTTGCTCAGGTAGTTCTTGGCCACCGTCACATCTGCTTTCAGGATTTTCCCATCCGGCGCATTTTCCCATGTGGTAAGCCCCATGTGCTCCTTGTTGGCATCGGCACGCTCCACGATCAGTTCTGCCGCCGTGTGGCGATGCACAGCATAGTGCATCTTATTCTGAACCGTCTGGAAGAACCGCCGGGTCGTTTTTGCATCCTTGTCATAATCAAACGCTGTTGCGTACAGATCCGTTACTTTCTGATAGAACTTGCGCTCCGACAGACGAATTTCCCGAATCTGCTGCAGCTGCCGCTCGAAGTATTCATCCGTGAACATGTGACCCTTTTTCAGGCGTTCCACATCCATTGTCCAGCCCTGAATCGTATGGTCTTTCACGATCTGACCCGCCCATTTGCGGAACTGCACAGCACGCTGATTATTCACCTTAAAGCCGACTGCAATAATCAGCTGCAAATTATAATGCGTCAGTTCCCGATTGACCTGACGAGTGCCCTCGGTCTGAACTATCCGGAATTTCCGGATAGTTGCCTGCTCGGTCAGTTCGCCGTCCGCATAGATTTTTTTGATATGCTCGTTGACCGTGCGCACATCCACATCATACAGTGCCGCCATCATCTTCTGCGTCAGCCAGATGTTTTCATCCTCATAGCGCATTTCATAGCTTGCATCGCTCTCACCCGTAGAAGCCACAAAGGTCAAATATTCTGCCGCTGAACTGCGAATAGCAAGTTCTTTTTTCTTTTTATCATCCATATCACATTTTCACCATTAAAGAACAGCGATAAGAATAGTAGCAACAAGCGAAGCTAACGCAATACCCGCAGAAACAAGGGCAATAATCAGCATCTTTATATTATACTTTTTTGCTTTTTCAGCTTCCTGTTTGCTTTCTTCCAGCTCTTTCTCTTTCAGCAGGTACAAATCGTTAAGTTTTGAATAGTTATCATTAAGTCCCTCTACCACTTTCTGATTTCCTTCAAGTATTGGTTTTATTTCCTCTGCAAGAATCTCGTTCAGTGGCGTAATGCTATCAATCATTTCCTGATTTCGCCTATTCATTTCATCAATAAACGAGGTATCTATTCTTGGGGCTAAATCAGGTAAGTTAATACCATTAAAATCCATCACAGCACCTTCCTTACCGTTTCCGGGCTATACGTTTCAAAAATCTGGTCAAAGTTTGTTGCAACGCTGTCGTTTGCCATGGAGCTGTCACGGAACACGGCATAGTAGGGCTTCATCTGGGCAATGGCCTTGACAGTCTCCTCCGTCACATCATGGTCGAAGCAGGCCAGCAAGAAGCCGTCTGCCACGTTGAACACCTTTTTGCCCGCAATCTCTTTCACCTCAATGGGACTGGACAGCAGCACACCCAGATCCAGCATCACCTGGAACAGCAAATCTTCCGGGGTGCGGTCGGATTTAACGTTATCCACCAGAGAGAACAGATCCTGCTGCTGGGTCTCCTCCGGCGTATAGTAGACGTTTTCCATGTTGCTGCTGTCCAGACGCAAGCAGCGGAAACCGATGTCGATGGGGGCGCTCTGGTCAGGCTGCGTCTCGGAGAACGATAACTGTCCCCCCCCTGCGGACAGTATTTGCTTGCCCGCACGGCGGATACGCTCCTTGCCGATTTCGCAGATGTTCTTGTAGCCTGCCTTGTAGGCTTTGCTCTTCTCGTCCGTCTTTTCCGGCAACTGCACCATGATAAACTTTCGGTGTCCACCATCTTCAGCGTTCAGTTTCATTACAGCATGGGCGGTAGTAGCGGAACCGGAGAAAAAATCAAGGATAATATCATCATTTTTGGTATTTAACTGGCATAATAATTTCAGTAGTGTCGATGGTTTTGAGTAGTCAAATATAGTTTTTCCAAACAAATCCATCAATTCAAGTCCCGAACTTCTATTGTTTCCGTATTCCGTTAAAATTGATCTTAATACCTGACCATTTTTCATATAGACCTTATGATGCAGGCTCCATCCATTTGCTGTTTTTGTGAATCTTACCGTACCTTCTTTCAACCCTTTAATAACGGTTTCTTTTGATTTTTGTGAGTTTATAGTCACGCTCGTTCCATCCGGAGCCGTAAGGGTAATGACGATAGGATTTTGTAATCCATTTCTAACTAATGTATCCCAATAATATCTCCTCCCATCATTTTCCACTTCTTTATATCGTTTTAGATATTCTTCCGTCTGTGAGATATACCATCTATCTGATAAGTTATTTGTATTTTTAGAATAGATTAAAATATATTCATGATCAACTGCAATATATCGAGAATCATTTCCACCTCCTTTACGCTGTTGCCAAATCAAGCTTGCAATAAAATTGTCTGCTCCTAAAATTTCATCAGATATTTTTCTTGTATTTACTA
>ERZ779885.4383-NODE-4383-length-11061-cov-3.162184_pt1 | contig 11061 bp, 11 predicted proteins | sample MGYA00511554_ERZ779885 | MGnify/ENA primary metagenome ERZ779885 (study PRJEB29588, sample SAMEA2160998) | human gut metagenome | biome: human gut; feature: human-associated habitat; material: faeces | place: Denmark | collected 2008/2010 ... | reverse complement strand
ATATGCACACACTTTCTGCCTTTTTAACAGCATAAAATATAACACATAACCAATCATTGCTATTACACTGTAATAAATCATTGGTGTTATATTAAAATATACAAACAATATCAGCATAAATGCAACAAATAAAAACAACGATATGTTAACAACCACGCATAGTTTAACAACCTGTTCCAGATTAAATTCTTTTTTATTAATGCTCATGATATCTCCTGATAATATGTTCTCGATTGTAAGTAGTACTATAGTATCATACAAAAGCTACTTTTGCACTACATTTTTATTGCAGCTTGACATTTTTTATTAAGTTTCATAACATTATTCTTATAGATTGGAGGCAATATGAGCGATAATAAATATAATAATGTTATGCACCTCGGCAACCCAACTAACACGATTGCCGTGCTTAACAGATATGGTTTTGATTTCAAGAAAAAGTTCGGCCAGAACTTTCTTATAGATGAAAATGTTGTTGAGAAAATCGTCCGTGAAGCAGGCGTTACGAAAGACGATTTCGTTGTTGAAGTCGGCCCTGGAATCGGAACAATGACTCAAATTCTGTGTGAGAATGCCAGAGAAGTTGTTGCCGTTGAGATTGATAAGAAGCTTATTCCTATCCTTACAGAGGACACACTTTCTTATTATGACAATGTAACAGTAATCAATGAAGATATCTTAAAGCTTGATATCAAGAAGCTTGCAGATGAGAAGAATGAAGGCAGACCAATCAAGGTTGTTGCCAACCTTCCATACTATATAACAACACCTATTATTATGGGACTTTTTGAGAGCCATGTACCATTAGACAGTATAACTATCATGGTTCAGAAAGAGGTAGCTGACCGCATGCAGTGCGGACCTGGAACTAAAGATTATGGCGCTCTTTCACTTGCTGTACAGTTCTATGCCAGGCCTAAGGTTGTGCTTAATGTACCTGCAAGCTGCTTTATGCCTCGTCCTAATGTTGATTCAGCGGTTATCCGTCTTGAGCGCTTCAAGACTCCACCTGTTGATGTTAAGAATGAGCATCTTATGTTCAAGATAATAAGAGCATCATTTAACCAGCGTCGCAAGACTATGCTTAACAGTGTAGGCAATTCCGGCATCGGCATCACGAAAGAAGCTCTTACCAACGCATTAGAAACTATGGGACTTCCGCTTACCATCCGCGGCGAAGCCCTTACACTTGAGCAGTTTGCACAATTAAGCAATCTGCTGTGCTAAATAACGTGATACCTATAAGTAGTCGCATTTTCACTGCTTTAGTAGGTGTTTTTGCAGCAAAATTCACGTAAAACAGGTTATTTCCAAACTAAAGACCTATACAACAACAAAAAAACTGCTATTTAGTAGGTGTTTTCGTGGCTTTATCAATAAAAACCACGTTAAAAGACCTACTAAATAGCAGTTTTATTATAATTTATAGGTTTTCACCCAGTTTACACAAGAAAAGAGCTGTCCTGCCGGCAAAGTCCTCGAAACCTTACTCCGCAAAAAGCAGCCTTCTCGCATTCTGGTTAGTAACATCAATAACCTCCTGCGTATCAAGCCCTTTAATCTGCGCCAGCTTTTCTGCAACATATTTTATATTGCGGCTGTCGTTTCTTTTACCTCGGTTAGGCTCAGGTGCCATATATGGACTGTCTGTCTCCAGAACAATTCTATCCATAGGTATATACGCTGCTGCTTCCACAAGCTTCCTGGCATTCTTAAATGTAAGAACACCGCCGATTCCTATAGAAAAGCCCATGTTAAGAAAATCTCTTGCGGCTTCCCTGCTGTATGAATAACAGTGAATTATTCCACCTGTCTCCTGTCCGTGATTACTCTTTAATATGTCGATTGTATCCTGACATGCATCTCTTGAATGAATCATTACCGGCATGTGTGTACGGTACGCTACATTCATCTGTGCTGCAAACCATTCACGCTGCTGCTTCTTCTCAGCCGCCGCCATATCTGCATCATCTGACACATAGTAGTAATCAAGTCCGATTTCTCCAAGTGCAACAATCTTTCTGGTCTTAGATTCACCAAGCATGTTTTCCAGCCATTCAATGTCCGATTCTTTCAATCTGACAATATCCTCCGGGTGGAAACCAATCGCTGCGTATACCTTTTCATATTGTGCAGCAAGTGCAAGGGAAGCCTCACAGCCCTGACGGCTTGCACCTACATTAACAATGTAATCAAGCTCCCCTGTATCACTAAGCATGCTGCTTATAAGTTCATCTCTGTCCTCATCAAATCTTTCATCATCATAATGAGCATGAGTTTCAAATATCTTCATATCTATCAGCCAATCTCTGCGCCTTCAATAATATCCTTCTCAAGTGTAAGAACTGATAAGTTATCCTTATCATCCCATGCTGAGATAATCATTCCCTGTGACTCAATACCACAGATCTTTCTTGGCTTTAAATTAGTACATACAACTAACTTCTTACCAATAAGCTCTTCTGGCTTATAGTACTTCTGGATACCTGATACGATAGTTCTCTTCTCATCACCAATCTGAAGCTCGAACTTAAGAAGCTTTGTCTTCTTAACAGCTTCACATGTAAGAACCTTGGCAACTCTGAACTGAACCTTTTCAAAATCATCAAATGTAATCTCAGGCTTAACTTCAACCTGTGGATATTCTGTAACTCCATTAGCCTTCTTCTGTGCTTCCTGAATAGCTTCAACCTTTTCCTTAAGGTCCTTCTCAAAGTCAAGTCTTGCGAAAAGAATCTCTGGAGTCTCAGTAACCTTAAGTCCTGTTTCTCTTAAGCCAAATGTAGCAAGGTCATCAAAATCTCTTACTCCTGCCTCTGGATTAGCTGGGTAAAGCTGTGCAAGAATCTTATCTGTAGTCTCTGGCATGAAAGACTTAAGAAGATTAGCACCGATTGTAATACTCTCAACAAGGTTATAGAGCACTTCTGCTAATCTGTCCTGCTGTGCCTCATCCTTTGCAAGAGCCCAAGGCATTGTCTCGTCAATATATTTGTTACATCTCTTAAAGAGTGTGAATACTTCTGTGATAGCATCTGCTACATGAAGTGTAGCCATCTTTGCCTGAACCTTATCTCTTGTTGCTGTTACAACAGCCTTAAGGTCACCGTCAATTGCAGCATCCTCTACGCCAGTCTTATTAACAACTCCACCAAAGTACTTGTTAGACATTGCAACTGTTCTGTTTACAAGGTTACCAAGTGTGTTGGCAAGGTCTGAGTTCATACGCTCAACCATAAGCTCCCATGAAATAACACCATCATTCTCAAATGGCATCTCGTGAAGAACAAAGTAACGTACAGCATCAACGCCGAAGAGGTCTACAAGGTCATCCGCATAGATAACATTTCCCTTAGACTTACTCATCTTACCATCATTCTGTAATAACCAAGGATGTCCAAATACCTGCTTAGGAAGTGGCTCACCAAGTGCCATAAGGAATATTGGCCAGTAAATTGTATGGAATCTGATGATATCCTTACCGATAAGGTGAAGGTCTGCTGGCCAGAACTTCTTGTACTGCTCTGAAGAATTGCCATCAGCATCATATCCGATACCTGTGATATAGTTAGTAAGGGCATCAAGCCATACATAAACTACATGCTTGTCATCAAAGTCAACTGGAATACCCCATTTGAAAGATGTTCTTGATACACATAAATCCTGAAGTCCAGGAAGAAGGAAGTTGTTCATCATCTCATTCTTTCTTGAAACAGGCTGGATGAATTCCGGATGTGTATTGATATGCTCAATAAGCTTGTTGGCATATTTGCTCATCTTGAAGAAATAAGCTTCTTCCTTAGCCGGCTTAACTTCACGTCCACAATCAGGACACTTTCCATCAACAAGCTGGCTCTCTGTCCAGAAAGACTCACATGGAGTACAGTACATGCCTTCATATGAACCCTTATAAATGTCTCCCTGATCATAAAGTTTCTTAAAAATCTTCTGAACCTGCTTCTCATGGTAATCATCTGTTGTTCTGATGAACTTATCATATGAAGTATTCATAAGATCCCATATTCTCTTAATCTCTGTTGAAACATTGTCAACAAATTCCTTAGGTGTAATTCCAGCTTCTTCAGCCTTAAGCTCAATCTTCTGACCATGCTCGTCAGTTCCTGTCTGGAAAAATACATCATAGCCTTCCTGTCTTCTGAATCTTGCAATACTGTCTGCAAGAACGATTTCATAAGTATTACCGATATGTGGCTTGCCTGATGTATAGGCAATAGCTGTTGTCATATAAAATGGACCTTTACTCTGTGGCATATCATTTCCTCCATAATCTATTATTTTAATTCATCGCTATAACGCAAATGTAGTGTGAATCATTTATCCGTAAACTTTATCATAGAAAAATTTACAATAAGTGTCAAGTCTGTATTAAGTATGATACAATATGTGAATAATAAATCAATATTTCTTATAATATTAATTAAGACAGAAATGAGGATTAGTATGCATAATAAACAATTTTGCCTTTTACATCAATTTCTTAACAAGGCTGTGAGCCTGCTGATAGTTTTTATAATAGTAATTACCCTGTCTGGCTGCAGCCTGCCCTGGAATCAGAAGCAGATATCAGAAACTACTATATCTGCCACCGAGGATAACGCTGATTTCACGGAATATGTAAACAACCTGTTTGCTGACCTGTTAAGTGCCGACATGGTATCTTTGCATGCCTATGTCGAACACCCAAAGGATTTCGGAATTAACGATTATGAGATTACTCTTGGCCGCTACGACCTTGACAATCCCGATGACACCTCAGATTACACCGACATAATATCAACGCTTAAATCATTTGACAGAAGCACACTCTCCGCTAAACAGCAGATTACGCTTGATGAGCTTCTTATGTATATGGAAAATGAGTTGGAATACAGTGATTTGTACATGTTTAACACACAGCTTCAGACAACTACAGGTATTCATGTCCAGCTGCCACTTCTTTTTGCTGAATACACATTTGCAGAAAAGAAGGATATTGACGAATATATTGAGCTTCTATGTGATGTTGACGGATATTTTGAAAATATGGCTGCATTTGAGAAGCTTCGTGCTGACAACGGATATTTTATGGAAGATACCCTTGCCGATGAGGTAATTGAAAGCTGCAAATCATTCCTTGAAACTGCCGGTTTAGAAGATGGTGCAATGATATCAACCTTTAACGAAAAGCTTGCTTCTGTTGACGGACTTTCTTCACAGGATATTGCAGATTATAAAGCTAAAAATGTGTCCGCAGTCAATGAACATGTAATTCCAGGATATCAGTCCCTTGTAAATGCGCTTACTTCATTGAAAGGCTCTAACAGATATTCAGGCGGTTTATGCAATTATCCTGATGGTTCACGGTATTTTGAATATATACTCTCTTCAACACTTGGCTGGAGCAAATCTGTTGACGAATATGATAAGCTGGTTGATTCTTACCTCAAGAAATATATGCTTAAAATGCAGTCACTTGCGCTTAAAGACTCCTCTATTCTTGATAAATTTGACACATTTTCATTCAATATGACAGACCCGGTTGGTATTCTTACCGACCTTAAGAAAAGAATAACCGATGATTTTCCTGAGATTCCAGATGTGAATTATAATATTAAATATGTGTCAAAGGCGCTTGAGGACTACACCAGTCCGGCTATGTACTTTATTCCGCAGCTAGATAACCTTGATGTCAATTCAATATACATCAATTCTTCTGGCACTTCTGCGAGTGAATTATATCCTACACTTGCACATGAGGGTTATCCGGGACACATGTACCAGACGCAGTATTTTGCCGCAACCAATCCTGACTGGATAAGATACATTCTTGCACCAGGCGGATATGTTGAAGGCTGGGCATCATATGTTGAAGTTCTTTCTTATAATTATGCACAGACCGGCAACGATGCACTTAACAAAATGTATGCTGCTAATTATGCCACTGTCCTGTGCCTTTATGCAAAAGGGGATATTGGCGTTAATTACTATGGATGGAGTGAAGATGATGTTTACCGATTCATCAGCCAGTATGGTTTTGATGATAAATCAGTCGCCCACGAAATGTATTATGCATTTGTCTCTGACCCAGGCAACTATTGCAAATACGTTCTTGGAATGTTAGGATTTGAGCAGTTAAAGACTAAGGCTCAAAGCGAGCTTTCTGACAAATTCAATCTTAAAAATTTTCATCAATATATACTCGATATGGGTCCTGTGCAGTTTGATATATTATTTAACAACCTTGATGCATGGATTAAAAAAGAAAAATATAATTAAACATTAAAAATGGGATGTTACCTTAACAATAGTCTGGTAACATCCCTTATTAATTGATTATTATATGCTTCCACCCGGATAATAGCCGCCTGAACCATAGCCACAGCACATAGGCATACATATATTTGAACACAGGCAGAGTGCAACCCACGGAGCACAGCCTGTACAATATGTTGTAGATGACGGTCCCTGATACTGTGTCCTTCTTCCTGCATACCAGCTTCCACCGCTTGCAATACGCTGATACAACAGCTGATACTGCATATTGTCAGGATCAGAATCCAACGCACGCTTGGCATCTTCCAACGCAGTTGCTTCTTCTCCTTTTCCAAGATGTGCTAATGCACTATAGTAGTACCATCTTCCATCCCGGTCAGTTATGTTGTTAAGCACATTAATAGCTTCATCATAACTAGAGTTATTAATATAATTAGCTGCTGCCCTCAGATGCACTGTTGTAGGATCATTGCCATTGAGATTATCACTGCCATATCCATTGCCACCATAGCTTCCTGTATATCCACCAAATCCAAATGGACCAAATCCCCAGAAGCTTCCGAAATCTCCATATCCGCCCTGTGACTGGTTCTGATAATCACCATCATAACCATAATGGTCTGAACGTCCTGTTCCATATCTTGTCTGGCTGTATGACTGACTACTGTATCCGCCCTCACGCTCACGCATTATCTGGTTATAAGCCTGCTGTACAAGCTTAAACATCTCTTCTGCCTGATCCTTATTAGGATTATTGATGTTAGCATCTGGATGATACTTTCGGCTCAGTGTTCTGTATGCTTTTTTCACTTCATCATCGGAAGCATCCCTTGATACTCCCAACACTTTATATGGATCTGTCATTATGTTCCTCCAACTGCTTACCGGCAGTGTCAATTCTTTTTCTTCTGGCGGCGTAGAACTTTGTCCATACACCTGAATATATGATATTTCTTAACAGTTCTGCATTAGCAAGAATCGGCAGTCTCTCAAAAGCCCTTGCACATCCTGCCATATATGCTTTAAGTATGTTTTCTGCAAATGTATCAAAATCCTCTACATCCTTATGATACTTAAATACATTATAATTGTTCTTTTTCTCATCTTTTTCCAAATCATCATATGCATCCAGCAGATATATGAATCTGCCAAGATTATTGCCAAGCACCCTTAACTCATCACTCCACTCATCATCTTTCATGGCAGCAACTTCCCCTAACAGTATGCCAAACTGCTCTGCCGGCTTGTCAATATTCGTTTCCTGTGCTTTTTCATATTCTGACAACTTAGAAAGGCTTTTCCTTATAATCTCTGCCTTATGCGGATATTTCTTCTCAAGCTTTTTAATATCTTTTTTCAATACTCCGGCATAAGTTCTTTTCAAGACCTTTTTCTCATCGTACCAGTCGTCCATACATTTGTAATATGTCAGAAGGACATTCATATCCGCAACATAATCTGAAACAACGTTACGCCTCACAGGATGCTTTCTTAATGGATGTGTGACGCAACGTTCCTCAGAGTATATAGTTTCCGGTTCATACAACCCTGTAAGAAGTATAACCAGAAATGTCATATCATAACTTAAGGAAATCTGCCCCTTCAATCCATGCGCTTCTGCCAGCGAATCGCACAGACCACAATAGTATGAGCGGTATTTATCAAATTCTCTGAATTTAAGTTCTGGCTGATCAACAACTATATACCCATACATACTAAACTCATACCTCCATTTTCGCTTATCATATAACATTGAAAATATTCAGTCAATCAGCCTTTCAAAGATTAATAAATTATTAATACTATTTTTAGATATTATTCTTGTCATCAAAATCAGTTCCCCACAAAAGGAAACTTGTATAATCATCTAGCGAATTGACTGGACGCATTACATCACTCTCGTCAAGATTGCTGGCAAATTCATTCTCACCGTCATCATAACCTTTATCGCCCTGCCCATTATCGTATCCGTTTCTGCACTCATCTTTTTCATGATTATAGTCAAATGCTGGAAACATTATGCCACCTCCTTTCGAAGGTAGTATGTTAAGTTTCACCTGGTTTTATCCGATATAATATTCAGCTGATAAATGTGTATTCAATCACACTTGATATATAAGGAGGAAACTTATGCGGATTACATCACAGATGCTGGCAGCTAACCAGCTTAAAGCAGGCATTGAGCCTTCATCAAAGACTTTGCTTGATTACATTCAGAATGATGACAATGACAGCCTTACAAGCCTGCTTTCCAAAAAAATTGATACTTCAACATCTTCACTTACTAAGAAATTACAGAAAGACGCTTACAAGAATATTAAAGATGATGCTGATTCTGTTACAGAGAATGCAGCTAAATTCACAGATGAGAAATCTACTCTTTTTGCTGATGCAGAAAGGACCGGTGATTATTCTGCAATATATGCGGATATCAAATCTGTAGTTGATTCTTATAATAAGCTCTACAACACCCTTGGTAAAACATCAAGTTCTATCAATACTATGTGTTCTAACCTTTTAAAGGAAGCAGTTAAAGAGAACTCTGAAATAGGAATTGCGCTTAAAGACGATGGTTCTCTTTCAATTGATGAAAATAAACTTAAAGCAGCTGATACAGATACTTTAAAGAAAGCATTTGGAACATCATCAGAATTTGCAAAGAGGCTTGGAATTATTGGCTCTAATGTATCATCACTTGCAAAGGCTAACATTAATTATGTTACTAACTCATATACATCATCAGGTGCCGCCTCTAACTCATCAGATGATTTATATTCACTATGACAAGTAAGTTTAATTCTCGCGGTTAGAATTTCTGATAACGGATATGCATATATGATGTCCAATTTATTCAATATTGTATCTTTTAAAAACCTCTCCATACCAGCATTTATAATGTCGGTATGGGGAGGTTTTAATATATAATAGTTATATATTTATTTTTTGTTAAATCTACCTGATATCTAACTCTGGTGGAACATCCAGCTCGTGCGGAACTGGCGCACCGTTCTTCTTTCTCTGTCGTACACACTCGGTCAGCAGGTACCCTATCTGTCCATTAACAGACCTGAAATCGTCCTCTGCCCACGCCGCAATGGCATCATAGAGTTTAGCTGATAACCGGAGAGGAACCTGTTTCTTACCTGAATCTGCCATTAGTAAAGACTTCCTGAATTAACTACTGGCTGGGCATCTTTGTTTCCACAAAGGACGACTAAAAGGTTGGATACCATAGCTGCTTTTCTCTCTTCATCAAGCTCTATAACCTGTTTTTCTGATAATCTCTCAAGCGCCATCTCTACCATTCCTACAGCACCATCAACTATCATCTTTCTTGCATCTACTATTGCTGATGCCTGTTGTCTCTGAAGCATTACTGCTGCTATCTCAGGTGCATACGCAAGATATGTAATTCGTGCTTCTATTATCTCAAGTCCGGCATCTGCTACTTTGCCCTGGATTTCTTTTCTTATTCTTTCTGCTACAACTTCACTTGAACCACGAAGGCTTCCCTCATCTGCAATTCCATCTCCCGTTGTATCTACATTTTCTGCAACATCATATGGATACATGCGGACAATATTACGGAGTGCGCTGTCACACTGTAATGAAAGATATTCCTTATAATTATCTACATTAAACACTGCCTTAGCTGTATCTGTCACTTTCCACATAACCGCAATACCAATCTCAACAGGATTACCAAGGCAGTCATTAATCTTCTGTCTACTGTTGCTCAGTGTCATTATCTTAAGTGAAATCTTCTTATTAGCTGACTGTGAATTATTTCCTGCCGCAATTGCCATTCCTGCAACACCTGCCATGCTAGCCAGATCAAGCTTATTTCCATCTCCTGTCACATCACCGCTCTGATTAAGCTTAGTTGACGCTGCCGGGTTAACAGCCACACAAAAAGGATTCACAAAGTAAAATCCCGCTTCTTTAATAGTTCCAACATACTTGCCAAAAAGTGTAAGCACAAGTGCTTCCTGTGGTTTTAATACCTTAAGACCGATAAAGAATATCCAGCCTATTGCTGCGTATACACCGCCTGCAACGATAAGTACTATCCATCCTGCTTTAGTCTCTGCCTGTTCAACCATAATCGAACCGACAATAATTGCTGCTATAGCTGCTGCGTAAAGTAATATAAACAGTGTAACCATTGCAAGACCATTCTTGCTTTTCTTCAAAACCTTTTCTTCCATATAAAAATACCTCCTAGACACTCTGATTATTCATCTTGTTATCGATTATTCTTTTAAAGGTGTCTTTGTTGATATTTGTATGATATTATTTTGATATCATCTTGTCAAGATATTAACATTGTTTTATGATTACAACCCTGCTATCCTATAATTCTGGAAACTCTCAACCTATCAAACTTGCATTTATTATATCCTTATAGGCAGAGAATCTCCCTTTCCAGGCATTCCACACACTCAATACCCAATATTCAACCTATCAATCAAATATTAGCTAACTGCTTATAGGAATTTTTCATAAAATACGGAATTTTCTCACAGAATCTTCCTATAAGAAATGTAAAAATCCGACTACCTATAGGTATCATATTATAAATCTCAATATTTCCAAATTCATAATGCAAAATCCGCCTATCAGAAAGACAGTATTGCGCACATACCTATATCTACACAGATATTTATATGCATATATACTAAAAGGAATACTCACACCATCTGCAATGAAATAAACTCTCAACGCTTCCTGTGTAAATATTCCTTCTGCCACTACAATTATTTACTGTATAAAAAAATAAAAGCCTTA
>ERZ779885.4382-NODE-4382-length-11061-cov-3.776758_pt1 | contig 11061 bp, 4 predicted proteins | sample MGYA00511554_ERZ779885 | MGnify/ENA primary metagenome ERZ779885 (study PRJEB29588, sample SAMEA2160998) | human gut metagenome | biome: human gut; feature: human-associated habitat; material: faeces | place: Denmark | collected 2008/2010 ... | reverse complement strand
TATTGCAATCGGTGCTGAGAATATGTACTTTGAAGAAAGTGGAGCTTATACAGGAGAAATCGCTCCTAACATGTTAACAGATCTTGGAGTAAAATATGTTATTCTTGGACATTCTGAAAGAAGAGAATACTTTGCTGAAACAGATGAAACTGTTAACAAGAAAGTATTAAAAGCTTTTGAACATGGAATTACACCAATCGTTTGCTGTGGTGAAACTCTTGCTCAGAGAGAACAGGGAGTTACAATCGACTTCGTTCGCCAGCAGATCAAGATCGCATTCCAGGGAGTAAGTGCTGACCAGGCTAAGACTGCAGTTATCGCTTATGAGCCAATCTGGGCTATTGGAACAGGTAAAGTTGCAACTACAGAACAGGCTCAGGAAGTTTGCGCAGCAATCCGTGCATGTATCGCAGAAGTATATGATGAAGCTACAGCAGAAGCAATCCGTATTCAGTACGGCGGATCTGTAAATGCAGCTACAGCACCGGAATTATTCGCTCAGCCGGATATCGATGGTGGACTTGTAGGTGGTGCTTCTTTAAAACCAGATTTTGGTAAGATTGTAAACTGGAAATAGTCAATTATACCAAGGCGCAGGCAGAAATGCCTGCGTTTTTCAGCTGTCAAAGTTTTAACAAGTGCTTGCAAGCATATGTAAAATCATGTACAATATTTAACTGAAAGAGAAATCAAACGCTTTAAGACAAAATGAAGGAGTGTAAGACGATGAGTAAAAAACCAACAGTTTTGATGATCTTAGACGGTTACGGTCTGAGAGATGAAAAGAAAGGCAACGGTATTGCAGAGGCAAACACACCGGCTATGGATAAATTAATGGCTGAATATCCGTTTGTAAAAGGAAATGCAAGCGGACTTGCTGTAGGACTTCCGGACGGTCAGATGGGTAACTCGGAAGTAGGTCATATGAATATGGGTGCAGGACGTATCATTTACCAGGAACTCACCAAGATCACAAAAGCAATCGATGATGGTAATTTCTTCGAAAATAAGGCACTTCTTGCAGCCTGTGAAAATGCGAAGAAGAACGGTACAGCTCTTCATCTGATGGGACTTGTATCTGATGGTGGTGTACACAGTCATATTACACATATTTATGGAATTTTGGAACTTGCAAAGAGACAGGGGCTGGACAAAGTATATGTTCACTGCTTCCTTGACGGACGTGATACACCTCCGGCATCTGGGAAAGAATATGTTGAACAGTTAGAAGCAAAGATGAAAGAAATCGGTGTAGGTGAAGTTGCAAGTGTTTCCGGACGTTACTATGCAATGGACCGTGACAACCGTTGGGACCGTGTAGAAAAAGCATACGCAGCACTTACACGCGGCGAAGGTGACACAGCAGCATCAGCAACAGAAGGAATCCAGGCTTCTTACGACAAAGAAGTAACTGACGAATTCGTAGTACCATTTGTAGTGACAAAAAACGGTACACCGGTTGCAACTGTAAAAGACGGAGATTCTGTGATCTTCTTTAATTTCCGCCCGGATCGAGCAAGAGAAATCACCAGAACATTCTGTGCGGATGATTTTGACGGATTTGCCAGAGGAGAACGTATCAAGACAACTTATGTATGTTTTACAGAGTATGATGAGACAATTCCAAATAAAATGGTTGCATTTGTAAAAGAAGGCATCACGAATACATTTGGCGAATTTCTTGCAGCAAACAACATGACACAGGCAAGAATCGCCGAGACAGAGAAATATGCACATGTTACCTTCTTCTTTAATGGTGGAGTAGAAGAACCAAACAAGGGAGAGGACAGAATCCTTGTCAAATCGCCTAAGGTTGCAACTTACGATCTGAAGCCGGAGATGAGTGCATATGAAGTATGTGACAAGCTTGTAGACGCAATCAAAGCGGACAAGTACGACGTAATCGTAATTAACTTTGCAAACCCGGATATGGTTGGTCATACCGGTGTAGAAGCAGCAGTGATCAAAGCAATTGAAGCTGTTGATGAATGTGTAGGAAAAGCAGTTGATGCAGTGAAAGAAGTTGGTGGACAGATGTTTATCTGCGCTGACCACGGAAATGCAGAACAGCTGATCGATGAAGAGACAGGAGAACCATTTACCGCTCATACAACGAACCCGGTTCCGTTCATTCTTGTAAATGCAGATCCTGCATATAAGCTTCGTGAAGGCGGATGCCTTGCAGACATCGCTCCGACGCTGATCGAGCTGATGGGAATGCAGCAGCCAGCAGATATGACTGGAAAATCATTATTAGTAAAATAGTAAATATATTTGCCCGGAATCATGAAAATGGTTCCGGGTGTTTTGTGTATACGATGAGCCAAGTACAGATTTGTGCTTGCACAAGAATCTGTACTTGGCGAATGTACATCATCGAGCTGTTAAGCGAGATAGTGTACAAAGTATACGAATCGAGTAGGAGTCAGCCTACTCGATTATCAGAAGAGCAAAACATACTGCAGGAGAAAAGAAAATATGCTGCATATAAATCTGATCTACTCTTTTTGAAAAGCATTGAAATGGAAAAATGCATGAAATGAAAAACAAAAATTCAAAAAATCACATTTTAATCAACAAAAATCACGATATATCATATTTATATGCAAGAATTGGTTGACGAAAAATCATTTTTCCTATATACTTACTAATTGTAGTGAGTTTTGATGTTGTCAAAACAGCTGAAAGAAACTGCAGATGGCAGATTTCGGAAGTATAAAGTACGGCAGGAAACACACAATGATTAGTTGATGATTATGGGAGGTTTTCAAGATGACTGCATATAGAGATATGAGTAGAGAAGAACTGCTTGAATTAAAGAGCAGACTGGAAAAAGAATTTGAAGATGTTAAAGGAAAAGGTCTGAAACTGGATATGTCCAGAGGTAAACCGTCCAAAGCACAGCTTGATCTTTCTATGGGGATGATGGATGTACTTAAGAGCACATCAGATCTTGTCTGCGAAGAAGGAGTAGATTGCCGTAACTATGGAGTGATCGATGGAATCAAAGAAGCAAAACAGCTTCTTTCTGATATGATGGAAGTACCGAAGGACAATATTATTATCTTTGGTAACTCCAGCCTGAACGTAATGTATGATACTGTTGCAAGAGCGATGACACATGGTATCATGGGAAGCACCCCTTGGGCAAAGCTTGACAAGATAAAATTCCTGTGCCCGGTACCTGGATATGACAGACATTTTGCAATCACCGAACATTTTGGAATTGAGATGATCAATATTCCAATGACGTCGGATGGACCGGATATGGATCTGGTAGAGCAGTATGTGGAGAATGATCCGGCTGTAAAAGGTATCTGGTGTGTACCGAAATATTCTAACCCACAGGGAATCACTTATTCTGATGAAACTGTACACCGTTTTGCGAAATTAAATCCAGCGGCAGAAGATTTCCGTATTTTCTGGGATAATGCATATGGAATCCATCATTTGTATGAGGATAAACAGGATTATCTGATTGAGATTTTGATGGAATGTAAAAAAGAAGGACATCCGAACATGGTTTACAAATTCGGTTCTACTTCCAAGATCAGCTTCCCGGGTTCTGGTATTGCAGCAATTGCAGCATCCGATGAAAACCTTGCGGAAATCCGCAAGATGATGTCCGTACAGACCATCGGTCATGATAAATTAAACCAGCTCAGACATGCGCGTTTCTTCGGTGATATCCATGGAATGGTTCAGCATATGAAGAAACATGCAGATATCTTAAGACCGAAATTTGACACCGTATTAAGTGTACTGGAAAGTGAGCTTGGCGGACTTGAGATTGGTTCCTGGATAGCACCGCGAGGAGGATACTTCATTTCCTTTGATGCGTTGGATGGATGTGCCAAAGCAATCGTAGCAAAAGCAAAAGAAGCCGGACTGATCATGACAAAAGCGGGAGCAACCTTCCCATACGGAAAGGATCCAAAAGACAGCAATATCCGAATTGCACCGTCCTTCCCGACACCAGAAGAACTGGAAGTTGCAGCACAGGTATTCGTACTCAGCGTAAAACTGGTAAGTATTGATAAAATTCTTGGCGAAAAAGTAGAAGTCGAAGAAGCTTAATATATGTGAGAAACAGTGGACTTTCCCGAAAGGGAGTCCGCTGTTTTTTTAAATAAAGGTTGTGTGGTCGATTTTACAAAAGAAAGTCCTCCAATTCCATTGTGCAAACCATTCCGATGAGCCTCTTAGAGCGGAAATCATGTTCAGCAAAGGCTTCCATGATTTCTGAGTCTCATCTCCATTGCACAAAAGTGAATTGCAGGACTTTCTTTTGTAAAATCGACCGTTTAACTGTACTGGTAAAAATGACGGTGCTGAATTCGGAGAGAAAAAACTGTAAAGAAAGATATTACACTAATCTTCCCTTCCGACTGCAATTCCCTAAATCCTAGTCCTCACCACCCAAAAAACTTTCGCATATGTAAAACAAAGTTACCAATATACAGACCAGAGGAAACAAAGTACTCCCTCACATGAATTTGCACTACGGAGTTCAAGACTCAGGAATCGTGGAAGCCTTTGCTGAACACGATTCCTGCCTTAAGAGGCTTGAACGAAGTGGTTAGTGCAACTGAATGTGAGGGAGTACTTTGTTTCCTCTGGTCGTCTTATTGCAACCAAATATATTTTACATATCCTAAAATTCTACATCTTCTTCTGCGCAGTCGAAAGCATCAGTTTGATGCGGTTCAGCTGGTTTACTTCGCTTGCTCCCGGATCATAATCGATTGCAACGATGTTGGATTCCGGATGACGGCGGCGCAGTTCTTTAATAACACCTTTTCCGACTACGTGGTTTGGCAGACAGGCGAAAGGCTGTGTGCAGACAATGTTTGGTGCACCGCTGTGGATCAGCTCCAGCATTTCTCCGGTAAGGAACCATCCTTCACCGGTCTGGTTTCCAAGAGAAACAATTTCTTTTGCCATCGAAGCCAGGTGTTCAATATGTGACGGTGGATCGAAGCGTTTACTTGCTTTTAATGCATCAACGGCAGGCTTGCGGAACCATTCCAGAGCCTTGATTCCGAGATTACCCATGCGGGCGGTTGATTTCTTCATGCCGAGATGTTCTGCTTTAAAGTTTGTATTGTAGAAGCAGTAGAGCAGGAAGTCGGTCAGATCCGGAACCACGGCTTCGGCACCTTCCTGTTCAAGAAGATCTACCAGGTAGTTATTGGCAGCTGGAAGGAATTTAACAAGGATTTCTCCGACAACTCCGACACGTGGCTTTTTGACATCTTTTAATGGAAGAGAATCAAAATCTTCTACGATCTGGCGGCAGAGACGCTTAAACTCGTGTCTGCTTGGATAGCCTTTCTTGATAAATTCGATAACTGTCTTTTCCCATTTCTTATGCATGGTATTGGCAGAGCCTGGAACAGCTTCATATGGGCGGACACGGTACAGGCAGCGCATGAAGAGATCACCAAATATCAGACCATACACACCTTTCAGTACAAGTGGAAGGGTGATCTTGAATCCAGGATTGCTTTCAAGCCCGCTTAAGTTGATTGAAATAACAGGGATATGTCCGTAACCGGCTTTTTTTAGAGCACGGCGGATAAATCCGATATAGTTGGAAGCACGGCATCCGCCACCGGTCTGTGAAATAATGACAGCCAGGTGGTCGGTGTCATATTTGCCGGAAAGGATAGCCTCCATGATCTGTCCAACTACCATCAGAGACGGGTAGCAGGCATCATTGTTTACATATTTAAGGCCCATGTCAACTGCATGCTTGTTATCATTTTTCAGTACTTCCAGTTTGTAGCCTGCTTCCTGGAAGGCTGGCTCAATCAGTGAAAAGTGGATCGGTGACATCTGCGGACACAAAATGGTATAGGTTTCCTTCATTTCCTTTGTAAAAGGAATTTTTTCGATATTTGCCGGACGAATGGTGCGCTCCATATGCTTCTGCTCGCGGACGCGGATGGCGGCGAGAAGAGAACGGATACGGATACGTGCAGCACCCAGGTTATTAACCTCATCAATCTTAAGAGAGGTATAAATCTTGTCGGAACCGGTCAGAATATCTGCAACAGCATCGGTTGTTACGGCATCAAGACCGCATCCGAAAGAGTTCAGCTGGATCAGATCCAGATCATCTCTTGTCTTTACAAAATTGGCTGCTGCGTACAGTCGGGAATGATACATCCACTGATCCATAACAATCAGCGGACGTTCTACCGGATTCAGATGGGAGATAGAATCTTCCGTCAGAACGGCAAGTCCGTAGGAGGTGATCATCTCCGGGATACCGTGGTTGACTTCCGGATCGTAATGGTATGGACGACCGGCAAGTACAATGCCGCGGGTTCCTGTCTTTTCCATGTAAGCGAGTGTTTCTTCACCCTTTTTGCGGATGTCCTGACGGCATGCAGCAAGTTCTTCCCATGCAGCATGAGCGGCATTTTTGATTTCTTCTGCTGGAAGATTCTTTGCAGAAGTAAATTCACGGACCAGTCCGTCTGTGATTGTCTTTTCGCTTGTGAGGGCGAGGAATGGATTCATGAAATCTACTTCACCGTGTACGATCGGATCCATATTGTTCTTGATGTTCTCCGCGTATGAGGTGACGATCGGGCAGTTATAATGATTGTCGGCATCGGCAAATTCACCACGTTCGTATGGTATACAAGGGTAGAAGATAAAGTCTGCACCCTGGTTGATCAGCCACTGTACATGTCCGTGCGCCAGCTTTGCCGGATAACACTCGGATTCGCTCGGAATAGATTCAATACCAAGTTCATAAATCTTATGTGTAGAAGCAGGAGAGAGTAACACATGATATCCCAGTTTTGTGAAGAAAGTAAACCAGAACGGATAGTTCTCATACATGTTGAGAACTCTTGGAATACCAACCGTTCCACGTTTTGCTTCGGATGGATCTAATGGCGTGTAACCAAAATAACGTTCATTTTTATAAGCGAAAAGGTTTGGCACATCACTCTTTGCTTTCTCTTTTCCAAGACCGCGCTCGCAACGGTTTCCGGAAATAAAACGACGTCCTCCACTGAATCTGTTGATGGTCAGACGACAGTTGTTGGTACAGCCGTTACATTTTGCCATTGAGGTTGTATAGGTAAGTTCATTGATTTCATCAATGGAAAGCATAGTTGTATTTTTGCATTCTTTGAAACCATAGCGTTCTCTTGCAATCAGTGCAGCCCCAAAAGCGCCCATGATTCCTGCAATATCCGGACGGATTGCCTGACATCCGGCGATGGTCTCAAAGCTTCTGAGTACGGCATCGTTGTAGAATGTACCACCCTGTACAACAATTTTTTTACCAAGCTCAGATGCATCGGATACCTTGATAACCTTGAAAAGAGCATTTTTGATAACCGAATAAGCAAGTCCGGCTGAAATATCGGATACTTCAGCACCTTCTTTTTGCGCCTGTTTTACCTTTGAGTTCATAAATACGGTACAACGGGTACCGAGGTCAATCGGATGTTTCGCAAAAAGTGCTTCATGTGCAAAATCCTCTACGGTGTAGTTCAGGGATTTGGCAAAAGTCTCGATAAAGGAACCGCAGCCGGAGGAACATGCCTCGTTGAGAAAAATGTTGTCAATGGCACCGTTGCGGATCTGGAAGCATTTGATGTCCTGTCCGCCAATGTCGATAATAAAGTCCACATCCGGACGGAATTGTTTGGCTGCTGTAAAATGTGCGATGGTCTCCACAATGCCGTAGTCCAGATGAAATGCATTTTTAATGATATCTTCTCCGTATCCGGTCACCGCTGCGCGAATGATGTGGATATCGGGATATGCGGTATACAATTCTTCCAGGTATCGTTTGATATGCGGTACGGGATTGCCGTCATTGGGACGGTAAGAGGAGTGAAAGATGTTGCCGTCCTCATCGCACAGTACCGCTTTGATGGTGGTGGAACCGGCATCCACTCCCAAATACATGCCCGCAGCACTTGGTGCGTCTAATTCCAGGATGTTGGCGGAGTCCTTTGCATGACGCGCACAGAATGCGCGGTACGCGTCTTCATCCCGGAACAGCGGCGGGCAGGAACGATAACCGTTCCCGGAAGAATAATGTTGTGCCTGTTGAGAAAGGTCTTTTGGAAGAATGGCTTTTTCGTCTTTTTCACAACAGAGCGCAGCGCCGATGGCAACAAAATACAGGGAGTGTGCAGGGCAAGTACCCGTTACGTGCAAGACATCGTCAAAGGCACGGCGCAGTTCTTCAAAAAAGGTCAAAGGTCCGCCCAGATATAGCACGTTGCCCTCGATGGCGCGCCCTTGTGCCAGTCCCGCAATGGTCTGATTGACCACCGCGTAGAAGATACTGGCAGCGATATCTTCTTTGCGCGCCCCCTGATTGATCAGCGGCTGAATGTCCGATTTTGCAAATACACCGCAGCGGGAGGCAATGGTGTATATTTTTTCATGTGCCGCAGCCAGGGTATTCATCTCATCCGGCTGCAAATTCATCAGTGTCGCCATTTGATCGATAAATGCACCGGTTCCCCCGGCACAGGAACCGTTCATGCGCACTTCCGTTCCGCCGTGTAAAAACAAAATTTTGGCGTCTTCACCGCCCAGTTCAATCACGGTATCGGTTTGCGGCAGATGATGCATCACCGCCCGCCGCGTGGCGTAAACCTCTTGGACAAACGGCAAATGCAGATCTTGTGCCATACCCATACCGGCAGAGCCGGATACGGCGATGGTCATTTGTTCCTGCGGAAAAGCATCCGCGATCGTTTGCAACAAAGATGCCGTTTTCTCGGAGATTTTTGACATGTGCCGTTGGTAGTCTTCCAACAAAATTTGATTGTTTTCGTCTAACACCACACATTTAATGGTCGTGGAGCCGACGTCAAGTCCGATTCGTTTCATATACTTCCTTCGTTGTAATGCCATGTGTCTCAATGGCGTTTTGGGATACATGGCAGATGTGAAAGATAACGGTTGTTTTCAAAATGACAACGCATGAAAAACAAACGTTGCTTTTTTCTTTTTTATATGTGGGGTACGATATCCCCGGAAAACGTAAATAAAGTCGTATATCAAACCCCATCGCGCCGCAGATATGGCTGATTGCATGACAGGTTTGTTTTTTGATCCTTTTTGTGCGCTTATGATGTCAGAATCGATCATTGCTTCACGGGGGCATCACAAGCCGGTATGCCAATCATATTACGGTGAATGTTCAATAGGGGGTGTGGGCGGTATGTTGTTTGACGCGCCTGTGTCAGACTGCATCGATTGTTCCAACTGTTCCCGCGCCACGGAGAGCATCAGTTTGATCCGGTTTTCCTGATTGACTTTGGAAGCGCCTGCATCATAGTCAACCGGACAGATGTTGGAATTGGGAAACAGTGTTTTGAGCGTACGCACAACGCCTTTGCCGACAATGTGGTTGGGGAGACATCCAAAAGGCTGGGCACACACAATGTTCTCATAACCGCTTTCGATCAGTTCGCCCATTTCCGCGGGCAAAAGCCACCCTTCTCCCATTTTCACGCCCCGATCCAATACGCGCTGTGCCATTTCCTTGGTTTTGGAAAACGGTTTGGGGGCAGTAAAATCGGGGTACGGCTTGAGCGCATCGAGCATGTATTTTTCCAACAGCCTGGCGCCTGCTTCTGCTAAATGGCCGATCTGTAAGTACAGTTTTTTGCCCCCGTAGTATTGGTAATCGGTTTCCATATTGGCAAAGCAGTATTGTACAAATCCCAGTACCCCCGGCACCATGTATTCGCAGTCCTGACTTTCCAGATATGCCTCCAGGCCGTTGTTGCCCAGCGGAGAATATTTCACGTAAATCTCTCCCACAATCCCCACTTTGACTTTGGGCGTCACCGTGCGGGGAATGTCGTGAAAATCCTTCACGATCTGTGAAAGGTTCTTTTTTACCGCTTTGCCCACAAGCCCGCGATTGTGTCGGAATTGTTCGGTGAGATTTTTGGTCCATTTGTCCACACATCGCTGTGCATCACCGGGGTTGTTTTCATAGGGGCGTACCTGGTTTTTCAGTAGCATCAGCATGTCGCCGTATACGACACTCATCAGTCCTTTGAATAGCATGGGCGGGGTCAAATGAAATCCGCTGTGCTTTTCCAGTCCCCCAAAGCTGATGGAAATCACCGGCACTTGATCCATATGCAGATTATGAAGTGCTTTGCGCAAAAGCCAGATGTAGTTAGAGGCACGGCATCCCCCGCCGGTTTGAAAATAAATCAGTGCCGTGTGGTCAAGATCAATGTCTGTTTGCGTCAGTGCATAAAGCATCTGACCTACGGCGCAAATGGCAGGGTAACACATGTCGTTGTGGATATATTTCAGCCCCGTATCAATGACTTTTTTTCCGTCGTCTTTGAGCACACGCACGTGGTAGCCGTACATTTTGAACACTTCTTGCAACAGGTGCATATGAATGGGAAAAATGTCCGGGCACAAGATGGTGTGCGTATCTTTCATTTCCACTGTAAATTCGGTATATGATTTTTTGGGGGGCTTTGCGTGTGTATGGAATTGTTCGTGTTTTTTCATTGTTTGTAATTGTCTAATGATGTTTTTCTCTTTCGTCAGATTTTTCAGAATATAGTGTTTTTACATTGTGGGAATGGTCTGTTGTTATAACTTTCGTTTAGTAACAGATCTGGCAGCTTGATATGATATCAGCATATGATATCAGCCGCCATGCTTTGCATGATACATAGTGTTTGCACATGGCGTTTGTTTGCTAAGTGATTCCAAATATTCTTTTGTTTGGCAAAACATGGAACGAGGTGGGCAGAAGTAAAACCATGCTACCCCCGCCCACCCTGTTTGAATGTCAATGTTTCCGTATGTAAGGGGAACATCGGAACCGCTTGTGCCGGATTCTTTCCCCGCTTTTTTATTTTTCGGTTGTCGACGCCGTGCGCTGGTCCATGGGAACGTAGTCTCGCGGCGCACGTACCGCTTTATAGGCGGGACGAATGATGCGGTTTCCGTTGATCAATTCCTCCAGGCGGTGTGCACTCCATCCGGTAATCCGTGCAATGGCAAACAGCGGGGTGAACAACTCTTCGGGAA
>ERZ779885.4379-NODE-4379-length-11065-cov-3.209173_pt1 | contig 11065 bp, 7 predicted proteins | sample MGYA00511554_ERZ779885 | MGnify/ENA primary metagenome ERZ779885 (study PRJEB29588, sample SAMEA2160998) | human gut metagenome | biome: human gut; feature: human-associated habitat; material: faeces | place: Denmark | collected 2008/2010 ... | reverse complement strand
CTTTTGTGTAAAAAAGGTACCTTTGTAACACAAATTAAAATATGATGTTATGAGAAAAATTTTATTTATTCTTATTCTTGTTTTGGGTATTGGAGGTGTAAGTGTCGCTCAGACAGCACAAACTCAACCTTCTAAAGAATACGTTGCCGCATTGAAAAAAATGATCGTGGTTTCCGGAAGTGATGCGACATTCAAGCTTGTTATCCCGCAAATGTTTGCCATGATGAAACAACAACTCCCGAATGTTCCTGCTGAATTTTGGAGTGAGGCAGAAAAAGAGATGATGAAGACATTGGTGGATGACTTGGTTGAAATGTTAGCCCCGATTTATCATAAGCGTCTAACTTTGTCCGATTTACAGGAAATTACGAAATTTTACGAATCTCCTGTCGGTAAAAAAATGGCTGCCGCGCATGAACGATCTGCAAAGGCAGAATGTGGCGGATTCAATCTATGATTCGCTGGATTCCATGAGGCGGAATGGAAAAACAGAAAATATGCTGAAAAATGCATATATTAAGTTTATGTGCTGGCTGTACTACAAATTTGAACGGATTGTAAACCAGCTTGGGGCAAATGAACTGCCCAAGATCCTTTATGAGGGGGATATCAGTAATTACGAACTGATGCTGATATCGATCCTGTCCAATGCCGGGAGTGATGTGGTGCTGCTGCAGTATCATGGTGATGCCGGATATCTGAAATCAGATCCCGCTTCCGTTTTATCAGATGATCTGCAAATGGAGAGGATGACAGCTTTCCCGGAAGGATATTGCTTAAAGAAAGTCCGGGAGGCAATACAAAATGATTTTGAAAAAGAACGGCTGTATGGAAGTCTGCCTTCTGTCAATAACTGCACCAACGCATGGATCGATGGAAAAGGATTTGAGGATATCAAAAAGAGTGTGTTGACCAGAGGAACAGATCCCCGCTTCTTTTATAACTGTTTTTACCGGATCAACGGTGCAGAGGACAAGCTGACATATGCGAACGAATTGTTTCAGCTGCAGCTTGAACTGAAAAATGCCGGGCGGAAGATGGTGATCGTAAACGGGGAGATCGAAAGACCGACACCGGATGAAATCGCAGAGATCCGGCGTGGAAACTATGCGAAAACAGATCAGCTTATCATGGATCTTTCCACGAATATAAAGTATCCGGCAAATTTAGAACTGCAAAAGATCATGCACAAAACATTTGTGGATATTCTTCTTGCAGAATCATGCAAAGAAGGCGATAATTTAAACAGGCTCACCAGCAAGGCGGTTTACCTGTTGTGCTGGCTGAAAAGGTATCTGCCGTTTTTATTTTCCAATTGGAAGATGCCGGAGATCGGATGTTTTATCCATATGGGCGGATGCCAGAATGAAAATGAAGCGTTGTTTCTCAGGTTTTTAGCAAGGCTGCCGGTCGATGTGGTGATCCTTTGTCCGAACCGGAATGTACCATGCCAGCTTACGGATCCGCTGTTGTATGAACTGAATTATGAGGAAAGCCTTACCATGGACAGGTACCCGGAGGAGAGTTCCCAGGTCAAAATGGGAACGGTTGCCTACCATGCGGAGAGGGAACTGGATACGTTAATGTATCAGGATACCGGCATGTACCGGAACATGCAGTATGGAAAGGCGAACATTATCAGTCTGCAGACCATGTACGAGGAGATTAAGATCCTGTGGGATCAGGAATTAAAGTACCGGCCGGATTTCAGCGTGGTCGATGGTGTCGTGAACATACCGGTCATTTTTGCAAAAGTTTCCGGAGTCAAAGACGGACAGACCGCCGGCTACTGGACATCCGTAAAAGAACTGGTCACGGAAGATACAGTCGTGATAAAAAGAGCGCCTTATATAGAGCCGATGGCACCGAATCCGATGAAAATGTATGCTGCTGAATTTTTCAAAAATGGAAAACTGCAGCGGAATAAGATCAAAGCACATCCGAAATATCTGTATGGTATCCTGCGGGAGGATATTCAGGAGATGATACTTGATAAGATGCAGCTTCTGATCGATCAGAAACTGATCAGAGGAATCGGGGAAAATGGTATGGAATACACCGTGATTGCGCAGGTGTTAAATCTGCCGAAAGATATCGTAAGACTGATCCAGAAATTTGATCTTACCCAGAAAAATCCGAAACTGATCTATATCAATACATCGGAGACGGTCATTTCACTGGAAGACTCGATCCTGACAGTATTTTTGCATCTGATGGGATTTGATATTGTATTTTTTGTGCCGACGGGATATCAGAGTATTGAAAAATATTTTAACGGGCAGCTAATGGAAGAACACCAGATAGGGGAATATAAATATGATCTGCAAGTCCCTGACCTGAATAGTATTTCATTTAATAATACACGCCACACCTGGCGGGATAAATTTTTTAAGAGAGGTAATTAGAAATGGAGGAATCGTATGGGACTTGATTTTAGCAAAACAACGACTGCGGCAGCACCTGCAGCCACAGTGGTACCGGACACAAAAGATGAGATCGCTGTTGTGGAACAGTATGACATTGTTGCCGACAGGGAAAAAATGAATTCAGAACTGGTCAATTCGGATGAGGTTGACCGGATCGTCAGTACGATTGAGGTCAACAATCTTGAGACAATCGTCACATTTGGAGCGGAGGTTGCAGAAGAAATTTCGAAAGCATCGGATGTCGTGTTAAACAGCATGAATATGTCACAGCTTGATGATACCAGCGAAATGTTAAAAACATTGGCAAAGATCATGGATCAGTTTGATATTGACGAGATCAGGGAAAATCCGGGACTGTTTGGAAAATTATTTGGAAATATGAAAAAACAGCTCGACAAGATCCTTGCAAAATATCACACGATGGGCGAGGAAGTCGACAAGATCTATGTTCAGCTCAAAGGCTATGAATCAGAGATCAAACAGTCAAACCGTAAATTAAATACGATGTTTGAGGCAAATGTAAATTATTATCATGAACTTGTGAAATACATTCTTGCCGGAGAGCAGGCATGTAAAGAGATTGAAGATTACATTGCAAAGAGACAGCAGGATATGGCGGCTACCGGAGACGAGTCGATCCAGTTTGAACTTACCAGCTTAAATCAGGCACTGATGATGATGGAACAGCGTACACAGGATCTTCGGACAGCAGAAAACGTTGCAATGCAGTCCATTCCGATGATCAAAACGATGGAGTTCAGCAACTATAATCTGGTCAGAAAAATTAACTCCGCATTTATTGTAACACTTCCGGTATTCAAACAGGCACTTGCACAGGCAATTCTGCTGAAACGCCAGCGCATTCAGGCAGAAGCAATGTCTGCTCTGGATAAGAAGACCAACGAGATGCTGATCAAAAATGCACAGAATACTGTGGAAGTTTCCAAGGCTACCGCTAAGATGGCATCCGGAAGCTCAATCCAGATTGAAACACTTGAGACGACCTGGAGAACGATTACCAGTGGTATTGAAGAAACGAAAAGAATTCAGGAAGACTGCAGAAAGAAACGTGTGGAAGATCAGGCAAGACTTGAGGCGATCAAGGCGGATTTCAACAGACAGTATCATATGCCGCCGGCAAACAAGTAAGTTATTTCTAATAACTATAGATTCATTTATTCTAAGGAGGGTAATACTATGCCAATTAATTTATCAAAAGGACAGAAAGTAGATTTAACAAAAGGAAATCCGGGACTGAAAAATATCATGGTTGGTCTTGGCTGGGATGTCAATGCATTTGATTCCGGTGTAGATTTTGACCTGGATGCAGCAGCATTTATGCTGGGAGCAGATGGAAAGTGCCCGACAGACAAAGAATTTGTATTTTATGGAAATCTGGCTCATCCGAGCGAGTCTGTAAAACATATGGGCGATAACTTAACCGGAGAGGGAGAAGGCGATGACGAGCAGATCCAGATCGATCTTTCCAAAGTACCGGTAAACATTGAGAGAATCGCATTTACCGTAACGATCTATGAGGCGGAGGCAAGACGCCAGAATTTTGGACAGGTATCTAATTCTTTCATTCGTCTGGTGGATGAGACAACCGGAAAAGAAATGATCCGCTATGACTTAGGAGAGGATTTCTCCATTGAGACAGCCGTTGTGGTAGGCGAGCTGTACAAGCACAACGGAGAATGGAAATTCAACGCCATCGGCAGCGGATTCCAGGGCGGTCTGGCAGCACTGTGCGGACATTATGGAATCGAAGTCGCATAAGTAGTACAGGCAGATAAAATGAATTTGAGCAATGCTTAAAAACCTGGAAAAGGGGGCATGATTATGTCTATCAGTTTACAGAAAGGACAGAAAGTGAATCTGTCCAAAGAGAAAAAGGGGTTATCCAGAGTCGTAGTAGGACTTGGATGGGATGAAGTCAAAAGATCCAGAGGATTTTTTGCACTGAAACCGGCACCGATCGACTGCGATGCTTCTGCAATCTTACTGCAGAACGGCAGAATGGCAGGAAGAGATGATCTGGTATACTATAACAATCTGACACACAAATCCGGAACCGTCCGTCACATGGGTGATAACCTGACCGGCGAAGGAGAAGGCGATGACGAGCAGATCGTGATCGACCTGGACCGTGTGCCGTCTGAGTATGACAAGATCGTGATCGTTGTAACGATCTATCAGGCACAGCAGAGAAAGCAGCATTTCGGACTGATCGAGAATGCGTTTATCCGCCTGGTAGACGGAAAAAATGACCAGGAGATCTTAAAGTACAACCTGACAGAGGACTACTCCGGAATGACGGCGATGATCTTTGGTGAGATCTATCGCTACAACGGTGAGTGGAAATTCGGTGCCATCGGACAGGGAACAAGGGACGGCGGCATCGGTGAGATGGCAGCAAGATTTCAAAAATAAGAGCGTACCGGTATGACATGGTGCGATATGGGAGAGACTATATCTGAGATGAAGTGATTCATATAGTTTCTCCCTGCTTATAAGCAGAAAAATAAAAACAGGAGACAAAAAGATGAAGTATAATGGTTTGACAGACAAACAGGTCGAAGAGTCCAGAAGTAAATTTGGTTCCAACGAGATCCCGGATTCCGAGCCGACCACGTTCTGGGAAGAGTTCAAAGAGACGTTCAGTGATCCGATGATCAAGATCCTGCTGGCGATCGCAGCACTGATGATCGTGATGTTCTTCTTTGGGTATGCGGAGATTTACGAGCCGCTCGGAACGATCGTTGCAGTGCTGATCGTGGCAACCGTATCTGCAAAGACCGGTGTTGCAAGCGATACCAAGTACCGTGAACTGAAAGACAATACAGAGAAAGACAAGTGTAAAGTTCACAGGAACGGCGTGATCACGGTGATCGATGTTGATGATGTTGTAGTCGGTGACAAAGTCCTGCTGCAGTCCGGTGATAAAATCCCGGCAGACGGTGTACTGATCGACGGGGCACTGCGTGTGGACAACTCCGCACTGAATGGCGAGGCAGAAGAATGTAAAAAAACAGCGGCATCAGAAGATTTTCAGCTGGAAGATGACATCACAGGCGATACCTTTGTCGATGCACACTCCCTGTTCCGCGGAGCAGTGATATTTGACGGCGAAGGTATTCTTGATGTACGCAAGGTCGGACTGAAGACCATGATGGGAAAAATGGCAGAAGAGATGCAGGAAGACGAGCCGGATTCTCCTTTGAAAGTAAAACTTGCCAAACTTGCAAAACAGATTTCCACGTTTGGTTATATCGGTGCGGTATTGATCGCCGTACTTTACCTGGTCTACTTTGTTATGCAGGCGGGCGGAGTTTCCCAGTACTTTGCAATGGGGATTGAACCGGTTGTCAAAGATGTTGTAAGGGCTCTTTCTCTGGCAATTGTCATCATCGTCTGTGCAGTTCCAGAAGGACTTCCGCTGATGATCTCCCTCGTACTGATGCAAAATACAAGCAAAATGCTTGACCACAATGTCCTGGTAAGAAAAGCAGAAGGTATCGAGACAGCAGGTTCTTTAAACATTCTCTTCAGTGATAAGACAGGAACGATCACAAAAGGTATGCTTGAAGTGGTCGATTTCTTTACCGGCGACGGTAATTCCATTGATATTGCACAGCTGAGTAAACACAGCAAGGTAAAAGGTCTTGTGGATCTTGCCATCGGTAAGAATACACAGTCCATGTTTGATGCATCCCATAAAGTCATCGGCGGAAATGCAACCGATCAGGCACTGATGAAGTTTTTGGGTGAGGAGACATTCAAAACTCTGGAGAACAGCAGCGAATATAAAATAACAAAACAGCAGTCTTTCAACTCTGCAAATAAATTCAGTCAGGCACGCATCGACAGCACCGGTAAAACTTTCTATAAAGGGGCACCGGAAAAACTTCTGGCAAATGCAGTGAAATATCTGGATGCAGACGGCAATATCTGTACCATGGACAACGCCATCCTGAACCGCAAGATCGATGAACTGGCAGCAAAAGCAATGCGTGTGCTGGCCTTTGGTTATTCAGAAAAAGACATGGTTGAAAATTCAATCAATGATGATATCGTGATCATTGGTTTGGTGGGCATTCGTGACGATGTACGTCCGGAAGCAAAAGAAGCGATCCGGGAAGTACAGGGAGCCGGTATTCAGGTCGTTATGATCACAGGTGACCGCCTTGAGACAGCGGTAGCGATCGCAAAAGATGCAGGACTGTTAAAAGGAGGCAGCGACCGTGCACTTTCCTCCGCACAGCTCAATGAGATGAGTGATGAAGAAGTGAAGAAGATCATACCGAATATCCGTGTGATCGCAAGAGCACTGCCGACCGACAAGTCCCGTATGGTACGCCTGTGCCAGGAGATGAACCTGGTAGTCGGCATGACAGGTGACGGTGTCAACGACTCACCGGCACTGAAACGTGCAGATGTTGGTTTTGCCATGGGAAGCGGAACAGAAGCAGCAAAAGAAGCAGGTAAGATCGTTATTCTGGATGATAATTTTAAATCCATCAAAGATGCCATCCTCTATGGAAGAACCATCTACCATAACATCCTGAAATTCTGTAAATTCCAGCTGGTGATCAACGTGGCAGCCGTTGTGGTCAGTGCGATCGCACCGTTTTTCGGTGTGGATGAACCACTGAAAGTAACACATCTTCTCTTTGTAAATCTGGTCATGGACGGACTGGGAGCGATGATGCTTGGCAATGAACCGGCAAAAGAAGAATATATGGCAGAAGCACCGCGAAAACGTGATGAAAGTATTGTAAGCAAAAAAATGATGGGACAGATCCTCACAATGGGAATCTGGCTTACCGTGGTAAGCTTTATCTATCTGAAAGTGCCGTTCTTTGTAAATCTGTTTGCAAATGAGGAACAGCACCTGACGGGTTATTTTGTACTGTTTATTGTGGCAGCTTTGTTCAACGGCTTTAATGTGCGTGACGATGGATTTGCAATTTTTGCCGGTCTGAATGAGAATAAAGATTTTATTAAAGTATTTCTGATTATTATAATCGTGCAGGCATTGCTCGTAAATGCGGCGATCGTTCCGCTGGCCCCGTTCCAGTGGATTGGAGAAATGTTCAGCTGTGTTCCGTTTGGAATCAAAGGCTGGATTGCAGTTGTTCTGCTGGCATGTACAATGATTCCGGCAGATATGGTCAGAAAACTGTGCGTAAATAAATAACAGGTAATCCAACAGGAAAAGTGCGGTGTCACGTATGGGATCGCACTTTTTCCGTTGATATAACAGGGGTTTGTACATGAGAGAATTCAGAAGATAATTTCCTTTATTGGCCGAAAGGAGTTTCATGTACTTCAGACGACGACAAACCAGTATATTGCATGTGGAAATGCAGCGAAGCAGCTGCAGAACGGATCCGATTATCTGACGGAGCAGGTCAGGCTTTATGCGATGACCGGGCAAAGTAAATATATGGATGCTTATTTTGAAGAAGCAGAAACAAAACAGAGCAGAGAGAAAGCTCTGGATATTTTAAAAAGATATTTTGACGGGACAGAAACTCAGACCGCCCGAATAAAGGAGAGAGTATTTTTAAAGATGCAGACCAGGCACTCTATTATGTAAAAGAACATGGCAGAAAGGGCTGCAGTTTTTATGAATAAATAAAAAGAAAAGAGGTTTTTTCATGGCAATAAAAGAATTACAGGCGTACGAACTTTTAAGGGAAGAGGGGCTTTCCGATATTCAGTCAGTCGGCTATCTGCTGCGTCACAGAAAAAGCGGTGCACGCATCATGGTCATTGCAAACGATGACGATAATAAAGTATTTCATATTACATTTCGTACACCTCCGGTAGACAGCACTGGGGTAGCACATATTCTGGAACACTGTTCGCTGTGTGGAAGCGAAAAGTTTCCGTCCAAAGATCCGTTTGTGGAGCTGGTAAAAGGTTCGCTCAATACCTTTCTGAATGCGATGACCTATCCGGATAAGACCATGTATCCGATTGCAAGCTGCAATGACAAAGATTTTGCAAACCTGATGGATGTCTATATGGATGCCGTTTTTCATACCAATATTTATAAAAAAGAAGAGATTTTCCGCCAGGAAGGCTGGAATTATCATCTGGAAAATCCGGAGGATGAGATCACCTACAATGGTGTGGTATACAACGAGATGAAAGGAGCTTATTCTTCACCGGAAGATGTGCTCGATCGCGAAATTTTAAATGCACTTTATCCGGATACACCGTATGGATTTGAGTCCGGAGGAGATCCGCAGTGTATCCCGGATCTGAAATACGAAGATTTTCTGGCTTTCCATGGCAGATATTATCATCCGTCCAATGCCTACATCTATCTCTATGGAAATATGGATGTTGAGGAACGCCTTACCTGGCTGGATCAGGAATATCTCTCTAAATACGGAGAAAAAGAGGTAGATTCAAAGATCAGTATGCAGAAAGCGTTCGATGCTCCGCATGAGATCTATAAAAAATATTCTATTTCCACATCCGAATCGGAAGAAGACAACACCTATCTTTCCTGGAATGTGTCCGTTGGCACAAGCAGCGATGTACGTCTTGTGACTGCCATGGCAATCCTGGAATATGCACTTTTGTCAGCACCTGGGGCACCGCTTAAACAGGCTCTTTTGGATGCCGGGATTGGAAAAGATATCCTAGGCTCTTTTGAGAGCGGCATTCAGCAGCCATCCCTTTCGGTAGTCGCTAAAAATGCAAATGTCGGTGACAAAGAAAAGTTCCTGGCAGTGATCCGCAAGGTACTGGAAGAGCAGGTGAAAAACGGCATCGATAAAAAAGCACTGCTGGCAGGTATCAATTCTTCCGAGTTCCGTTTTCGTGAGGCAGATTACGGCTCTTATCCGAAGGGCCTGATGTACGGAATCGACATTATGGACAGCTGGCTGTACGGCGAGGGTGATCCGTTTGCCTATGTCAAACAGCTGGATATTTATAAGGAACTCCGTGATGCAGTAGAGAGTGATTATTACGAGAAACTGGTGCAGAAATATCTGCTGGATAACACACATGTGGCGGTTGTTGTCGTTGCACCGGAAAAGGGACTGACTGCAAAACTGGAGGCAGAGACGGCAAAGAAACTGGCAGATTTTAAGGCAGGTCTCAGTGAAGAACAGGTAAAGGAGCTGGTAGAAAAAACAGCAAAACTGCAGGAATTCCAGGAGACACCGTCCACACAGGAAGAGCTGGAGAAAATCCCGATGCTTACCAGGGAGGATATCACAAAGAAATGCAGACCGATCTGCAACAGAGAGCTTTCTTTTGGCAACACCAAAGTTCTGTGGCATGATGTGAACACGAACGGCATCGCTTATCTGACCCTTTATTTTGATCTGTCCGTTGTCAGAAAAGAGGATCTGCCTTATGTCGGCCTTCTGAAAAATGTGCTGGGCATGATCGACACCGAGCATTATGCTTACGGCGATCTGTTCAATGAGATCAATATGCAGACCGGAGGTATCGGTACTGGGATGGTCGTATTTCCAGAAAAGGACACACAGAAGATGTATCCGATGTTTACCGTATCAGCCCGCACACTTTATGATAAAATCGACTTTGTGTTTGATGTGATCGAGGAGATTTTATTCACATCCAAACTGGACGATGAGAAACGCTTAAAAGAGATCGTTTCCGAGCAGAAATCAAGGACACAGATGCGGCTGACAACGGCGGGACATTCGGCAGCGGCAACCCGTGCCATGGCTTATTTCTCCGAGACAGCTGCGTTCAGTGATCGCAGCAGCGGGATTGACTACTATCGCATGCTCGATGACCTCGATGCAAATTTTGAAACGAAAAAAGAGAATCTGAAGAGTAAATTGAAAGAGCTGATGAACGTGATTTTCCGACAGAATGCCATGGTATTTTCCGTAACAGCGGAAGAGAAGGGGCTTGCCGGACTGGAAGAGAAAGTGACAGGATTATGCGAAAAACTTTCGTTGGATAAGAGAACACCTTCAGAAGAAACCCTTGCATACGGAAAGCTGAACGAAGGCTTCCAGACCTCCGCCAAGATCCAGTATGTGACACGTGCCGGAAATTACCGCGAGGCAGGCTATGATTATACCGGGGCACTGCGGATCCTGAAGGTGATCATGAGCTATGAATATCTCTGGGTGAATGTGCGTGTCAAAGGCGGGGCGTATGGCTGTATGAGTGGATTCGGCAGAAATGGCAATTCCTATTTTGCTTCTTACCGTGATCCGAACTTGCGTCAGACCAACGAGATCTACGAAGGCGTGCCGGAATACGTGGAACATTTCAACGTCGAAGAGCGTGATATGACAAAATACGTGATCGGAACAATCAGTGAGATGGATACGCCACTCACAGCAAGAGCACAGGGAGCACGTTCTGATGCTGCTTATTTCGGACATGTGACTGAAAGCGACCTTCAGAAAGAGCGTGACCAGGTACTCTATGCGACACAGGAAGATATCCGTGCCCTGGCACCGCTGATGCGTGCAATCCTGGCAGAAGACTGCATCTGCGTGCTCGGAAACGAAGATGCACTGGAAAAAGAGAAAGAGATGTTTAGAAATCTCGGACCACTTTAAGGAGGAAGTTATAAGTAACTAAATATATTGCTTAATATGGTTAAATGTGTTTAAATATACCTA
>ERZ779885.4374-NODE-4374-length-11080-cov-4.198549_pt1 | contig 11080 bp, 4 predicted proteins | sample MGYA00511554_ERZ779885 | MGnify/ENA primary metagenome ERZ779885 (study PRJEB29588, sample SAMEA2160998) | human gut metagenome | biome: human gut; feature: human-associated habitat; material: faeces | place: Denmark | collected 2008/2010 ... | reverse complement strand
GATCCCTGTTTATCTGGGTTTTGTCGCTGGTCATGATTTTGACCGTCTATTCCCGCTTTTTCAAACTCTATATGGCGACGGCCATCGCGCCCATCCCCCTGGCCAGTTTCGCGGGGCAGCCCTCCAGCAGCATCGGCGTGGCTTTTATCAAAAGCTACGCCGCCATCTGCCTGGAGGGCTGTATGATCGTTTTGGCCTGTATTATCTTTTCCCAATTTGCCGCGGCGCCTCCCGCTATTGCGGACGACACCATGGCTGCCGCTACCATCGTTTGGAACTATATCGGGGAATTGGTTTTCAATATGCTGGTTCTGGTGGGCGCCATCAAGATGAGCGACCGGCTGGTGCGGGAACTGATGGGCCTTGGTTAATCCTGCAGGTCGTCAATATGGACGATACCGCCGCCGTTGAGGCCGGCCTCGCGCACCCGCTGGATCAAAATTTCCTCTTTTTCTTTCCCGCGCCGGCGCCGCTCCATGATGGCGGAGAGTTTCCGCACCAGGGAGTACACCCAGGACAGGACCGTCACCGCCAGCAGGATGTACCAGATCACATTGGCCAGCGTGTAGTGGGCGTAGTACCAATCGCTCAGCAGCGTCGGCACCACCAGCGCATACAGCAGCGGGATCGTCAGACGGAACACCGCGGCCAGGCGGAACAGGATGGACAGGATCAGGATCCCGGCCCCCAGAAAAATATATGCATAGAACATGGGTACACCCCTCTCGCTATTTTTTCACTTTGATGTTAGCATACCCCGGCGGACATGGCAACTCCTGTCTGCCAAAAGTCCAGGAACGGAAACGGAGGTGAAATCCAATCGAGGTACGCATCAACAAAGAGGTCCGAAACTATCAGGAGAGCCTGTTTTTCGGGCTGTCGCTCCGCCAGCTCATCTTTGCGCTGCTGGCCGTCGCTGTTGCCGTAGGCGTGTATTTTGGCCTGCGCTCTGTGCTGGCGACCGCCGAGATCGGATGGGTCTGCGTCCTGTGCGCTTTTCCCTTCGCCCTCGGCGGCTTTTTCCAGTACAACGGCATGACGCTGGAGAAGGGGAGGGATTACACCGTCGGAACAGATATTATCAATGCCGGAAACGGAACCTACCGCCGTGTCATCACCGGTATCGGAAACTATCAGGGAACCTACACGGTGGAGTATCAGGCGGCAGGCGCTGATCTCTCAGACCTGATCCAGAAAGTGACGGCAGCGGCTGTAACTTATAACGGCAATGCACAGACACCGGAACCGGACATTACCTGGAAGAGCGGCAACAACGATCTGGGACTGGTTGAGGGAACGGATTACTCCGTTACTTACGCAAGCAACACGAATGCAGGAACAGCAACCATTACGCTGCAGGGTATGGGAACATACGGCGGTGCAGTGACCGGTAAATTCACAATCGAGCAGGCGGACATGTCAAAGGCGGTATGCTACTATGTGGATGCCGATGGCTCCGAGGTAAGCACTGCAAACTATAAGATGGAATATTCTCCGGACGGAGCAGACGTGAAGCCGAAGGTGGTTGTAAAGTTTGCGCAGGGCGCGGACATGGTAACACTTCCGGAGTCGGACTACAAGCTGACCTATTCTGCGGACACCAAGATATTTGCAGGTACGGCGAGCGTTGAGATTGCGCCGAGCGATTCCAACAGCAATTTTAAGACCGGTACAACGAAACGTCTGACGTATACGATTGCCCAGTGCAATCTTACAAGCACGAAGATTACTGCCAGCATTGACAGAGAGCTGTTTGACTATACGGGAGCAGAGATTGCGCTTCCGACAGAGAGTGTTGTATATCATTCCGCATCAAAGACAGATCATACACTGAAAAAGGGAACCGATTATACGGTGGCATGTTCACCGACAACGGTAAAAGACATCGGAACCTACACGATGACGATTACCGGAAGCGGCAACTATACAGGCGTTGTTACCAGGACGTTTGAGGTTACAGCGGTAGATATCCAGACACTGATCAACGACAAGAACCTTAAGGTAACCAACAGCGCGGACAGGATGGTGACAGGATATGACGGACCATACTGGGCAATGCTGTGGTATTCCAATAATAAAAACGATAACCAGCTTGAGATTTCACTCACGGATAACCAGGGCAATACGCTGGTAAAAGGAACTGATTACGAATTAAAGTATGACGGCATCAAGGATATTTCAAAAGAAGGAAGCACTGCTTCGGTAACGATTACCGGAAAGGGCAAATTCTATGGCAAACAGGAGATCAAGTATCTGCTCGCATCCAAGCTTGATGAGGATTATGATGTATCGGTGAATCCGGCAGAAAACCCGGTATACACAGGAGATCCGATTACGCTTGCTACGGATGAGATTTCGGTATCGGACGGCGGATTCGGACTCTGGAAGAGCGTCCTTGAGCAGGGAACAGATTATACGGTCAACTACAGTGACGGAACCAACGCGGATCAGGCGATCAATGCCGGGGAGGCGACGGTTACAGTAGAGCAGATCCCGCTGGAGGATCAGCCGACGGCAAACGGATGCTATGTGTACAGCGACGGCGCCACAAAACTGAGTGCAACCTTTACGATTCGTCCGAAGGACATTGCAACCGGTGTTTCCTACGAGGCGATCAAGAAAGCGTACGACGGAAATGCAGTGACCCTTACAGAAAGTGAGATAAAGCTTACTTATAATAAGAAGACACTGACCGCACCGACCGACTATTCGATCGTGGCTGGCAGCTACGCGAACAACGAGAAACCGGGACCGATGGCAAATGTGACCATACAGGGTAACGGCAACTACACAGGAACGAAGATTATTGTATTCACCATCAGCGGAAAATCCCTGGACGAGATCATCAGTTGGAAGGTGGATGAGAATGAGACGACCTATACCGGCGAGCGTCTGTACCCGAAGATCACCGAGCTGACGCTGAGCGATGGAACAAAGCTTACGACAGCCGATGAGATCGGGAAAGTGATCGCGTATGACGAGTCTTCCTACGCGGACAACCTGAATGCCGGCGAGGCATCCATTACCGTTTCCGGTAAGGGGGATTACTACGGAACAGATGACAGAACACTGACATTTGCGATTCTGCCGAGAAGCCTGGACAACAACTGCACGCTTGGCGGATTAAAGTCCGGCTACACTTACACTTCGGAAGAGATTACACCGGTACCTGCGGTACAGTGCACAGATCTGAAGAAAAAGCTCGGCGAGGATGATTACAAGATTTCCTACGAGAATAATGTGGATGCCGGGACCGCAACGATGACGATTACCGGAAAAGGAAACTATCAGGGAACCTTTACGAAAGATTATACGATTGCGCCGAAGAATCTGGCAGAGCCGGAGGTAAAGATCGCACCGATCGATGCGCAGGAGTACAACGGAATGGCTGTCACACCGGCACCGTCGGTAAGCTATGAATTTGGAGACGGAACCTATACGTTAAGCCCGGTCAACGATTACACGGTGGCTTACGCGAACAACAAAGGAACCGGAACCGCAACGGTGACAGTGACCGGAACCGGCAACTTTACCGGAAGCAAGACGGCAGAATTCAGAATTGGCCAGCTCATCACAAACGAGACCAAATTTACGATCAGCTGCCCGGCACTCACCGACGGCACACAGTATGTTTATGACGGAAGTGCATTTGAGCCGGAGGTGACGGTAACACGGATCGAGGGCAACAAAAAGCTGGTAAAAGATTCTAACTATTCCGTGACCTATACGGATAATATCCACGCGGGAACCGCAACGGTAAGCGTGGAAGGTCTGGGAGGATACGTCGGTGTATGGCAGAAGACTTTTGCGATTGCACCGAGAGATCTTACGGACAGCAGCGTAGAGCTCTCTGTCGGCGGAGTGACCGATGGAAGTTATCAGACACAGTATACCGGAAGCCCGGTAGAGCCTGAAGTGGAGCTTACTTATGACGGACAGAAGATCAGCACGACGGATTACACGGTATCCTACGGGGTGGATCATACCAGCCGCGGAACCGTGACGCTGACGGCAACGGCAAAGGACGGTACGGACTTTACAGGATCGAGAAGCACAACCTTTACGATCACACTTGCAAGTATTGGCAATGGCGGATATACACCGGCAAACGGCTTTAAGATCGGAGCGATCGAACCGCAGCCGCTGGTGGACGGAACGGCAACACCGCAGCCGAAGCTGTACTATAACGGAACAGAACTTGTCATGGGTACGGATTATATTTGTACTTATGAGAAGAACGACAGCATTGGCTCCGACGCGGTTGTCATTCTCAAGGGAATCGGCAATTACACAGGAAGCGTGAAGAAGACCTTTAAGATCTGCGCAAACATTGCGGACGCCGAGATTACCGTTCCGGATGAACTGTGGTTCAAAGATTATGTGAATGCCGGAGAGACGGACATTGCAATCGGCGATAAGAACATCACGTTTGACGATCAGATCAGTGTTGTGCTGAACGGAACAACACTTCAGAAAGATACCGACTATACGCTGGTCTATGCAGACAACAGCTGGGTCGGCAACGCAGTAGTTACCATCAAGGGTATGGGAGGCTTTGCGGGAAGCGTGGAGAAGACGGTTCCGATCAAAGCGGATCTTTCGGAGGCAGGCATCCAGGTGGCAATCGGAGATCAGCAGTATACCGGAGATCCGGTGGAGGCAATCCCGAGCATCAGCTACTACGGAACAGAGCTGACATCCGGAAAGCACTTTGTGATTCATACATACGAAAACAACGTGAAGATCGGTGATAAGACTGCGAGCGTGACGGTAATCGGAAATGAGAAAAACGGATTTACCGGAACACTCACAGAGAATTTCAGCATTGTTGCAAATGCGGGAATTCTGGAGGTAAGTGGTGTAGAGAGCAGCTACCTGTACCGCGGAACACAGATCCGCCCGCAGGTTACCGTTAAGATAGGGAACAAGACACTGTCCACGTCCGATTATGATGTGACCTACGGAGAGAATATCAAGGCGGGAACAGACGGCGGAAGCATTATGGTAAAGGGCAAGAACGAGTATGCTGGTCTGATCAAGCTGGTAACCTTTGATATTAACCCGCTTCAGATGGACGACCTGAAGGTGCTTGACGGAACGCAGAACGCGATCGGAAGCAGAGAGTACACCGGTAAGGAGATTGTGCCGGAGTTCTCATTGAAGGCAACCATCGGATCAACGGATTACATTCTGCCGGCAAGAAGCTATACCATTGCAAAGAAGGCAGACGCGGATAATACGAACGTTGGAACCGGTACAGTCGTGATTACCGGTGATGGAGGCAACGTAATCGGAAGCCGTGAAGTATCCTTCCAGATCGTGGCGAAATCATTGGCAAAACCGTCATCCGGCACCGACCTGATTGCGGTAGAAGTGATTCCGGACAGCTTTTCTTATGACGGAACGGAAAAGAAGCCGACTGTTCTTGTGACATATCAGTACGGAACAGAGGTTGAGGTACGTCAGCTGACAGAGGGAAGCGATTTTACCGTTGCATACAGCAACAATATCAATGCAGGAACAGCGACAGCGGTGATTTCCGGTATCGGAAATTATACGGGATCCCGCACCGTGGAATACACGATTACGGAGAAGAGCTTTGACGGAGCGATTGTCACGTTCCCGAACGGAACTTCCTATCCGTATATGGGAAGCGACAACGGGGTGGAACCGGAAGTGCAGGTAACACTGGACGGCAATGTACTCACAGCGGGTACAGATTATGAGGTATCTTATCAGAACAACAAGGCGTGCGGCACAGCGACTGTGACCGTGACCGGAAAAGGAAGCTATGCGGGAAGCGTAACGGCACCGTTTACCATCGTAAGCCACGATATTGCGGCGGCGGATGTGACGGGGGATCCGATTCCGAATCAGGGATACACGGGGCAGCCGGTAATTCCGGAAGTGAAAGTGACCTGCGGCGATTACACCTTAAAGCAGGGTGAGGACTACACGCTGAGCTTTGACACGGACAACACAGAGATCGGCACCGTTCTGATGCGGATCAACGGAACCGGTGGATTTACGAATTACCGCCAGGCCACATTTAATATTGCGAGCGACATCAGCCAGGCGGAGGTCATAGGACTTGACGACAGCTATCCGTTTACGGGAAGTGCATATACGCCGGACGATCTGGGCATTACAGAGGTACGCATCGGCGAAACGGTTCTTACAACAGACTCCTACAGCTTTGCATTTGATGAAAACAGCGATGGCATGAGCGCCGGAACACAGACCCTTCTTCTGATCGGTCAGGGAAGCTACGGCGGAACCAGGAAATGCACCATCGAGATTACGCCGAAGGACATCACCGATGAAGATGTGGTGATGAGCGGATTTGAGGACACGGTCTCCTACTCAGAGCAGATTACACAGAACGTAACGTTCCAGTGGGGTGAGATCGCACTCGTAAGAGACACCGATTATACCGTGACATGCAGACCGGCAGGAGTGGCAGGAATCTACGAGATGGAGGCTGCCGGAACCGGCAACTATACAGGAACCGTTACAAAGCAGTTTACCGTAGACCAGACGCCGATTGACGGACTGGAAGTGAAGGGTATTTCTTCTACTTACACATATACCGGAAAAGCAATCACACCGGAGCCGGAAGTATGGGCAGACGGTGTGCAGCTGGAAAAAGATAAGGATTACACGGTATCCTATGAAGACAACATCAACGCGGGTGTAGCGAAGCTGGTAATCACAGCAAGCGGAACCCATTATGCAGGTACTAAGGAACTGAGTTTCCAGATTCTGCGCAAGAGCATACATCTGTGCGACATTGGTTCGATTCAGACACAGGTATATACCGGATCTGACATCAAGCCGACCGTGACGGTGGAAGATGACGGCAAAGCCCTGGAACTTTTAAGCGACTACACACTGATGTATTCCAACAACCGCAAGGCAGGTACCGGTGTGGCGGCAGTTGCAGGAAAAGGCAATTACACGGCAACAAAGAACCTGACGTTTGACATCAGACCGTGCGATGCGGGCGCGGCGGTTGTGACGGGCGCATCCGCAGACAGTCTGTCCATCAGCTGGACGGGCGACGGTGCCGTGACGGGATACGAAGTATACCGTGCCGGCGCAGATGGAAAGTGGCAGCAGGTAACGCGTACCAGAGACGCTTTCTATACCGATAAAAAGCTTGCGGCAGAGACAACATACTCTTATAAAGTAAGAAGCTACCTGGTGGCGGACGGCGAGACTTACTACGGTGAGTTTACCGGAGCAGTTACCGGAACAACCACAAAATAAAGACAGAGAGGAGGGAGAGCGGTTCCGATCATGGCGGCATATAAGATAGGGAATTTTACATTTGACACAGAAGAGGAATATGCCAGAGGACTCGAAGATGCGAAGAAAATCGAAAAGATTCAGAGCACCGTCGATCTCAATGAACCGGAAACCGCTCTACGCCTCTATTGGCTGATCCGAACAGGGAAGATCAAGTTCGGCAGCAAAGTCGGCAAGAAATTTTTTCTTGATATTGCAGATGTCGTGGCAAAATCCGCGGCAAAAAATATAACGCAGGCACAGGCGCCGGAACAACAAGCGGGGGAGGAACCCCAGCAGGTGGCGCAGGACCGCAGCAGAAAGATTCTCGGTGCGGTGTGTGTGACGGCTGCGATTCTATGTTTTGGCTGGTATTTCTGGTCAGATTACACGAATCACCGCGGCAGTCAGGCGAATGAGTATTTGAAGATGCTAAAAGAAAATCCGACAGAAGCCGCAGAGATGGTGGACAATGACACCTTTTTTTCGGAGGATGCACCGGAACTTGCGGCGGGATTAGACCAGACGGAGCGGGAGAACGAACCGCCTCCTCCGGTTCTGCCGGAATATGAAGCCATCGTGGCGCAGCACAGTGATTTTGCCGGATGGATCACCATTGACGGGACGAAGATTGACTATCCGGTCATGCTTACCCCGAATGACGGGGATTATTATCTGAAGCGCAATGTAAACGGGGAGGACGATATCAACGGAACCTTGTTTATGGATCCGAGAACGGATCTGGTGCAGCGCAGCACCAATATTATTATCTACGGACATAACATGAAAAGCGGTGCGATGTTCGGAAGTCTCAAGAAGTATCTGGATGAAGATTACTGGAGGGAGCACGCGCAGATCAGATTTGATACAATTTATGAGAAAGGCACCTATGAAGTGTTTGCCGTCTGTCTGGCAAAGGTGCAGTACCGAAATTCACAGGAATTTCGTTATTATGATTTTATACAGGCGGATTCCGAGGAGGCGTTTAACGACTACCTCGATCATATCATACAACTCTCGGTGTTTACCGGAACAGATCTGCCGGTCTACGGGGACGAGCTATTGACCCTGTCGACCTGTAACAATTTTACAGAAGACGGAAGACTGTTTCTGGTGGCGAAGAAATGCAGGGAAGCAGAGTAAAAGCGTGGGATCGCGCGTGAGGTTTACGGGCGGGCTGCGGCGAAATAAAGGATGATGGGAGAGAGTGCTAATGAAATACCGGATAAAACGAAAAATAGGTTATGTGCTGGTCGTTGCCATGCTTGTGGTGATGATCTATCCCGGAGAGCTCAGTGCAGCGTCCGGTCAGGAGGACGGATTTGTCATAAAAGGGACAACCCTGCAGGGGTATGTCGGAGCGGAGAACGCAGTTGTCATTCCGGATAACATCACGAAAATTGATGACGATGTATTCCTCAATACGACGATCACATCGGTGGAGATCCCGGACAGTGTGACAACCATCGGAGATAACGCATTTGCAGGATGTGAATATCTGACCGAGGTTACGGTTCCGGACAGCGTGACAAAGATCGGAGACAATGTGTTCTACGGCTGTACCAGTCTGGAAAGTGCAACGTGGGAGAGCAAGGAAGGAATCGGCGATGGCACATTTGCAGAGTGTGCAGGACTGACGGACTTAAGTATTTCCAAGGAACTTCCATCAATCGGAAAAGAAGCATTTAAAAATTGTGAGTCCCTCGAGAGTATCGTGATACCCGAGGCGACCAAAACCATTGCGTCGGACGCATTTGACGGATGTGTCAACATGCAGTCCATTGACGTGGAAGAGACGAATACTTACTTTATGTCATACGACAATGCACTCTACACGGCGAACGGGGTTACGTTATACCGCTGCCCGCAGGGGGCGAGAACCATCGAGGTGTATGACGGTACCAAGATGATCGGTGAAAATGCATTTTACGGCTGCAAGCTTGGAAAAGTCACACTTCCGGAGAGCGTGACAACCGTGGAAGATGGTGCGTTTGACGGCAGTGAGATTCAGACACTCTGCCTTGGCAAAGCCTTAGAAACGTTTGGCGAGCAGAATACTTCTTTCAAGATCCACTCGATTGAAGTGCCGGGAAGCGCTCCGGCTGCACCGAAGCTGGTGGAGACGTACGGTGCGATTGTGGTGACAGATTATAAGCCGGACGACACCGAGGATACGGAGAAACCGACCGAGGACACGGAAAAGCCGACGGAAGACACGGAGAAACCGACCGAGGATACAGAAAAGCCGACGGAGGATACGGAGAAGCCGACCGAGGACACGGAAAAACCGGCAGATGACAATAACAACAATAACAACAATAACAACAATAACAACGACAATAATAACAGCGGTAACAACAATAACAGCGGCGACAACGGCAATAACAATAACAGCAGTAATAACAGCAATAACAGCAGCAATAACAGCAATAACAGCAGCAACACGAGCAGTGGTAATAACAGCAGCAGTACGGGCAGCGGAAGCGGCAGCAGCGGAAAGAGTAACGGCACATCATCTGGAAGAGGCAGCAGAAGCGGCAACGGCAGTGGAAGAGGCAGCGGTGCGGTAAAGGGCAGTGCCGGAGCGGCAGGCGCACAGAGCAGCGGTACCGGATCGGCGGCAGCGACGACGGCGGAGACACAGGGAGATGTGCAGCCGACAGCGGCGGAAGTGCCTGCGACGACCAGATTTGCAGAGCAGGGAACCGCATATATCACCGGAAATGAGGAACTGAAGGGCTGGGATGCGATTTACACGCAGATGACGGTGGCGGATCCAGGTTCAACGATCTATATTACCATGAACGGCACCACGGTTGTGCCGAAGGATATTCTGACACTGGCGGCAGATAAGCAGCTGACGCTGGTTCTGGATATGGGAAATGGAATCTCATGGACGATTGACGGAAGCAGCATTGACACAAGCGTTGTAGCAGATACGGATTTTGGCGTGGAACTGGGAACAAGCAATGTGCCGGCGAACCTGCAGAGCACAGTAACCGGAAGCGGATGGTCAACGCAGATGCATCTGGCGCACGACAACCTGTTTGGCCTGACGGCGCAGCTGACCGTAAATGTCGGTGCGGCGAACGCCAATAAGCTGGGCACTTTGTTCTATTATAATGTAGATAATCAGATCCTGGAGTATATGGGACAGTCTGATACAGATGCGGACGGCAATGTGTCATTTTCTTTTGTGCATGCGTGTGATTATGTCATCGTAGTGGATGAGCGTCACTCGGATTCAACGGCGCAGGCAACCTCCGGGTTTGTGATTACACCGGCAGGCGGAAGCCAGGCGGAAAGCCAGCCGGCAGAGACGACGGAAGCGGCGGAGACGGAGCAGCCGGCGGATAATGCGCAGGCGGCGGATGACTCGCAGGTAAAGGATGAGACGCCGAAGACCGGACAGTCGTTAAATCCGAAATATGTTCTGTGCATCGGTGTGATGCTGCTGGGAATCTATATGATTCTGACCAGTGAGAGACAGGAGAAGCAGAGAAAACGGGCAAATGGCTGACCGTTTGGTATAAACATGTAAAAATGTGGAAGAATAGATAGATGGAAGATATCCGTTGGGAGTTTTCCATCTTTTCTTTTTGCATGCAGAACTCTTTTTTACCCGCGTATTCCGCGAAATTCAAGGAAATTTTGGAAAAGAACTTGACAAAAAAAGATAGGGTTAATATAATGATTTAGCGTGCATACGTACGCCGAGATCAATTTATGATCTCATACAAATAAAACAGGAGGTGAAAATAATGCCAACATTTAACCAGTTAGTAAGAAAAGG
>ERZ779885.4372-NODE-4372-length-11082-cov-5.815544_pt1 | contig 11082 bp, 11 predicted proteins | sample MGYA00511554_ERZ779885 | MGnify/ENA primary metagenome ERZ779885 (study PRJEB29588, sample SAMEA2160998) | human gut metagenome | biome: human gut; feature: human-associated habitat; material: faeces | place: Denmark | collected 2008/2010 ... | reverse complement strand
TAGTGGGCTGCTGTCTATCAAATTCTTGTGTGTTACTTTATGGCACATGAGCATTCGCTGATGGCGTCATACGGCACGAAGAGCACCTCGTGGCCGAGCAGACGCGCCGTCTCGCGGACAAAAAAGCGTCTGCCGGACGTCTTTTCACCGGCGACCTGCAGGAAGGAAAGTCCCTGGCCGCGGGAGAGCAGCTCCGCCGCGCGCTCTGTCTCTCCGCGCATCCTGCAGAACGAGGAGGACGGCCCCGATTCCGGTTTGAAAAGCGTGCAGAACCGGCGCAGCGTATAGTCGGGCCTGTCGTCTCCGGTCAGCCAGGCAGCCAGCCGCCCGTCGCAGGCAAACGGCGCCTTGAGAAAGCCCGGAGCATCGGGACTGGCCTGCAGCAGCAGCTCCGCCCGCTCGAACGCCCGCCGCAGGCGGGGAATGCTGTCGATGCTCTCGAGTCCCGGACACGCGATCCGTGCGGCGATCTCGATGGTGAGCGCGCCTGCCGTCTGGCCGAAGAGCTCCCGCAGCAGCGAGAGCGTGCGTTCGTCCATCTCGATGAGAAGGGAAAGCTGGATGGCGGTCAGCGCGATCGGATCGTCTGCGCACAGCTCCGTGAGCTTCTGATACCGCACCGCGGATACGGGAGCGTCAAAAAACAGCGCGTCCGGGTCCTGCGGGCAGGAGGCGAGCTCCTCCGGCGTAACATCGGGAGAAATCAGACGACTGTACCGGGCGAAAAACGCGTCGTCCACCCGGCCTTTTGCATACAGCGAGAGCTTCATCGCCGCCAGAGCTGCCAGTCGTTTCACTGCACTTCCTCCTGTTCTCCGTCTGATTTCCTTGTGGCCATAACGGATACTTCTATTGTAAAGGTTTTTCCTCCGTCCTGTCAAACCTGAGGAGCATTTTTAAGACAATCTTTAGATTTCGGCGGGAGGATTGCTTTCCTCCGGCGTTTCGACGCCGCAGACCGGTACGCCTTCATACAGAAGCTCGCAGCCGGAATTCTCCTGTTTCGCCGTGCGCAGATAGCCGGACAGCGTGTCCAGATTAAACAGGAAAAAAGCTGTGGCCGTTTTCTGCGAGGTGGTGGTGGAGCCGATGACAAAGTCCTGCAGGGGGAAGTAATAGAGAAACCAGCCGGAGAGGGAGGAGTTTTCCTCGTCGGTGAAGAAAAGGAAGCCGCGGGAGACGTTGTCGGCGGAGAAAATTTCGTTGTCGCTCAGGTAGGGGAAGATGGAGTAGGAATATCCGCTCAGATAGCTGCTGATGGTTCCCGACGTGGAAACGATGGCCAGGTTCTCAAACGAGGAAATCTGAACGCTGAGATTGTTTGCCGTCTCGAACATGGAGGTAATCCCGCCCGTTTTCTCCTGAATCAGAACCGCCGCACGGATCCCCGCGCGGCGGCTTTCTGTTTTTTGCGCGCTCAGCAGGGACGCACGCTCCCTGTTTCCGTTTTGTTTTTCAGATTCCAAAGGAGGTATGCCGTCTTGAAAGCCATTATGGTCATGTTTGATTCTCTGAACCGCCGTTTTCTGCAGTCCTATGGCTGCACGGAGACGATCACGCCGAATTTCCTGCGCCTGCAGAAGCGGGCGGCGCAGTTTGAAAACAGCTATGCCGCCAGCCTGCCGTGCATTCCGGCCCGGCGCGAGCTGCATACGGGCCGCTACAATTTTCTTCACCGCTCCTGGGGACCTATAGAGCCCTTTGACGACTCTGCGCCGCGCATCCTGCGCGAGAACGGCGTGCACAGCCATCTCGTGAGCGACCACGGCCACTATTGGGAGGACGGCGGATCGACGTACCACACCCAGTATTCCACCTGGGAAAATGTCCGCGGCGAGGAGGGCGACATGTGGAAGCCGCTCGCCGGAGGCGTGGAGGACGACGAGCCGAATTTCACTTCGTTTGAGGAGCAGCTGCGCCGGAGGCTTTACCGGCAGAACCTCGTCAACCGCACAGCCTTCCGGCGCAAGGAAGACTATCCGCTGGTCAAGACGTTTGACGCGGGGATGAGCTTCCTGCGTGACAACGCGGACCGTGATTCCTGGTTCCTGCAGATCGAATCCTTCTCCCCGCACGAGCCCTTTATGGCAAGCGAGGAGTATAAGCGGCTGTATCCCGGCACGGAGCCCGGCCGCCGGTACGAGTGGCCCGACTACGCGCCTGTGAAGGAATCGCCGGAGGTGATCGGCCAGGTGCGGAACGCTTATTTCGCCGCGCTTTCGATGTGTGACGAGCAGCTCGGCCGTGTTCTGGATTTCATGGACGAGCATGACATGTGGAGCGACACCATGCTCATTGTCAACACCGATCACGGCTACATGCTTTCCGAGCACGGATTCTGGGCAAAGAATTACATGCCCTGCTACGACGAGATCGCCCATACGCCGCTTTACGTCTGGGATCCCCGGTTCCCGCAGGCCGCGGGGCAGAGCCGGAACAGTCTGGTGCAGACGATCGATCTGCCCGCGGCGCTTCTCGACTTCTTCGGCCTTTCCCGTCCGGCGGATATGCAGGGACGCCCGCTTTCACCCGTTCTCGCGGACGATACGCCGATCCGTTCCTGCGGGCTGTTCGGGATCTTCGGCGCGCATATCTGCTGCACGGATGGGCGCTATGTTTACATGCGCGCTCCGCGTGACCTTACGGTTCCGCTGCATGAGTACACGCTGATGCCGACCCATATGATGGGCTTTTTCTCCCGCGGGGAGCTTTCGACGATGCAGCGCCATCCCGGATTCTCCTTTACGAAGGGCCTTCCGGTGATGCAGATTGAGTCCGATCCTGCCATGCGCTGCATCGAGAAAGGAGATTTGCTCTTTGATCTTTGGGAGGATCCCAGGCAGGAGCATCCGATTGAAGACGAAGCGCTGACACGGCGTTTCACCTCCGAGATTGAGCGCCTCATGCGTGCTACGGACGCGCCCGATGAGCTTCTCGTCCGCTTCGGATTCCGGCCGGACAAGACCTGATGGTTACCGGATAAAGCCTGATATTGGGGCTGCTGCAAAATCGCCTTACAAAAAAGTATGCACAAAAATCGGCTCTCGGGAAAAGCAAAACCGCTTCTCTCGAGGGCCGGTTTTTATTGCCTGTTTTTTTATTTCTTGTGCTGATTGCTATTGGGGGTTGATTTTGCAGCAGCCTCTTTGCGCCTTGTTGTGCTTTGCGCGAGAGTGTGCTATTCTAAAAAAAGCTCCCGGAGCCGGAGAGCGCGGAGAGCGCCGGAATCCGGGCGGCCCGTGCCGCGGCGGATGCTGCGCCGGGAAGGAACAGGAGGTTGTGAAACATGAAAATTGTTGTGTTGGACGGATACACGGAGAATCCGGGCGATCTGAGCTGGGATTCTCTCGGAGAGCTTGGCGAGCTGACGGTGTACGATCGCACGCTCGGCGGCGAAGAGGAGACAATCCGGCGCATTGGCGACGCGCCGATCGTGCTGACGAACAAGACGGTGATCACGGAAAGCGTGCTTGCCGCCTGCCCGTCGGTGCGCTACATCGGCGTGCTCGCCACGGGCTACAATATCGTGGACGTGGAAGCGGCAAAGCGCCGCGGCATCCCGGTGTGCAACATCCCGTCCTACTGCGCGGAGAGCGTGGCGCAGCTTACCTTCGCGCTTCTGCTCGAGATCTGCCATCATGCGGGCGACCACAGCCGCGCCGTCCATGAGGGCCGCTGGACCTCGAGCGTGGATTTCTGCTTCTGGGATTTCCCGCTCATTGAGCTGCTCGGCAAAACGATCGGGATCGTCGGCTACGGCAGGATCGGCCGCGCTGTCGCGAAAATTGCCGACGCAATGGGCATGCGCGTGCTGGCATACAGCCGTCATGCGCCGCAGGACGCCGGCCCGGCGGAAATTGTCCCGCTCGACGAGCTTCTTGCCCGCTCCGACGTTGTCTCTCTGCATTGTCCGCTCAATGCCGACAGCCAGGGCCTCATCGGCGAGCGCGCTCTTTCCCTCATGAAGGATGGGGCGATCCTGCTCAACACGGCCCGCGGCGGGCTGCTTGACGAGGCGGCTGTTGCCTCTGCCCTGCGTTCGGGCAAGCTGCTCGCGGCAGGCGTGGACGTTGTTTCCGCGGAGCCGATCCGTGCGGACAACCCCCTTCTCACGGCGGAAAACTGTGTGTTTACGCCCCATATTGCCTGGGCTCCGAAGGATTGCCGTATCCGCCTGATGGATACCGCCGTGGCGAACGTCCGCGCCTTTCTTGCGGGCTCCCCTGTCAACGTTGTGAACGGCTGACGCTTCTGCTGTGCGGCATTTCCGTTTGCAGCAGTCCTGCTTTTTCGGGGATGATCACAGATTCAGATAAACGGAGGAGGAAAAAACGGAACCGTCGTAGGTAAAGCGCGCGCCTCCGCCGTATGCGGAAGCCATGGCCTGGATGGAGGACAACCCCACGCCGAAATCGCTCCGTTTGCTGGAACGGAATCGCCCGTTTTCCTCGTGTACGGCGCCGTTGTAGCTGTTGTCCATCGTTACGGTCAGCACGCCGCTGTGCAGAACGCTCTGCAGGGAGACGAAACGGCGTCCCTGTTCCATGCGGGCGCAGGCCTCCGCCGCGTTTTCCAGCAGGTTTCCGAAGATCACGCACAGGTCGCTGTCCGGAACGCCGCTTGCGGGTACGGTCAGCCGGGCGGAGAACTCGGTATTCTGCCGGCGGCAGACAGCGGCGTAATGCGTGACGACGGCGTTTACCGCCTCGTTTTCACAGAAGATTTCCGGCAGGGCGGGAATGCTCTCCATCAGGGAGGAAAGAAAGCTCTGCAATTTTTCCGTGTCTGTGTTTGCCAGCTCCTGGATGGCGGTCAGCTGGTGGCGCAGGTCGTGGCGCTGTCTCTGAAGCAGCTCGGCGTTTTCCATGAGAAGCTGTCCGCGCTTTTTCTGTTCCGCGATCTGCACGTCCAGCAGATGTGTTTCCACCGCCAGCCGCTTTTCCAGTTCCGCCTGCTTTTGGAGATTGTCCAGCGCCTGCACGAGCACCCAGTAGATCGCCAGAATGCAGGCCAAAAGGCCGACGCGTGCGAAAAGGAACGGCCAGGTTCCCACCACGGCGTCGTCCAGCGAGCCGGTGAAGGTCAGGACAATGGCTGTGGCCAGCGCGGGGACAAGCCAGATGATGCGCCAGAGCAGAGGAGCGTTGGTGTGTTCCACACGCATCACGCACCTGCGGAAGAAGCGGTAAATGGGAATCCAGGTGATCAGGTACAGGGTAAGGCAGAGCATGCTGCTCTGCCAGGTGCGCGAAGCAGTGTGCAGGACGCGTACGGAAAGAAAGGCGGAAAGCCCCACGACAATCATGAGATAGTCAATCACAAACAGGGAGAAAAACAGCAGCTTGGGAAACGAAACGCGGACGTTCAGAAAAAGTGCGGCGGCGGCGACCGGCCCAAACAGGAATTCGATCAGGCGCACCTGTTCGGGATGACCGCTCGCAATCGCTCCCCACGCAAGGAGAAGCTCCAATCCCTGGCTGCAAAACATGGTGACCGCTACGGCCCACTTTCCGAATCGCAGGGAGTGCAGGAAGGGCGCGTAGGCCAGAAGACGTGTAGGAAGGGTGGAGCACAGAAGATGCAGCAGAATTTCCATCACAGCCCACCTCTTTTTTATCTTATGTCACGTCTTATTTTACCTCGAAAGCACATAACTGTCAATTTTTGGGTTCGAGGTTTCCTGTGTTTCATCCGTCTGCGCCGGACACAAAGACAGGGGGGCGGCGGATTCGTCGATCGGAGACAGGCTTTCCCGAAAAAATATCCCTCCGCTCTTCTTTGGAAGCTGCGGAGGGATATTTTTTCTCATAAATCATTACAATTAGAGATATTTTATCCTTTTTATACAAAAAGGATAGTGTTTTTCCCTCCGCACTGTCCTCGGACCGCACAGAACCGGAATGGCCGTCATAAGCCGCCATGTGCCTTTCTGATGCAGACAAGGCGGGAATGCTTCGGTCAAAGCGCAGAACGCCGGTAAATTCTATACAGATAGAGTAAAATCGACTGAATTCAACAATTTGGATTCTTCCCAAGCGATGCGCGCATGTGGAGTTTGCAGGGGATCATCCATTCCTTCGGTGTACCGGCGTCTTTTTCACGAAGCTGGTCGAGGACGAGAGCCGCGCTGCGGCGGCCCATTTCGTCAAGGGGGCTTTCCACCGTGGAAAGCGGGGGATCCAGCGCCTGGGAGAGAGAAAGGTTGTCGTAACCGAATACACTGATGTCGCGTCCGACCGTCAGACCGCGTTCCGCGCAGCAAGGGCACCGTGAGCGGCTATGAGTACTACGGCCTCTACATCAAATACACGATCGACGCCTTCGGCCAGTCCGTCAAGGTGATCGAGAAGAACAGCGGCAAGCCGCTCTTCGAGACGGGAAGCGAGGTTGAGCTGAGCTTCCATCCCGAAAACATCATGCAGTATTGAGGTGATCGCCATGACAGAGAAGAAAAAGCGGAGCTTTTCGCTCAACAGCGCCTTCGCCTACAAGGCGTTCCTTCTGATCTTTTTTGTATGGTTCATTCTCGCCTGCCTTATCCTGCCGAACATCAACACGGTGGTTTCCGTGTTCTGGCAGAACGGACAGTTTACCCTTGAACCGTTCCAGAAGCTTTTGAGCTCGGAGCGTGCCATGAAGAGCCTGCGCAACAGCTTCATCCTTGCTCCCTCCATGTCCATCACCGTGGGCATCATCGGCATCAGCCTGGTGCTCATCACGGAGTATTTTGACATCAAGGGCGCGAAGATCCTGCGTCTGGGCTATATGACGACGCTGATTTACGGCGGCATCATCCTCGTTTCCGGCTACAAGTTCATCTATGGCAGCAACGGCTTTTTGACGAACATTTTCGCGAGCATCATCCCGAATTTCCCCACCGACTGGTTCGAGGGATACTGGGCCGTGCTGTTCGTCATGACCTTTGCCTGTACGTCCAACCACATGATCTTCCTGCGCAACGCGATGCGCTCCGTCGACTTCCAGACGGTGGAGGCCGCGCAGAACATGGGCGCGAAATCCTGGTATATCCTGCGCCGCGTGGTGCTTCCGGTGCTCACGCCGTCGCTCCTGGCCGTTACCATTCTCACGTTTATCACGGGCCTCTCCGCCACCTCCGCCCCGATGCTGGTCGGCGGCACGGAGTTCCAGACGATCACTCCGATGATCCTCACCTTCTCGAAGAGCACCAGCTCGAAGGATTTGGCCGCTCTGCTCGCTCTCTTCCTGGGCGTCGCGACCATCCTGCTGCTCCTTGTCATGACGTGGATCGAGCGCCGCGGGCATTACATGTCCGTGTCGAAGGTCAAGACGACGATTGTCAAGCAGAAGATCCGCAATCCTATCGCGAACGTGCTCGCGCATATCTATGCGTATGTGCTGTTCCTCATCTATGTCGTGCCGGTTGTGCTGATCATTCTGTTCTCCTTCACCGACTCCGCGACCATCGCGAGCCGCAAGCTCGATTTCAGCAAATTTACGCTCAACAACTATATCTCCGTCTTTACCAAGACGACCGCGTACCGTCCGTTCCTCGTCAGCATCGCGTACTCGGCTCTGTCCTCGCTGGCCGTGGCCGTCATCGTGCTCATGGCGTGCCGTGTGATCCAGAAGCGGTACCGTTTTGCCAACGCGCTGGAGTACAACCTGTTGATCCCGTGGCTGCTTCCGACGACGCTGATCGCGATGGGTCTCATCACGACGTACAATGTACCGCAGTTCTACATGTTCAACAAGGTGCTCACCGGCACCTCGATCATTCTTTTCCTCGGCTATCTCATCATCAAGATTCCGTTTACCCTGCGTATGACGAAGGCGGCCTTCTTCTCGCTGGATGATTCGCTGGAGGACGCCGCGAAAAATCTCGGCGCGCGGACGTCGTACACCTTCTTCCGTGTGCTGCTGCCCGTCATCATGCCGACGGTGCTTGCCATCTTTGCCCTGAACTTCAATTCGCTTCTCGGCGATTATGACATGTCCGTCTTCCTCTACCATCCGCTGAACCAGACGCTCGGCGTCTATATCAAATCGCTGACCGATTCGCAGACGAACGCGGACAACACGGCGCTGACCTTTGTCTACGCTGTGCTGATGATGATCATTTCCGGCGTCGTGCTCTACTTTGTCTACGGCCGCGGAAACAGCGATAAATTTGACAAGCAGTCCTGACAACACGAAAGGGGAAAACAAAGATGATTGGAAAAGAGTGCTACGCAGAGATCAACAGCACCCTGGATGCTCTGCTCGCGGAGAAAAAGGTGCTTGTCGCGGTGCACCGCGGCGCATGGGGCGGCAACATTGTGGAGAATACCATTCCCTCCTGCCGGCTTTGCCGGGAGATGGGCGGCGATATCTTTGAGTGCGACGTGGCCAGCTCCACGGACGGCGTTCTCTATGCCTTCCACGACGGCACGGAGCGCCGGAACCTGAACCGCAGCGACAACATCAAGACCATGTCCTCCCAGGAAGTGGACAGCCTCGTTTACAACAACTGCATCTATGAGCCCAGCGGGGTTCATGTCGAGCGGTTCGAGGACATTGTGCGCTATTTCTGCCACGGCGAAATCTTCAACATCGATCGCGCGTGGGACATTCTGCCGCAGCTCACGGCGGCTCTGGACAAATATCCCCATGCGCTCAAGCAGGCTATCATCAAGACACACGTCGTCCCTGAGCAGCTGCAGTTCCTCAACGATTACCCGACGAAATACATGTACATGCCGATCGTCTACAACATGGACGAGGTCCGGCAGGTGCTGAGCTATCCGACGCTCAACGTCGTCGGCATGGAGATCATCACCGATTCGAAGGACAGCGATATTTTCCAGGATGAGAACATCCGATTCATCCGGGATCAGAACCTGTATGTCTGGGCGAACGTGATCAAGCTCGGCTCGCTCGACAAGCACGTTCTCTTCGCCGGCCTCGATGACGATGTGGCGCTGCTCGACGATCCGGATAAGGCGTGGGGCGAGGCGATCCGCAAGGGCGCAAACGTCCTGCAGACCGACTGGCCGCTGCAGCTTTCCCGCTTCCGCGATCAGTACTGCGCAAAATAAAACAGGAATACCGGCGGCGATCCTTCCGCTGTTTCGATGCTGCGCCCGCCTTCGGGGGAAACGGGCGTGCAGGGAGGACAGAGCAGGACGCATGCATGGCAATTGCCGCCGGAATTCGTTTGGTACCCTCCTGACAGCCCCGGCGTCCGTCTTTTGGCCGCCGGGGCGCTTTGATCGCTCCGTTTCCGCGGCGCGGCGAAGCTTCCCCGCCGTTCCGGAGGCCTGTGCGCCCGGCGCCGGCAGGAACAGGCGGGAAAACCGCCCCGGGTCCCGAGAAAGAAAACCGACAGAAAGGAACACAGACAGATGGATTACAGCAAAATAGCGCTTTTCAGCGATCTCGACGGTACGCTCTTTGACGATTCGACCCAGGTGCAGAAACGCAACCTGGAGGCGCTGCGCCGTTTCACCGAGGCAGGCGGACTGTTCTGCGTCAGCACGGGACGCACGCCGGATAACGCCGCTCAATATCTGCAGGAAACGCCGATCAACGGTCCCAGCATCTTTTATAACGGCGCCGCCGCCTACAGCATTGCGGAGAAACGGTATGTCCTCACGCACAGTCTCGACAGCGCGGCGCTGTCTCCCCTGCTGAAAAAGCTGCTGGCGGAGCAGCCGGCCATCAATATCCAGGTTTACAACACCGAGGCAATCTGCTTTGTTTCTCCCCGGGAGCTGGCCGACGAATGGTTTGTCAGCCAGTATCAGCCCTGCGTGTTCCGTTCTCTGGAGGAGGTGCGTGATCCGTGGCTTAAGATCCTGCTGGAGGGTACGCCGGAGCAGCTTCGCGGGATCGAGGAGCTGGTGAATGAGGCGGCGCGCGGCGTGGCTTCCGTTGTTTACTCGAGTCCGCAGTATCTGGAGCTGCTTCCCCTCGGCGTGAGCAAGGGCTCGACCCTTCGGGAGCTTACTGCCCGACCGGAGTTTCAGGGCCGGATCCTCGCCGCCATCGGAGACTACAACAACGATGTGGAGCTGCTTCGCGCCGCGGATGTGAGCGCCGCGCCCTCCTCGGCGCTTCCCGTTGTCCGCGAGGCTGCCGGTTACGTTGTCTGTTCCAACAACGACGGGGCCGTCGCCGACTTTATCGAGAAGATTTTCCCCGCGCTGTGACCGGATCCGTTCCTTTTCCCACTTCATGCGCCGCCCATTGTGGCGGGCAGGAAAAAACGTCATTTGCCGCCGCGCCGTTCCCCTCTTTCTTTTTTCGTTCCTTGTGCCTGAAAGGCGAAATTCCCCGTTTCGTTTTGATCCGCGCTGTGCTATAATGAGGGCGATCCACGCCTGCAATACGCTCTGCGGCCGCGGTATGCGCAGCGGATTCAGACGCCGCGCCGGTTGGAGGGCAGGCCAGAATGGGAAGGAGCTATCAGACAATGAAAAGAACAAATCTCAACGATGGCTGGCGGTTCCGTTTGGGACTGCCGGGAAGCTTTGAGGAGGAGTCATGGCGGGAGATCATCCTGCCGCATGATTTTATGCTCGAGCTTGACACGAAACCGGATGCCCCGGCCGGTCCGGCTTCCGGTTTTTACCCCGGCGCGGCCGGGACGTACGAGCGCACGCTGCACATTCCGGCAGAGTGCCTGAAGCTGGTCTCCGCGATTATCGTAGCGATTGCCATCGCGTCTCCTTACATAAAGAGACAGATTGCGTTCCAGAAAAAGAAGCGTGCAGCGATCGCAGCAGAGAAGGGAGGCAGAGTCTGATGCTGAGACTGAAGAATATCCGGAAAGTATTTAATGAAGGAACCGTGAATGAAAAGGTCGCGCTGGACGGTGTCACCCTCACAGTAGAGGACGGAGAGTTCGGAACGATCGTTGGAAGCAACGGAGCCGGAAAATCTACGTTATTTAACTGTATCGGCGGAAGCTTTTTTGCAGATGAGGGGAGCATTTATCTGGATGACCGCAACATTACCTATGTGCCGGAGCACAAGCGCGCAGTTGAGATCGGGCGGCTCTTTCAGGATCCGATGAAGGGGACTGCGCCGCATATGACGATTGAGGAAAATATTGCATTTGGC
>ERZ779885.4371-NODE-4371-length-11082-cov-8.300898_pt1 | contig 11082 bp, 5 predicted proteins | sample MGYA00511554_ERZ779885 | MGnify/ENA primary metagenome ERZ779885 (study PRJEB29588, sample SAMEA2160998) | human gut metagenome | biome: human gut; feature: human-associated habitat; material: faeces | place: Denmark | collected 2008/2010 ... | reverse complement strand
GTCTGCATTTCTCCGTTGGCAATAAGATAACCGCCATACACCAGAGTGCCTATTACCGCATCAAAAAGGCCTATCGCGCCGTCACGGCAAAGGTGCCCGGCGGAAAGTGCCTCTACCGCCTGACGCACCGGCTCAAGGAGCACTGGAAGCGTATGCTCTTCGGCACGACGTTCTTTGAGGAGATGGGCTTTGAATATTATGGCCCCGTAGATGGGCATGATCTGAAACGGCTGGAATATATGCTCCGGCTTGTCAAGGACCGCCAGCATCCGGTCCTGCTGCACGTCATCACGCAGAAGGGCAAGGGCTACGCGCCTGCTGAGGAGAACCCCGATGTGTTCCACGGCATCGGCCATTTCGACCCCGAAAAGGGGATGGAGCCGCGCTGCGGGTATATCGACACCGAAGGGCGCGAAGTGCTTCCCGCCAAGTGGGACGATGCCGGCGAGTTCAGCGAGATGCGCGCCCCGGTGATGCGTTTCGGCGTCAATTCCGAGGATTTCTACGACGCCCGCTGGGGTTATATCGCCACGAACGGGCAGCTCGTCGTGCCTTTCAAATACCACGAGGCATATCCTTTCAGCTGCGGTCTGGCCCGCGTTTTCGTCAAGGGGCTGGGGTACGGCTATATCAACCGCAAGGGCGAAGAGGTCGTTCCCTGCAAGTATCAGGAAGCCGAAGATTTCCACGACTTTACGGCGAAAGTGAAACAGTACGACCGGGTGATGACGATCGACGACAAGGGGCAGATCGTCGAAGGACAATAGAAAAACGGAGGGCTCGAACCTCCGTTTTTTTGTTTGCTGTCCGGTCCGCCGGCTTATTTGAATCCCACGATTTCGGGCCGGGTCGGGCGGTAGCGGTATTGTTCGATGCGGGTCTGGTTCGACACGCGGACATATTCGCTCTCGACCAGTCCGCGTTTGCCGAAGGCGAGTCCCAGCCGTATCTGGACCGTGTTGAAAATCAGCCGTTCGTTTTTGATACGCACGCCGAAACCGAACGAGGTGAAGAAGTCGTTTTTGAAGATGTTGGGTGAATAGCCGATCAGTCCGAAGTCGGCGAATCCGAACAGGGCGATACGGAAGCCGAGGGGCTGATAGGGCGTGAAAAATACGGTCTCCGTGTTGAGGACCATGCGGTTGGTGCCGGTGACATGCTCCTTGAGCGCCTGCAGTCCGTTTATGCGGGTCATGCGGATTATTTCGTCGCTGCCCGTGCCGCGGTTCCAGCCCTGCGTATAGTTGAAGGCCAGAAACTGGCGGATGCGGCTGCGTTTGAACATGAACAGGTTCGAGAACCACTTCAGGTCCACGTCCACCGCACTATGGCGCCACATGCCGGTTGCGAGGTCGATATAGCTTCCCAGCGTGATACTTCCCATGACATAGCCCACCGAGCGGAATCCGCCGGTCGTATAGGTCATGCCCAGATACATTTCGTCGTTGAATTCTCCCCACGAGTATCCGCCGACCAGCTCGGCCTTGTAACCCGTCGCAAGGTACTCCCTTGTGCCGAATCCGTAGATCATGTTGGCCGAATAGAACTTCTCGCGGTAGAGACCGGCCCCGAAGAGCATGGCGTCGTAGTCGTGCAGCGCGGGGTTGTGGTTGGGGGCGACCAGCGGCCGCCGGCTGAAACGGGCGTAGCTGTAGCGTCCCGTGAAATATACGCTCGAATTGATGGAGCGGATATAGCGTGATTTGCCGCCCCATGCGTCCAGATTGCGGACCTTGATGAGCAGCGAAGTGTCGAGGTCGATCATGTAGCGCTTCGACTTGACGTCGCTGTACGTAAGGCCGATTTCATAGTCCGTCGGACGTATGAACTCCTTGCGCAGCCCCATGTTCAGCTCCGAGTTGTAGAAGTCGCGTCCGGCCGAAAAATCCGCCGTGTAGAAACTTCCCAGAACGTTGGGGATTTCGTATTCGACGATGTTGCCGCCGTATGAGAAGTCTTTGCGGCTGAAGTTGGTGTTGAACTTCAGGGTGTTGCCCCAGCCGAAAATGTTGGCGTCCGACAGTCCGACCATCGTGCGGCCCTCGCCGTGGATGGCGCCGTCGACGCTGATCGTCCAGCTGTCACGGGTGCATATGACCATATTGACGCGTGTCGAATCCAGCGAGTCGGGCAGCAGGGTGATATCGACGTCGGAGATGTAGGGCCGCGAGCGGAGCAGCTGCTTGTTGCGCACGATCAGTTGCGGGTCGATCTTGTCGCCCGGCTTGAAGAGCAGGTCGCGGCGGATGACCCGGTCGCGTGTCAGCATGTGTATCTTGTTGCCCGTGCGTTCGAGCCAGTTGCCGTCGGAATCGAAGGGATGCCGGCGCTCGATGGTGATGTCGCCCACCGTTTTTCCCGCATAGGGTTCCAGCAGACGGCTTTCGTCCAGTACGCGGCCGCTGAATGTGGTGTCCAGCACGGGCTTTACGAAAAGCATTCTGTAGAGCATGCGCGGCACGGCGCGGCGGTTGGTCTTGGACTGGATACTGTCATACAGTCTCTGATTGCGCTCGGAGGTGGCGGTGTTCAGGCTGTCTGGCTTGAACCCGTCGGGCGAGTTTATGTTGGGCGAAGTTATTTCGGGACCGCGCATGCCGGGACCGGCCGTTCGGGCGAAACAAACGCTCACTGCCGCGAGGACGGTTAGTACGAGTATGCAGATCCGGCGATACATGTCATCAAAGATAACGTAATTTTTCGGCAAAACGTATAAAAAAGCGCTTCCCCGAAACGGGAAAAGACGGCCGTGACGGTCGTCTTTTCCTCAATATACACTCTCTGCGGATGTTATCTCCGGGCATGGTCTGTGATTTTTCCGCCTTCCGGAATCGTACCGGGGCCGTGACGCCGCGTCGGAGTCCGTCTGCGCGCCCTTCCGGTTCTACCTGCGTCCCTCCTTGGCCTCGATACACTCGGTGGCGTGGGGCACTTTCATCAGGCGCTCCTTGGGAATGAGCTTGCCCGTGGTCTTGCAGATGCCGTAGGTCTTGTTCTCGATGCGGACGAGCGCCATTTCGAGGTTGCGGATGAACTTCATCTGGTGTGCCGCCAGACGTCCGCTCTCCTCCTTCGAAAGTGTCGCGGCGCCCTCTTCGAGCACCTTGAACGTCGGGGAGGTGTCCTCCGTGTCGTTGTCGGCCGTATGCGTGATAGTGGCGCGCAGCAGCTCGTAGTCCGCACGCGCACTTTCGAGCTTCTTCAGGATCAGCTGCTTGAACTCCTCGAGCTCGGCGTCGCTGTACCGTGTTCTTTCGTCTGCCATAATCGTTTCGCTTTAGGGTTTATGTAAAATTAAGCAAATATTCCGAATCCGCCAAATTTTACATGTACAATCTCTCGGGCGTCAGATCCGCGTCACGGCGATCTGCAACGGTTCGTCGTCGATTTCCGATTCGACGACCGTCTCTCCGGCGGGCGCTTCGGCCGTCCGCACCTCGACGGCGAGGGTCTGCGCGGCGATGTAGTCCGCGAAGCGGGCGATACCCTCCGCCACGCACGGCTTCCGTTCGATCTCCACGCGTATCCTGTCCGTCACCTCGAATCCCGACTCCTTGCGGATATTCTGGATGCGGTTTATCAATTCGCGTGCCACGCCTTCGGCCTTCAGTTCGTCGGTCACGGTGATGTCGAGGGCCACGGTGAGCTTGCCCTCCGACGCCACGAGCCATCCGGGCATGTCCTCCGAGGTGATTTCGAAATCGGCAGGCGTCACGGTGATGCGCTCCCCGCCGAGGTCGAGCACCGTCTCCGGCGCGGCCTCGATCTGTGCGATGCGCTCCTGCGAGAACTCCGCGGTCAGGGCGGCGATCTGCTTCATGTATTTGCCGTAGCGCGGGCCGAGGGTCTTGAAGTTGGGCTTGATGCGCTTGGTGATGACGCCCGTCGTGTCCTCGATCAGTTGCACCTGCTTGACGTTCACTTCGCCCATGATGAGATTCTTCACCGCGGCGATATGCTCCGCCGTCACGGGGTCGAGGACCGGAATGAGAATCTTCGTGAGCGGCTGGCGCACCTTGATCGACACCTTGCGGCGCAGGGCCAGCACCATCGACGAGACCTTCTGCGCCAAAGCCATCATGTCCTCCAGCCGGGCGTCGATCAGCCCCTCGTCGGCCTTCGGGAAGGCGGCCAGGTGCACCGACTCGTCCGTGTGGCGGCCGCTCACGGCGTTGAGGTCCGTGAAGATGCGGTCGGAGATGAACGGTGCGAAGGGGGCCGAGAGCATCGCCACGGTCTCCAGACAGGTGTAGAGCGTCTGGTAGGCGGCGAGTTTGTCCTCCGACATGCCGCCGCCCCAGAAGCGCTTGCGGTTCAGGCGCACGTACCAGTTCGAGAGGTTTTCGCCCACGAACTCCTGGATGGCGCGGGCCGCGGGGGTCGGGTCGTAGGACTCGAGGCTCTCCGTGACGTCGCGCACGAGGGTGTTGAGCAGCGAGACGATCCAGCGGTCGATCTCGGGGCGGCGCTCCATCGGAACCTCCGCCTCGCGGCCCGTGAAGCCGTCCACGTTGGCGTAGAGCGCGAAGAAGGAGTAGGTGTTGTAGAGCGTGCCGAAGAACTTGCGGCGCACCTCGTCCACGCCGTCGCGGTCGAACTTGAGGTTGTCCCACGGCTGCGAGTTGGAGATCATGTACCAGCGCGTGGCGTCCGGACCGTAGGTCGAGAGCACCTCGAACGGATCGACGGCGTTGCCCAGCCGTTTCGACATCTTGTTGCCGTTCTTGTCGAGCACCAGACCGTTCGAGATGATGTTTTTGAAAGCCACCGAGTCGAAGAGCATCGTGGCGATGGCGTGCAGCGTGAAGAACCAGCCGCGCGTCTGATCGACGCCCTCGGCGATGAAGTCGGCGGGGTAGATCTCGCCGAAGTCGGCCTCGTGTTCGAACGGATAGTGCACCTGCGCGTAGGGCATGGCGCCCGAGTCGAACCATACGTCGATGAGGTCCGGTTCGCGGCGCATCGGCTCGCCCTTCGACGACGTGAGCACGATCGAATCCACATAGGGGCGGTGCAGGTCGATGTTCTTCGTCGAATAGTTTTCCTCCGACATGTCGCCGACGCGGAAATTCCGGTAGGGGTTCTCGGTCATCAGCCCTGCCGCCACGGATTTTTCGATTTCGGCGACGAGCTCCCCGACCGAACCGATGCACTTCACCTCCGAACGGTCCTCCGTGGCCCAGATCGGCAGCGGCGTGCCCCAGAACCGCGAGCGCGAGAGGTTCCAGTCGTTGAGATTCTCGAGCCACTTGCCGAAGCGTCCCGTGCCGGTCGATTCGGGCTTCCAGCGGATCGTGCGGTTCAGCTCGATCATCCGCTCCTTGAGCGCCGTGGTGCGGATGAACCACGAGTCGAGCGGGTAGTAGAGCACCGGTTTGTCCGTGCGCCAGCAGTGGGGGTAGTTGTGGACGTGCTTCTCGATCCTGAACGCCTGTCCCGCGGCCTTCATCTTCATGCAGATATAGATGTCGAGCGTCTCTGCCGTGGCGGCGGCCTTCTCGTCGTACCGGCCCTCCACGGTGAACTGCGGGTCGTAGGCGTTCTTCACCCAGCGGCCTTCGTACTCCCTGTAGGCTTCGACGTCCACGCACTCGCGGACGAAGCGCTCGTCCAGCTCTTCGAGCCGGTAGAACCGGCCCTGGAGGTCCACCATCGGGCGCGTCTCGCCCTTTTTGTTTATCATGAAGAGCGACGGAATGCCCGCTGCACGCGCCACGAAGGCGTCGTCGGCGCCGAATGTCGGGGCGATATGCACGATACCCGTACCGTCCTCCACGGTGACGTAGTCGCCCAGAATGACGCGGAACGCCTTCTGCGAGGCGTCGTGCCACATTCCCTCGGCGTCCGTCTCGACGGGCTTGACCCACGGCAGCAGCTGTTCGTACTCCATGCCTTCCAGCTCGGGACCCTTGTATTCGCCCGCGATTTCGAACGGAACGAGCTTGTCGCCCGGCTTGTATGCGTCGAGCGCGAGCCCTTCGGCCTTCTTGTTGAAATGGGCGTAGAGCAGCGCCTTGGCCAGCACGACGGTCATCTTCTCGCCCGTGTAGGCGTTCCACGTGCGCACGGCCACGTAATCGAATTTCGGACCCACGCAGAGGGCCGTGTTCGACGGCAGGGTCCACGGCGTGGTGGTCCAGGCGAGGAAGTAGGGCGTGCCCCAGCCCTCCATTCCGGGCTTGGGGTGCTTGATGCGGAACTGTCCCACCACGGTGGTGTCCTTCACGTCGCGGTAGCAGCCCGGCTGGTTCAGCTCGTGGGTCGAGAGCCCCGTGCCGGCGGCCGGCGAATAGGGCTGGATGGTGTAGCCCTTGTAGAGCAGCCCCTTGTCGAAGAGCTGCTTGAGCAGCCACCACAGCGTCTCGATGTACTTGTTGTCGTAGGTGATGTAGGGATCGTCCATATTGACCCAGTAGCCCATCTTGCGCGTGAGCTGCTCCCACATACCCGTGAACTCCATCACCGCTTCGCGGCAGGCGCGGTTGTACTCCTCGATCGAGATCGTCTTGCCGATATCCTCCTTCGTGATGCCGAGCTTCTTCTCCACGCCCAGCTCCACGGGCAGCCCGTGGGTGTCCCAGCCCGCCTTGCGGTGCACCAGGTAGCCCTGCTGGGTCTTGTAGCGGCAGAAGACGTCCTTGATCGTGCGGGCCATGACGTGATGGATGCCCGGCTGGCCGTTGGCCGAAGGGGGACCCTCGTAGAATACGAACGTCGGACGGCCCTCGCGGGTCGAGATGCTTTTGTGGAATGTGTCGCGGGCGTCCCACTCGCTCAGGACATCGGCGGCCAGACCGGCCAGGTCGAGCCCTTTGTACTCCTTGAACTTCATATCGGTAAGCTGTTTCTTCGCTAATTTTCTGACAACTCGCAAAGATATAAAAAAGATTTGAAAAGCCCGCAATCTTCCCGCGATTCCCCGTGACGGGGCCGCAGTCGGAGCCTTCCGGGGATGCCTGCGGCGGATGCGCGCGCCCTTCCGGGGCCGCCGTCCGGCTTCGGGGGGGGGCGACGGACGTAACCGGGCAGTCGTCCGGTCTTTGCCGGTTTTGTCCGGCTTTCGCTCTTCGGTGCGGGACGGGCGGGCGCCGTCAGTCGAACGACTGCATTTCGATCAGTTTGGCGTAGATGCCGCCGCGGGCCATCAGCTCGTTGTGCGTGCCCTGTTCGGCGATGCGCCCGTGATCCACGACGATGATCTTGTCGGCGTTGTGGATCGTCGAGAGGCGGTGCGCGATGACCACCGACGTCCGCCCTTCGAGCAGCTTGTTGAGGGCCTCCTGCACGAGCTTCTCGCTTTCGGTGTCGAGCGCCGAGGTGGCCTCGTCGAGGATCAGGATGTCGGGATTTTTCAGCACCGCCCGGGCGATCGAGAGGCGCTGGCGCTGGCCTCCGGAGAGCTTCACGCCCCGGTCGCCGATGTTCGTCGAGTAGCCTTCGGCGCATTCGCGGATGAACTGGTCGGCGTTGGCGATCCGTGCCGCCTCGACGATCTCCTCGTGCGTGGCGCCGGGCTTTCCCATGGCGATGTTGCTCTCGATCGTGTCGTTGAACAGAACGGTGTCCTGCGCCACGACGCTCATGTGGGCGCGCAGGCTCTCCTGCGTGTAGTCGCGCAGCGGGATGCCGTCGATGGCGATTTCGCCCGACGCAGGGTCGTAGAAGCGGGGCAGCAGCTCGCTCAGGGTCGATTTTCCGCCGCCCGACGGACCGACGAGCGCCACGGTCTCCCCGCGGCGGATTTCGAACGAGATGCCGTCGATCACCTCGCGCTGCCCGTCGTAGGAGAAGTGCACGTCGCGGAACTCGATCTTCTCCCGCAGCCCCTTCAGCTCCCGGGCGCCGGGCCTGTCCTCGATTTCGGGCCGGGTGTCGATCACCGAGAAGATGCGCTCTCCGGCTGCGATTCCCTGGTTGATGTTGGCGAACTGGTCGATGAAGGTGCGCACGGGGCGCGTGATCTGCGAGAACATGGCGATGAAGGCGATGAAGCCTTCGGGGCTGAGCGACCCCTTGAATACGAGCGAACCGCCGAATACGAGGATGACGCCCACGGCCGAGATGCCGAGGAATTCGCTCATCGGCGAAGCCAGCTGCTGGCGGCGCGCCATCGAGAGGGTCAGCCGGGCCAGATCGGCGTTCAGGTCGTAGAACTTCTGCTTGATATAATCCACGGCGTTGTAGCTCTTGATGACCTTGATGCCCGAAAGGGACTCGTCGAGCGTCGATACCAGCTCGCCCATGCGCTGCTGGCTCGTGCGGGCCGGGTGGCGCAGGCGTTTGACGATGCTGCCGATGATGAGGGCCACCACGGGCAGAAACAGCACCGAGAAGAGGGCCAGCTCCCACGAGATGGCGACCATCATGACCGTATAGCCGATGATGAGGAACGGTTCGCGGAAAGCCACCTGCAAGGTGTTGGTGATGCAGAACTGCACCACGCCGACGTCCGAGGTGATTTTCGAGATGATGTCGCCCTTGCGCTGGTCGCTGAAATAGCCCACGTTCATGTCCACAACTTTGGAGAACATCTCGTTGCGCATGCGCTGCAGGGTGCGCGTGCGCATGTTCTCGACCGTCCATGCGCCCATGTAGCGGAACAGGTTGCTCAGCAGGCTCACGAAAATGGTGACGATGGCCAGCAGCAGCAGGACGTTTTCGGGGTTGTATTCGTTGAACAGGTGCGAATAGGTGAAGTTGAACAGCGCCGTCAGGTATTCCTGGTTGAACGCCAGCGGGGGGAGTTTCTCCACGTATACGAACGTGTAATCCGCATCGAACATCGTCTTGAGGATCGGCATGATCAGCAGGAACGTGAGCGAATTGAACAGTGCGTAGAAGAGCGAGTAGAAGAAATAGGGGATGGCGTATTTGCGGATGGGTCGGGCGAAACCCAGAAGCCTCATGTATATTTTAAACATTACGGGCGGATTATTTGCAGTTTATGTGATAATCGTGACAAAGATAGGAATAATAATGTGAAATTCGGAATTCCCGGCTTAAAAGTGCGAAGTTCCGGGGAGTTTAGAACCGAAAAAAACGAAGGGGCAGACATGCTGTCCGCCCCTTTTCAGGGTTCGTAACCCGTATCTTCCAGTAAATGCGCCTTGTCGTTGGCGGCAGCGACCGCCAGTTGGTCGCAGCGATTGTTCTCCACGGTGTCGGCATGCCCCTTGACCCAGACGAAGCGGACGTTGTGATGCCGGTACACGCGCAGGAAGCGCATCCACAGGTCGGGGTTTTTCTTACCGGCGAACCGCTTTTTCACCCAGCTGAAGAGCCAGCCTTTCGTCACGGCGTCCACGACGTATTTCGAATCGGAGTACACGGTGACGTCCGACCCGTCGAACTTGAGCGCCTCGAGTGCCACGCAGACAGCCATGAGCTCCATGCGGTTGTTGGTCGTCAGGCGGAATCCCTGCGACAGCTCCTTGCGGTGCTGTCCCGAAAGGAGTACCGCGCCGTAGCCTCCCGGCCCGGGGTTCCCGAGCGCCGAGCCGTCGGTATATATGGTGATTGTCGGCAAATCGTGTTGTCGTTAAACCCGGCCCTGCGGTGCGGGTATGGTTCGTCTGCGGCATGGCCGCGGTGGAAAGTACCTGTCCCGAACCCCGCAGGAATTCGGGACAAGGCATGTCCGTCCTTTTTACGAAAGGGCTTCCAGTTGCGCCTTGATGGCCGCGATCTTGGCCTCGGCGTCGGCCTGCTTGGCGCGTTCGTTGGCCACCACCTTCTCGGGGGCCGACTGCATGAAACGCTCGTTCGAGAGCTTTTTCATTACGCTCGCGAGGAACCCTTCCTGGTAGGACAGTTCGTCCGTCAGTTTGCGTCGTTCCGCTTCGGCGTCGATTTTGCCCGCCATCGGCACGAAGTACTGCGTCGTCTTGACGATGAACGCTGCGGCCGCCGGGTCTTTCTCCGTCACCGTCTCGATGGCCGTCAGGTTGGCCATTTTCCGCATCACGGGGGCGTACTCGGCCGGGTAGTTTTCGTCGGCGATCACCTTGAGCGTCAGCGCTTCCTTCTGCGGCAGGTTCTTCTGGTTGCGGACGTTACGCACCGAGGAGATCACCTCCCTGGCCAGCTCGAACCGCGCCAGCAACTGTCCGTCGATTTCGTCTGGCTGGGGCATCGGGGCGACGGTGATCGACTCGCCTTCTTTGCGCGGGGCGAGGTCTTGCCAGATCTCTTCCGTCACGAAGGGCATGAAGGGGTGCAGCACGCGCATCAGGGAGTCGAAGAACGTGCGCGTGGCTTCGAACGTCGGCGCGTCGATCGGCTGCCCGTAGGCGGGTTTCACCATCTCGAGGTACAGGCCGCTGAAATCGTCCCAGAAGAGCTTGTAGGTCGTCTTGAACGCCTCCGAAATGCGGTAGCAACCGAAATCGTCGGCGATCTGGCGCAAAGCGACGCCGAGCGTCTGGCGGAACCATGCGACCGCCAGACGGTTGTTCTCGTCCTGTGCGGCATTGCCGTCCGCCGACCAGCCGTTCACCAGGCGGTAGGCGTTCCATATCTTGTTGCCGAAGTTGCGTCCCTGTTCGCAGAGCGCCTCGTCGAACATCACGTCGTTGCCTGCCGACGAGGAGATGAGCATCGCCATGCGCATACCGTCGGCGCCGTATTTGGCGATCAGGTCGAGCGGGTCGGGCGAGTTGCCCAGCTGCTTGGACATCTTGCGGCCGATCTTGTCGCGGACGATGCCCGTGAAATAGACGTTTCCGAAAGGTTTTTCGCCGCGGTATTCGTAACCCGCCATGATCATGCGCGCCACCCAGAAGAAGATGATGTCGGGGCCCGTCACCAGGTCGTTGGTGGGGTAGTAGTAGCTGATCTCCCTGTTGCCGGGGTTGCGGATGCCGTCGAAGACCGAAATCGGCCACAGCCACGACGAGAACCACGTGTCCAGCACGTCGTCGTCCTGTCTGAGGTCGGACGGCTGCAACGAGGCGTCGCCGGTTTTCGCACGCGCCTTTTCGAGCGCCTCCCCGGCCGTCGGGGCCACCACGAAGCCGCCTTGGGGCAGGTACCAGGCCGGAATGCGCTGGCCCCACCACAGCTGGCGCGAGATGCACCAGTCCT
>ERZ779885.4366-NODE-4366-length-11093-cov-5.305490_pt1 | contig 11093 bp, 5 predicted proteins | sample MGYA00511554_ERZ779885 | MGnify/ENA primary metagenome ERZ779885 (study PRJEB29588, sample SAMEA2160998) | human gut metagenome | biome: human gut; feature: human-associated habitat; material: faeces | place: Denmark | collected 2008/2010 ... | reverse complement strand
GTGCAGCGCTTCGTTGTGACGCACTGGGTAGGTGGGTGGTCCATGTCATTAGGACGGAGATTCCCTACTGAGTCCTTACGCGTTTTCAGGCGCTTGGGGATCTCTTCGGATGGGTTCCTGCTGCTGACCTGCGCGTCTCTTGCGAGAAGGCCGATTCACTTGAAGAACTGCAGCAGTGGACTGCAGTTCCCCACAGGCTCTAAGGCGCTGCCCGCGCCTGAGTATGTTGTTTGCGGCCACGACGTCGGCGTTGCCCTCAAAACCGCACTTACGACAGCAGAATCTCGCCTGCGTCAGACGGTTCAGAGGCGATACGTCCTCACACTTGGGACAAGTTCGACTCGTGTTCGCCGGAGGTACGGCGAACACCTCCCCGCCGAGCTCCTTCATTTTTTGATCAAGCAGGCCGAAGAGGATCCCCCATCCTTGATCTAGGATGGCGGCGTTGAGGCCGCTCTTCTGCCTGACGTTTGTGCCGGGCTCCTCAAGGGTTCCTTTCGCCGAGGCGGTCATGTTCTTGATTTTCAGGTCCTCACGATAGACAACCGCGTGGTTTTTGCAGATGTCGGTCGTAAGCTTCTGAAGATGATCACGACGCGTGTCGGCGATCTCCTTGTGGAGCACAGCGATTTTTTGCTGCTGTTTTTTCCAGTTTTCACTGTGCGGCACCATGCGCTTGAGGCGCCGCTGCATTTTGGCGAGCTTGTCCTTGGAGCTGCGAAAGGCATCGACAGGAAGATAGATCTTGCCGTTCGAGAGGGCGGCGGTCTTCTTCACGCCCGCATCAAGGCCAATCTCCCGGCCCGCTTTAGGATGCACGGGAGCTTCGATCTCTCGCTCGGTGAGGATCGAAACGTACCAGCCGTCTGCCTTGCGCATTACCGTGACGCTCCGAAGCTTCCCATTAATGAAGCGGCTGCGGCGGTAGCCTACCCATCCGATCTTCGGGAGGTAGATCTGCCGGCGCGCTTCATCTACCTTGAACCCCTGCGGGTAGCGGATTGAGTCTTCATCCTTGAACTTCTTGTGGAAGCGCGGGAACTGGGAGCGTCCCTCAAAGAAGTTGACCATTGCCGTCATGAGGTCCTTCATGCCCTGTTGAAGCACCTGACTGTGGCACTCGCCGAGCCAAGGGAACTTCTCCTTCCATTCCGGCAGAAGGGCGCAGAGTTTCGGATAGCTCACCCTGAAAGTCTGATCCTTTTCACGCTGCTCCTTATTCCAGTCCAGCCCCTTGTTGTAGACGAAGCGCACGCAGCCGCAGGCTTTGGCAAGACTGCGGCGAGTCGCGCCATCGGGCTTGAGCTTGAAAATGAAGGATTTATGTCGGATCATGTGCTTTATTTTACTTTGGTTTGCATCATGACACCGGATCTGCGACGTGGAAGACACTGTATTTTCGCACTCAATGTTCATTTGGTCTTTCTGACGAAATACCGCCGCTCCATCTTCACGGATGAGCACCTGATGACCATAAGGGCGTCCGCCGAGAAGGTGTGCGGCGATTTCGGGGCCAGTCTGCGGGAGTTCAACGGAGAGCGCAATCATGTTCACCTCTTGGTGAGCTACCCGCCGAAGGTGTCCATATCCTCCCTCGTCAACAGCCTTAAGGGCGTGACGAGCCGGATATTAAGGAACAGGTTCCCCGAACTTGAAACTTCCTGCTGCAAGGGGAAGCTGTGGTCGCCGTCCTACTTCGCGGCGAGCTGCGGTGGAGCCCCGCTCGAAAAGCTCAAGGCCTATATCGAAAGCCAGAATCGGCCTGATTGAGTCCGTTTGCACTTGCGCGCGCCGCCTTATATCCCCGTCATGAATGACAGGGCTTTACGACTCGTTTTGGTAAACTGTTTGAACGCCGACAAGCAGGAATCAGAACACATATATTGAAGGTGCGCCTGACGCGATTCGCCGAGCGTACCTTTTTCTTTTCTATGATTCCTTCCATTCTTGTCTGCGGAGACTAATCCTATGGCCGCTCAGCGAAACGTCCAGAAAAAGAAGTCCAAGCGCAAAAACACCCGCCGACAAAATCAGGACGGCAATCCGCGCTCGGAAGCGCCTTTCCTTCAAGAAGCGCCGATATCTTCTGCGGTTGCCGAAGCTTTGAGAGCAGAAGCTGCCGCGCCGACTGACCATGGCGCTTTGGAGGAGCCGGAAGCATCGGCACCCAAGGAATGCCTGACATCCGACGCATCAGCGCAAACGGATGCAAAACCGGCGGCTGTGACCGCCGCTGCAGAACGGCCTGCGGAAACACCTGCTGGCGAGCCCTCTGAAGAAGAAAAAGCGGACGAGCGCTCTGCAATCGCCCCTTCTCCAGAGACGGACCTGACCGAGGGCGTAGATGCGGTCTCTGGCGCCGCACCGAGCATTGCGCCCTCCAGGGCGCCGAACTTTGTCCTGGGGGCAGCAACGCCGCCGCCGGAAACGGCTGGCGAACGCAAAACGAGAACGGCCGACACCAGCCCAATTGCACCGGCACCTGCAGAAACACCTACCGTTTCCGCAGAACCTGCTCCGCTTGCTGCAGCGAACGCAGAAAAAAACACTGCTGACGAGGAGAGCGCTCCGCCAGCTGCGGACTTAGACCATGCTCGATCACTTCGCCCCTTCGGGATGATCATCGGGAGCTGGGCAATCCTTCTGCTCTCGGGCGCACTGCTTGCATTTGCAGCTGCAAATTGGACCGTCTGGTCCGATACGCTGCGGCTCACGATCTTTGGCGGCGCCGCACTGCTGAGTTTCCTCCCAACCGTTTGCTGCAAATACATCAGCCGCACGCTGCAGGACTGCTCTGCAGCCCTGGGCGGTCTCCTCACGGCGCTGCTATTCGTTGTTATTGGGCAAACCTGGCAGACCGGGGACGATGCCGCGAGCCTGCTCCTTGGCCTCTCAGCCATTCTGACGCCCTGGCTGCTCGTTATCCGGCGGCCGCTCATATTTACGCTTTGGTACGCCGCCTTAGCGGTCGGTTTGGGGCTCAAGGGCTTTGAGCGCTTTGGTGAAGCCCCTGATATCTTCACGCCGATGCTTATTGCCGCGGTTTTTGCCTCGGCGGCTGCCGTGGTGCTTGGCCTGAGTCTGCGGCTGCGGCCAAGTCCGGGACTTCGTGCCTCAGCGCTCCTCCCAGCACTTAATTTCTCAGTGCTCCTCGGCCTGCTGCCGCCAGTCGCCTTCGCCCTGGATAATGCCGGGCTTGAATCGCTCGCCGGGCTGGCACTGCTTTTTCTTGCCGGCGCTCTGATCGGCTCCGCTGCACTCTGGAGCTCACGGCTGCCGGAACTTCGTGCGTTGGCGATGCTGACATTAGCCGGGTGGGGCAACGCACTCCTCATCCTATTCATGCACCCGTATCTGGGCCATCTTTCGAGCACCAGTCTCGGATATGCCCTCACGCTCCTCAACGGCCTAGTCTGTCTCGCAGGGACCTTGAGCGCGGCTCGTTTTTCCCGCCGGCGGACAATGCATGCGAAGGCTCAAGACGCATCATCACGGCCCGACACGGGTCCTGAAAAATCCTGCGCAGCTTCTCATTCACTCCGAGCCTCTCTGGAAAAAGCCGTGGCGTCAGCCCCATCGGTTGCGGCTGGCATTCTCGGCGCGCTCGCGATTACGTTGGCGATATCGACGCTCCTCATGTTCGATGTCAGCACCTTTTTCGTTGAGGTTCTCTTTCTGGTCATCGGTCTGACGCTGGGAGGCTGGGCGGCAGTACAGGCTCGGCGCGCGCAGAAAACCAATGCCGTCAAGGTATTGTCGGCCTCGGGCATCACACTGCAGACTGCGGGACTGCTCTTTGCCGCTGTCGGCTGGCTGATGCTTGCTTCTGATTTGAGCGGCCAAAGTCCATGGACCATGATCATGCCGGCGGCAGCACTCCTATGCGCCTGGCTTTTCCCCTGGCGAGCGGTGCTTTTTGCTGCGCTCCTCTCTCCGCTTTACGTCAATATGCCGCTCCCCGGCGCCGTTGCCTGGAGCGATGTGCTCTTCATACTCACGCTGCTCACGGGATTAAGCGTGCTTTTCGGAAAGTCTGCCGCGCAGCGCGCTGAATCCCTGCTTCCGGCACTCCTTGCCGCGGCCTGGACGAGCGGGCTGCTGCAGCCCGAGAGTTTTGTGCATCAGCCCGTACCGACAGGGCACTTTGCTCAAATGCCCTCCATTGGGTTTATGGCCGCCGCCGCACTTCTTCTTATTGTCTGCCTCCGCGGCTTAGCGGCAGACCGGCATCGAAGCGTTTCGCTTCAGCGAGGCGCCGCTTTTATAGCCGCCGCTGCAGCTGCCGTCGCCGCTGTATGGATGCTGCCGGCAGCATCCGATTTACTCCTTCTTTCTGCCGCCATTTTGTCCGCTCTGTCACTTGGCGGAAAACGACTCGCTGCGGCAGCGTTCATTGCCACCGGCGGCCTCTTATTCTGCGCAGCAGACCTTTTCTGGACAGCCGCAGCCCCCGGCGTCAATCCGCTCTTGGAAGCGGCAAAAATCTACGGCGTCATGGGGCTGGCATTTGCTTTGAGCAGCCTGGCGCTCTGCCTGCGCCGATTCTCCGGCTCAAGCGTCAAAATGTTTGGTTTTGGCCTGCAGCAGGGCTTTGCTTTGGCCGCACTGATGATCACCGCAGCCGCAGTCGCCTTCACCGCCTTGAACCGCATTGACCTGCTCGAGCATGGCCAGTCCCGTATTGTGCGTTTGGTGCCAGCCGACCCGAGAGACATGCTCCTCGGGGATTTCATGGCATTGCGCTACGCATTTGATGATGAGGCCCTGCAGGTGCGACAGTCAGCCGATGCGGCAGTACACGTCGAAGGCTTCTGCCTCAGCATGCGGAACACTCAAAACCCGCCGAACGATGCTTCTGCGCTGAATCAGGCGGAAACAGCAGACAAACTGGATCAATGGGTCATTGTCGGCGCAAAACTTCGCCGTGACGGCACCGTTTCGGCCTGTCCCAAGGGAACGCAGTGGGAGCTCGCTGCACTGGCGGGCGAACCAAAAGTCCCGCGCCGGTGGTTCTTTCCGTCCGGCGAAGCGCATCGCTATGAACCTGCGGCGGCAGCGGATTTCCGCTGTCTCGGCCGCAACTGTATTCTTGCCGGGCTGCTTAACGCCAACGGGGAACCCATTGCCCGCCGCGCGGAATAAGTTGTCCGGCCATTCTTAAATTGACGCTCCTCGGGGCCCAGGCATCTTCCGCCAAAGGCTGCTGAGAACCCAAAAACATTTTTAACTGCTGCCATGAGCATTCGATTTCCCTCCGCCGACATCTTTTGCCGCGTAATTGACAATTTCGGCGATGCCGGCGTCTGCTGGCGTCTGGCTTGCCGACTGAAGTCCCTCGGCATCGCCGTGCGCTTCATCACAGATCGTCCGGACGTGCTGCAGCTCATCGCCCCTCGTGCCGCAGAGGAAGCCCAAATTGCTGCCTGGGATGATTTTGCAAAAGCAGCCGCTCAGCCCGACTTTCAGCCGTCAGAGCTCATCATTGAAACCTTCGGATGCCGGCTCCCCGAAGCTTATGACGAAGCGGCGGCCAAGCTGCGGGCTCAGCGTCTTGCTGCGCGCCAAACACCGCCCTTTTACTTCAATCTTGACTATCTTTCCGCAGAAGACTGGGTGGAAGGAAGCCACAATATGGTCGGTCTTCACCCGCGTCTGGACCTGCCGAAACTTTGGTTCTTCCCCGGCGTCACCGACCGTACCGGCGGCGTACTGATTGAAGACGACTATGAAAAGCGTCAGCAGGCATTTGCACTGCAAAAGAAGGATTTTCTCCTTGAGCTCGGTGCTGATCCTCAACGCACCACCGTCTTTATATTCACGTATCCGGTGAACGACCTGCAAACCGCTGCCGCAGCCCTTCGGCAGGCGCCCGCCAATCGGCCGTTGAATGCATTGCTCGCACCCGGTGAAGCCGGCGACATTCTTGAGAAACTCCTCTCCGGCGCGGGCAGTGAACTCCGTACAGTGCGCACGCCCTTCGTTGCGCAAAAGGATTTCGATAAGCTCCTGTGGGCTTCGGATACGGCCATTATTCGCGGTGAGGACAGCTTCATACGCGCGCAGCTCGCAGGACTGCCCATGCTTTGGTCTACTTATCCGACGGAAGATCATGCGCATCGCGTGAAACTCGACGCTTGGCTCACCCGTTTTGTGCCCAAACTCGCGCCTTGGGGATTAAGCGCTTCGTACACAAAGCTCGCCCAAGACTGGCTCGAAGGTTCGGCAGCGAGCGAGGACATCTGCCGCTTTCTGCTTGAAGCCCGTCGTTATGCCCCCGGATTTGACGTCTGGCGCACAGAGCTCCTCGAGCGAGGTGATCTGGCACAGCATATGCTTGAACGTGCAGAACTGGGCATGTGAAACGGCGATATACAGCGAAAGCCGCTCCCCGGAGATTTCTAAGCAGCGCTGAGTCGGCTATAATCAGCCGCTTAAAGATTTTTCGTCCTTGCGCACATTTCACAGCGCCGGGGCTCGCAAACTCTGCTACAGGGAATTTATTCAAATGAAAACCGCACAGGAACTGCGCGTCGGCAACGTCTTCATGGTCGGCAAGGATCCGATGGTCGTCGTTAAGGCTGAATACTCCAAGGGCGGCCGCGGTGCCTCCACCGTCAAGATGAAGATGAAGAATCTTCTGACGAACGCCACGTCCGAAACCGTCTTCCGCGCCGACGACAAGTTCGAAGACCTCGTGCTCGAACGCAAGGAAGTCACGTACTCCTACTTCGCTGATCCGCACTATGTCTGGATGGACGAAGAGTACAACCAGTACGAAGTCGACGCCGATGTGATGGCCGAAGCCCTCAAGTACCTCGAAGACGGCATGCCCGCCGAATGCGTGTTCTACGAAGGCCGTCCGATCTCGATCGAACTCCCGACGATCCTCGTTCGCGAAGTCACGTACACGGAACCCGCCGTCAAGGGCGATACCTCCGGCAAGGTCATGAAGCCCGCCAAGCTGGCTACCGGCTTCGAACTCGCCGTTCCGGCCTTCGTCAACACCGGCGACAAGATCGAAATCGACACCCGCACGAGCGAATATCGCAACCGCGTCAAGTAATGCTGCTTGATTAGCAAAGAGCGATTCCGTTCGTGAAAGCCCGATCTATTATGGATCGGGCTTTTATTTTTTTTGTCGCCTGTCCGGTCTTCCCAATTCATCTTGAAAAGCCTTTTGCATCACAGGCATTACAGCACATATAAGGCATGCTGCTTGCGGCAAACAGTGTCTTATACGTTGGATTCAGGTTTGCCTTAGTGACTTAATTGCAACGCAATTCGGGTTTACACCATGCTCCCAAAAAGCCTGAACACGAAGAAATATGAAGGTTATAGGGTTACCCCCCCCCTATCAAAATAATTATCAGCTAGGCAAAGGCAAGGACAATGATCTCTGTTTTCACGCTGCAAAGCAGTCTTATGAAGGAAATGAGATCATGAACGCGAATTATCGAGTTGTATGGAGCGCCGTCCGCAAAGCGCTGATGGTTGTGAATGAACTAAGTTCAACAGGTCATGCAGGCTCCGTTGCCGCGGCTGCTTCAGTTGCTGTGATGCTGGGGACTGCAGCATTTCCGGCTCAGGCGGCTGTTGATTTGACAGAGGTATGCCCAGACGGGAAATGCGTGCTTGAAAACATCACGGAAAACGGCTCGCCGAGCTTGATACTGCAGGGGCCGAATACTCCCTCAAATCCGTCAGCCAATTATGCTTCCATTATTTTGTCAAATAGTTCGTTCTCTAACGGGAAAACCGGTTATGCCGTGCAATTTTCCGGATCTCAGACTATTGCAATCACCAATACGAAGTTTGAAAAAAATACTGGGGCCATTTGGTTCGGGGGACATATCGCAAAAAATAAGACTGATGCAACGAACTTTGCGGCATCCGATATCACACTGACTAACGTCGACTTCGTCAATAACACGGCAACAGGTTCCGGCGGTGCAGTCTATGCATACGGCAAAGCGAATGCACATATGACCGGCGGCAGTTTTGACGGGAACAGTGTTACCGAAACTCAAGAGAACGGTCAGGCACATGGCGGCGCAATGGTTGTCAAATCCGGAACCTGGACATTTGAAAACGTCGCCTTCAATAACAATGTGGCAAAGGCAACCGGTGATCAAGCCATTGCAACGGGCGGCGCAATATTGGTCGATATCACGACAGGTATCCAAGAACATGGATCCAACAGCGTCGGCAAGGTCATTTTTGATATTTCAAAGGACATGACTTATTCCGGCAATAGGGTCGAGTCTGAAAGCTCTAATCCAGGCAATACTTATAAATGGTATGCCTACACGAGCGGCGGGTTCCTTTTCTTGGACCGCGCGTCAGAAGGCACCTTCAAGATTGCCGAAGGCAGCACGCTCACTCTCGGACTTGCAGACAGCACTGGCGAAGATGATTCGATTGCAAGTGCTTTGCCGAACTCCAACAAACAGGATCCTGCCTATTCAACTCTGACTAAAACGGGGGCGGGGACCGTTCAGCAGAATTCGTCCATGGACAACTACTACGGCATTTTCAATGTCGAAGAAGGGACGTGGAACATGGCGAAGACTTGGAAGAGCCGTGCACACACAACCGTCAGCGGCGGCACGCTTAACCTTGCCAAGGGTTTGATTCTTGATAATCTGCAGTCGACCATAGCTTCGACCTATTACCAAGCCGGTCAGCTCACCATCAAGAGCGGCACGGTTCAGACCACGACCCTGACAATCCAAAACAGTGCCCAGGCTACCGAACCAAGTGACAAAGCTTCGCTCACTTTGTCCGGCGGCAACCTCATCGTAACCGATGCGCTGAAGGTCTCGGATGGCTCTTTCGAAATGACTGGCGGCATGCTTACGACCGGCATTGCCAATGTTTTCACCAATGAAACAGCTAACGGTTCGTTGTCAGGCGTGACTGCCTTGCAGACCGGGCTCACTATTACGGGCGGAACACTGAACTTTACGGATTCGGGCGAATATGCTTACGGCCTGCTCAGTCAGATGGCAAAGGCGGTCAACGATGAGGACGTTACCTACAAGTTTGAAAATGCCGTTCTGAAAGTTGAGTCCACGGATATCACGGATGGCAAGCTCGCTGTAACAGAGAACTTCACAACGGATGCCATTGACATTCAGGATGCTGATGTTGAAGTTGACGTTCAGGCCAACCTCACGCTTACCGGAACTGCAACTGCAGCAGCCGATACTCAAAAGCTCGTCGGAGAAGCCGCGAGCATTGTTGTTGCTGCCGACAAAACACTGACTGCCGGCTCTTCCGAGCAGGAGATTTTTGCGGCCGAGCTCCCGAAGGTGACGCTTGCTGGCACCAGCCGCTTCAACGTCCTCGGCATTGACCTGAATGTTGCCGAACTTGCCGGTTCCGGTACAACTTCAGTCGGCGACAGCACTGCGGCGGGTCGTCTGACCGTTGAAAAACTCTCCGGCACCGGCGTCATTTTCGTCGACCCGGCTTGGTCTGATACAGAAGAACTTAATGTCGTCGGCAATGCTTCTCATCTGGCCATTTCCACGATTAATGACGACAAACTTCAGGCGAAGCTGATTGCCGGTCAGAATGCTCTCATCGCATTGAATGCATCTTCTGCAGCGGCTGAAGATGCGTTTGCACGGTTGGCCGCCCAGAATGAAGATCTTGTTTGGGGTCCCGAAGGCATTACCGCAGCCCTTTATCTCGGCAAATCTCTGACCCTCGACAATGGCGGCGTGCTGGTTCAAGGCGGCACCGATAAAGATGGTACGGGACAGGCGACGGCGTCAAGCTCTGTTGCAACCAGCAGCGTTACCGTCGCATCCAACGGTCTCCTGATGATTAATCAGAGCGGGCTTTCGGGGGCAGCGATTGACGGCAACCTGAATCTGCAGAAAGACAGCGTCCTTGGCGTCATCAATGCCGACGGCAGTTCGATCGAACTTGCGACAGGCACCGTGACAGACGGCGGCACGACAGTTGTCACCGACAATCAGTTTGTAGCTGCTGAGCTCAATGCGGCATCAAAGAGCATCGTCACGACCGTTAAGAGCGGCGAACTTGCGGCTGCTGCGGCTTCCATGGGTCTTCAAGCCATGGCGCAGCGTGCGGATTCGATTCTTGCAGACAACATCGCGGAACGCACATCGAGCACGGTCACCGACTTGGGACCCGCCCTCTGGGTCAATGTAGGCGGCGAAAGCTACGAGACAGATAGCCTCGGCAGAGGTGCAGCGCTCAAGAGCGATATGGGCTGGGGAATTTTCGGTGCGGATGTCGGCATCACACCCAATGACCGAATCGGTGCTGCCGTCCAGTACGGTTCTGGCACTGCTAGAAGCTCGAATTACGGTATTCGCAATGAATTCGACAATGTTGGCTTCACTCTCTACTGCGTGCATGCGTTCACGGACAACATCAAGGTAACGGGAGAACTCGCTTACCTTCACGGTTCGAACGATGTAACAGCACGCGGAGATACGAAGTTAAACAACAGCGCAAGTGTGGATGTGCTCAGCGCCGGTATGCGCGGAGAACACCGCTTCCAAGTGGGTGCCTTCAGCATCGTGCCGAGCCTGGGTCTGCGCATCTCCCGCGTCAAGACGGATTCATTCACTGTAGGTGCCGTTAAGGTTGATTTTGACGATCAGACCATTGTGCAAGTTCCGTTGTCGGTGTCTCTCTCCGCTGACGTGCTTGACTATGAGGGTTGGAAGATCGCTCCGTTTGCCAAGGTCTCCTATGCGCCGATGTTCGGTGACAAAGAAGCAACAGTGTACGGCGTGGATCAAGACGTCTTCAGCACCAACCTCGTTACCGGCAGCCTCGGTGCAGCAGTTGAAAAAGGCGCATTCGCCTTTAAAGCTGCGGTAACCGGCGGCACTGGCAACAACGGTGCTTCTGTGATCGGAGGAAAGGTCGGCATTTCCTATTCCTTCTGATCTCATTAACACCCTGTTGAAATAGGCACCTTGAACGCTTGGATAACTGATTCATAAATCAGACGAGCGTTTTGGGCGCCGACCTCAATCCAACCTGAACTCCCGGATAACTGATCCATAAATCAGCGGAGAGTTTTAGGCGGCAGTTTCAATCCAAGCAGC
>ERZ779885.4365-NODE-4365-length-11095-cov-3.719656_pt1 | contig 11095 bp, 9 predicted proteins | sample MGYA00511554_ERZ779885 | MGnify/ENA primary metagenome ERZ779885 (study PRJEB29588, sample SAMEA2160998) | human gut metagenome | biome: human gut; feature: human-associated habitat; material: faeces | place: Denmark | collected 2008/2010 ... | reverse complement strand
CCCTCCTCGCGTGTAATAGTCGCCGAAGCAGTTGTCGGCGAGCCATTTGTTGATGTGACGGGTCTCCTCCGGTCCGGATTGAGCGAATCCGCGCATGTTCTCGCCGAAGATCTCGACCTGCTTGTCCTCTCCGGCCTGCGCGCGGGTCTCCGACGTGGTCGTGCCCTGCGGCTCCAGCGGCAGATGCACATTCGCGGCTCCAAGGAAAACGTTGAGCTTCTTCAGGAACGGCAGGGTCCTACTGAATCCGCAGTATGCGGTGGCTTGGTAGATCATCTCCTTGATGGCCACGGACGTCAGTCCTGTCTCGTAGGCGACCGGCAGCATCATTTCGAACGCGTCGAGTCCCTGACAGCCAACCAAAGCCGCGAGAATCGCCAGGGAGCGGGTCTTGTCGTCCAGATCGGGGTGGTTGGCACCCGGTTCGTTTATCACTTCGTCATAGGCGAAATCGGAGAACAACTTGACGAATTCCGGGTCGGTCTGCGACAGCGTCCGATCGTTGTTCCAAAAGGCGTTCATCTTCCTATGCAGTTCCTCGAACATGTCGATATCCTTCCCTCACGCGGCTCAATTCGAGCCCAATGCCATCGTTTCAAATATCGTTGGGCACCACGAAATCAGACTTCGCTGACCCGCAGCAGCGACTTGACGGTACTGCGTTCGTCCATGGCGGCATACGCTTCCTGGATATCATCCAGTGTGTACTCGCCAGTGTATACGATACCGGGATTGATGTTGCCGTCCAGCACCTCCTTGAGCAGGCGCCGCATGTCATAGGTACGCACCGCGGCCGGGCCACCGCGTAGACCGACATTGCGGAAGAAGAGGCCGGGAATATCGGCTTCGACGTCGTGGGGCAGGCCCACCCGACCCACGATGGCCCCGGCACGGGCCACCTTCATGGCCGTGTCGTTCGACAAGGCCGATCCGACGCATTCGAGCACCGCGTCCGCGCCGTATCCATCGGTCATCTCCAGCACCTTGGCCACAGCCTCGTCGCCACGTTCCTCGACGAAATCGGTGGCACCGAATTTCTTCGCGATCTCCTGACGGTCGGTATGACGGCTCATGGAGATGATGCGCGTGGCACCCATAAGCTTGGCGGAAAGCACGGCGCACAAGCCGACCGCGCCATCGCCGAACACGACGACCGTATCCCCCGGCTTCACCTCGGCGCTGGCCGCGGCATGATAGCCGGTCGCCATCACATCGGACAGCGTCAGCAGCGAGGCGAGCATCTCATCGGAGAAGGTCTTGGCATCGCCGGGAACTACGACCAGAGTGCCTTCGGCTTCCGGAACACGCAAGTATTCGGCCTGACATCCCATACCGTCCTCATCGCCGAAATAGCCGCCATGCGGGCAGCTGGATTCGAAACCGGCCTTGCATACCGGGCATTTGCCGCAGCTGTATGGGAACGGAACGATCACAAAATCGCCCGGCTTGACGATGGTGACATCCTCCCCGACCGCTTCGACGACGCCGATGGCCTCATGGCCAGCCTGGCTGTCGACGGGTTTGCCACCATCGCGGTAGAACCACAGATCGGAGCCGCACACGCAGGCGCGCACCACGCGGATAATCGCATCGCCGCCGTCAACGATGCCCGGCTTCGGACGCTCCTCGCAGGCCATCTGCTTGATGCCCTTATAAATCGCCGCTTTCATGGATTTCCTCCTCTTATTTGTGGGATTGCTGTTTCTTGACGTTGTCGATGACGTCCTTGTTTTCCTCCAGGATGCGGTTGGCCTCATCCTCATGACCGTCGGCAATGGCTCGCCAGTACAGCGATTTGAGCGACACATACGCCTGTTGGATGCGCAGGGCTTCCGCTTTCGCAGCCAGACGCAGCGATTGCGCGTCGAGCAAGTTCGATCTGCCGTCGGGCGCCTTCCGGACCGTCGAAACGGTTCTTCAGGTATTCGCGCATCGATTCAAGCGGCATGCCCGTCGCCGCCAGGCATGCGATGGTGGTCAGCGATTCGATGTCCTTGTCCGAATAGACTCGGTGGCCTGAACTCGGATCGCGGGCGATCGGATTGATGATGCCGATCTGCTCGTAATAACGCAACGTCGATTCGGGCAGTCCGGAAATCATGGACGCCTCACGGATCGAATGCCAGGTGGTCGTCGTATTGCTCATACCCCGCACTCTAAAAACTTAAAGTGCTCGAAGTCCATATTCCGGCGTGTCGTATTGGTCCGACGTCAAACGGCATTGAGCGGGCAATGGAAGAGCCGGTATCCGAAAAGTGGATCTGTCGCACGACTCCATTTTCATGTCCTTTTCGGCAATCGTGCGGCTTTTTCGTCCGTCTGTATGGGAACCGACGGACGAAAAAGACCACGCATGCTCAGGCGGCGGTGATCAGCTCCGAGGAATCCATGTCGAAATCGGCCATCGCGTAGGAGCGGATGGCGGGATCATCATACGTGTTCATGTAGTACGTGTTGGTCTTGGACGAATATCCGCTGGTGAACAGCGTGCGTTCGAACTGGCCGTTGCCCATCTTCGCCATGCCGTCAACCATCTGCACGGAACCAAGGGTGTGGAACAGGCGAGACACGTTGGCCGCCTCGCCTTCCTGCTGCGGATAATGCGTGTTGGCATAAGCCACACGCACGAAACGCGACGGGGAGCTCACATCGCCCGGAATGCCATGCATGCTCACACCCGCGCCCCAAGCGGACAGGGACGCCTTGCCCCACGTGGCCGGCTCGGCCATCTCGTTGCCGACGCACATGTAGTTGCGCAGATTCTCCATATGGAAGCCGAACGTCGGCTGGTTGGTCAGCACGTCTACGTCGTCATGGTGCACATGCATGCCGTCCGCCATCTGTTCGACGACGATGCTGCGCTCGCTGTCGCCGATGATCCAATGCAGCAGCGACTCCTGCTGGCCGGGCACGATCTGGGAGACGAGGGTCACGTTCTTCAACGCCTCCTCGACTTCGTCGACGGAATCGAAATTGCGTGCCACCCACAGCGGGAATTCGAAGGTCGCGACGTTGTCGGTGCCTTCGACCGGCTCATGCACGAACTCCGCGTAGCCGGGGAAATTCAATCCCGCGATGGCCAGACCATGCTCGTTGGCGCAGTCGAAATACATCGGACGGTCGGCCATGACCACGCCCACGCCGATCACCGCGTTCGGCGTGGCTTTGCCGCTCGCGCCGAACACGTTGTCGTAGTGGTAGCCGCGTGGAGTGGCCAGGATGCTTTCGCCGTATGAGAAGCTCCAGTCGAGGTTGCGGCCGAAATACATGTTTCCCTCTTTGTCGGAGAAACGAACGCCAGTGCACATGATGGACTTCCTTCCTTTGTTTGATTGACCCGGTGCGTTCATCATACGCATGGACGGCTGGACGAACCACGGTTTCCGCCGACGGATAAACATGAAGGGTGGCCAAAAATGCCAAGAGTCGTTGAAAATGAAAAAATCCCCTTGTTTCCAAGGGGATTTTTCGAATGGCTCCTGCGACTGGGCTTGAACCAGTGACCGTCCGATTAACAGTCGGATGCTCTGCCAACTGAGCTACGCAGGAATGCGCTGTGCACAAGACATAAATTATACGCGGTAAAACGCAAAATGCAAATCCCGCGCGTGTCTCCCCTGCTGCGGCGGGACTACCGTCACATGCTGATCTTCGTCAACGGCATGGCGGAATCGATTGCGAAATCCGGTTCGGACGGTTTCACGCCGCTCTCCACCAGGTTCACGCCCAGCATGGCCACCATAGCGCCATTATCGGTGCACAGTTTGATTTGCGGGATACGCACTTCGACGCCATGCTTGGCTCCGACCTCCAACAGTTTGGCGCGCAGTTGGGAGTTCGCGGAGAAGCCGCCGCCAACGATCAGGGTCTTCGAACCGTACTGCTCGCAACCGCGCATCGCCTTCTTGGCGAGCACCGTCGCGACGGAATCGGCCAGCGACGCGCACACGTCGTCGATGGGAATCTCATTGCCTTCCGCCTGCTGCTGTTCGATCCAACGCGCCACGGCCGTCTTCACGCCGGAGAAACTGAAATCGTACGGATGCTGCTGCCCCGCCTTGCCTTGTGTAAGGCCCTGAGGCACTTTGATGGCATGTGGGTTGCCCAGCTGCGCGTGACGGTCGATGTGCGGGCCGCCCGGGTATGGGAAGCCAAGCAGACGCGCCACCTTGTCGAAGCATTCGCCGGCAGCGTCGTCGAGCGTGGTGCCGACCACGTCGATATGCCGCGCCACGTCTTCGACATGCAGCAGCGAAGTGTGCCCGCCCGACACAATCAACGCAAGCGTGTCCTTGGGGAACGGTCCGAACTGCAGCTGCGTCACCGCGATATGTCCGATGACGTGGTTGATGCCGTAGATCGGCTTGTTCGCGGCCCATGCCAACGATTTCGCGCCGGACACGCCGACCGCGAGGCAGCCGGCGAGGCCGGGTCCCGCGGATACGGCGATCGCGTCGACGTCGGACAGCGTCATGTTCGCGTCGGCCAGAGCTTTGGAGACGCATGGCACGAACGCTTCGGCGTGCGCGCGAGAGGCGATTTCGGGAATCACGCCGCCGTAGCGGGCGTGCTCGTCCATGGAGGACGCGACCACGTTGGAAATGAGGGTGCGTCCCTGCACCACGGCCGCCGCCGTTTCGTCACAGGTCGATTCGATGCCGAGTACGATTGGTTCGCTCATTGCTGCTCCGTTGTGTGTGTTGCTGAAGTGTGCTCTGTATCCGCTGTTGCGCTGAAGCCGACGACGCGCGGCTCCAAGTCGAGGCTCATGGTGTACGCGTCGATGCCTTCTGGCTGGTAGTAGCGTTTGCGCAATCCCATCCGCGTGAAGCCGAACCTTTCGTACAACGCCAATGCCGGCACGTTGTCGACTCGGACTTCCAGAAGCATGCGTTTGGCGCCCTGCCGACGCGCCGAGACGATCAGTGTTTCGAGAAGCGCCGCCGCTATCCCCTGCCGTTGGTATGGTCTGCCGACGCCGATCGTCATGATCTCCGCGTCGTCGCCGTCGTACCAGTAGCCTGCGTAGCCTCGGACGACGGGATCCGCCGTCTGTACGGCATCGCCTTCAATGTCGAGCAGATACGTGCGTGCCGGAGCGTGGAATTCCTGCCGTACGGACTGTTCGCTCCACGCGCCGCGGCCGAACAGGTCCTTTTCCAATGCGGCGATCTGTCCGACGGCGGTGTCTTCCGGAATCTGGGAATGGTCGACGATCATGGGCGTGCCGTCACTCCGTTCGTTCGGCGCCGGCATGGTTGAGCACATGCTTGAGCGGGTTGGGCACTGACACGTCCGGACGACGCAGGTATAACGGTTCGACGGAGGTCGGTTCTGCCAACGCCTGTTCGCTGGTGGTGAAGGCCGCGAATCGCGCCAATCCTTCCGCGCCTTCGTCGAGCAGAGCATGGTCGTCGACTTCGCCGAGGGAGGCAATCGCATTCCACGACTGCGCGTATTTGACCGCACCATGGCCGATGACGTCGACGACGTACGGCTTGCCCGTGTCGGCGAGCTTCGTAAGAACGTCATTGACGCGCATCGTGATGGAATCCGGATAGTCGATGTCCATGTCGATCAACGTTATGGGCGATTGTCCGACGCCGTCCGCAACGGTGCCGCCGTCATACAGCGCGAAATACAGTTGCCGGCGACGCGCGTCGTTGACGGCAAGCGTCAGATGGCGGCGATCGTCCGTAGCTTGAGTATGTGCCAGGCATTGCGGCGCGAGCACGTCCTGTCCGACCAGTTGCGCGCCTGTGGCGAAGGCCAATGCCTTGGCCGCGACGATGCCGGCGCGCAGGCCGGTGAATGGCGCCGGTCCGACGCCGACGACGATGCGGGTGATGTCCGACGCCTGCAGTCCGGCCTGTTCGACGGCTTGCGCGATGTTCACCTGCAGTTTCTCGACATGGGTGCGCGAATCCGTTTCGACGATGGGTTCATGTCCGACCACGCCTACGGTCGAACCATATGAGGTGTCAATCACCAGTGTCTGCATATGCTTGAAAACTCCTTGTGCCAAACTGCCAACCACTGTACAACCGGCGCTGGAAGCCACGGCATGCGGTGCGGTCGGCCACGTCGGATGCGTCTTAGACAGGGTCAGCGTTTTCCCGCGGTGAAATCGAACGAATCCCAGGCAGCGCCCACCGGCACCAACGTCACCGTGCGTGCGCCCGCGCTGGTCAGCTCGCCGTCCGCGTCCACGGCGGGCGCGTCAAGCGGACGGTCGATGTGGATTTCAAGCCGTTCCGGAGCCAATGCGGCGGCCATCTGCTCGCCCCATTCCATCAGGATGACGGTATGCTCGCCCGGATCCTCCAATTCCTCGTCCAAGCCGAGCGATTCCAATTCGTCCAATAGCCGTCCGACCGTGTCCTGTCCGGGCGCGTAGGCGTTGCCGCCGAGCCTGTAGGCGTCGACGTGCACCAGATGCGCCGGCGAACCGTCCGCGAACCGTCCCTCAAGCTCGCGTGCGATGGTGAAGGTCGGCGAGACGATGGGCTCTCCGATGCCAAGTCCCGCGCCGAACCCTTGCACGAACGTGGTCTTGCCGGCGCCAAGCGGACCGGACAGCAACAGCACGTCGCCTCCACGGGCAAGCTTCGCCAAACGCTCCCCCAACGCCTGCATGTCCTCGCCGGTGGCGGCTGTGATGGTAATGGTGTTGCTCATGCGGCACGTCCTTTGCGGCTGATCAGTTCGATGGACCGTTCCAAAGCATAGACCGGGTCCGAGCCATTAGTTTTGCTTTGCTCGTCGGCCCATGCGAGCATCTGGATGCATGCGCTCATGCCGCTTGACGTCCATCCGGACAGTTGCCGGGTCGCGTTCTTCAACACCCAGGGGTTCGTTTTCGCCTCGGCCGTGGAAATGGTGCCCGCACGCACCGCCGACGCCTTCGCCATCGTCCGCAGCTTCATGGCCAGCGCGCCGATAAGCGCGATCGGAGCGGTGCCCTGTTCCACGGACGATCGCATGGCGATGATCGCGTCCGCCGTACGTCCCGACAACGCGAGGTCGGCGACACGGAAGCCATCCACCTGCGGATTGGAGGTGAGATATTGGTTGACGCGGTCGAGCGTCATGGGATTGTCGTCGAAATCGAAGCATAACTGGCCGACCATGGCCGCAAGCTCGCCGGTCCTATCCCCCAACACGGCCACGAGTTGCTGCGCAGCCATCGGCTCGACGCGGCGTTTGCGCCGTTCGAAGCATTGCATGACGAAGTTGAGTTTGGCCTCGGGCTTCTTCAGGTCGGCGACAGCGTCCTTGTACGCTCCGGCCTTGGTGAGCTGCTCCACCAGACGTTTGCCCTTCACACCGCCCTCATGCTGGCAGATGACGATGCACGCGTCCGCCGGCTCCTTGCACGCCTGCCTGCAGTAAGAGACCATGGCGTCGCCCAGTTTTTCGTCCGCGTTCTGCAGGTTGGTGACGATGACGATGGCGCGATCCGCAAGCAATGATGGGCTTACCGCCTCGTCGAAGGCGTAATGGTCGGCGTTTGCCGCGTCGAGTTCGATGGTTTCCGCGTCGGGATACCGGCGTTGCGCCTCGTGTTTGAGGTCGCGCACCGTCTGGTCGTTCAGGTACGAGTCGCCTCCGTACACGAGGTGGAAGGGCGTGGTGGCTGCGGATGGTTTCGGCATACCATTCAATCTCGCTGTATCGGTGGACAAAACCGGCATGGCCTATTCCTCCCATTGCAGTTCGCGCAATGCCTTCCGAGTACGTTCCATCCACATGCGCAGCCGTTCCACAGGGTTGGCTATCAGACGTTTTCCGGGCAGATCGGGTTCCTGGACCATCATGCGTCCGAACAGCCGGTGCGTCATGATCGCGGCGGCCGCGCAGGCGGCTTCCACCACGCAGACGAGGACCGCTCCCTCGACGCCTCCGGCCCACGGTATCGTGGCCTGGCTGCCGGAACCCAGTTCAAGGGCGGTCAGTTCCATGACCGCGGTGCCCCAGGAGGCCGCACGGGCCAGTTGCAGGCCGAGCCACGGAATCAGCCATGAGACGGCAAGACTGGCCAGGCCGGCCAATGTGGCGAAACCCACGAACGGCGCCACCATCAGATTCGCCGGTATGGAGAACACCGGCAGTTCCGGTTCGATGAGCACCTGGATCGGCAGGGTGAACACTTGCGCCGCTATGGTCATGGACAGAGCCTCGGCCACGAACCGTGGCAGGACCGGTTCCATCCATGCGTTGAGGGTGTCGGCGAACAGCACGATGCCGAGCACCGCGGCGCAGGACAGGACGAATCCGAAGCTTTGCGACATGTGCGGGCATGCCATCAGCATAGCCAATGTGGTCCAGCTCAACGACGCCATCGCCTGGCCTCGTCTGCCGATGAACAGGCATGCCGCGCCGGACAATCCCATCAAAAGCGCGCGGGATACCGAATCCGACGGAAACACGCATGCCGACAGCATGATGTACGACATGGCGACCAGCAGTGCGGTGAATCGTCGCGGCAGAAGGAAGAACGAGCAGACGGAACGCACCAATGCGGCGGTCACGGCCAGATGGCCGCCGCTGACCGCCATGAGATGCACGATTCCGGACCTTTGGAACGCGTCCTCCACCTGTGCGGCGTATGTGGAATCGATGTCGGTGCCATCGCCCTCGGCCGGCACGTAGTCCTGTCCGAGAACACCCAATGTCAGTCCGGGGACGAGCACTTTCCCTTGGTCGGAAAGACGTGCGGTTTGGACGAAGAACGCCTCCTGCATCATGCCGATGGCGCGCATCGGCAGGTTTGGCGGCCTGACGTGTTCGACTGTCGTGACGTCGGTCAGCCACAACGGCATGGCACCGTATCGCGCTTCGGAGATGCGACCCGCGATCTTGTAGGTGCCGTCCTGTTTGAGTTTGCCGCATTCAGGCCGGTCCGCGTATATACGCGCTCGTGCCGAACTGGTTTGCCGTACGCCGTCGATGGTGACCGATGTGATGCGCGCGTCGGCACGGCAGTCGTTCGACCGTCTGTCGGAGATGACGGTCGGCGAGGTGGCGCGCGCCGTGACGACGACGGAAGCGTCGCCTTCCGCGGCCGCCCGAGAAGCCGGGTCGCGCCATTGCAGCAAATCATAGGTCAACGCGCTTGCCGCGCAAACCATCGCAGCGATCGCGCAGACCGTGACGCTCGCATGCCAGAGCGTTATCCGTCGTCGAACGGACGCCGGCAATCGTGGGAAGGGCAGTCCCGCCAGGACCGCCAGCGGTATCATGCAGGTGAGAACGGCCGGCAAAGCGCCGAGCATGCCGTCATGCGACATGCAATATGCGAAGCCGGTGTGCGCGGCCAGACTGGCCGTCCAACCGCATATTGCGGCCGGCAGCAGTCTCCAGTCTCGGCTCCCGCGCTCCCTGGTCAGCCAATCGCGTGTGCCCGTCATCTCACGCACACTTGGTCACGGAACTTCGCCAGAGTCTTCGAACCGATGCCCTTGACTTCCAGAAGCTGGTCGACGTTGTCGAACCGTCCTATCTGCGTTCGATAGTCGAGGATGCGCTGCGCGGTGACCGGTCCGACGCCTTTGAGGGTCTGCAATTCGCCTAGGTCTGCGGTGTTGAGGTCAAGCTGGTTCGATTGCTGCGCTCCGTCTTGCCCGTCATGGCTGTCCGGTGTGGACGCGTCCTGCGTCGGCCCGTTTTCTTGCGGTGCCGGCGTTTGTTCCGTTTGCGGGGCCTGTTGCGGCTGCTGTTGGGCCTGTGAGCGTATCTGCGACCGCGAATGCTGCAGTTCGCTGTAGTGGATCGTCTGTTGGACGAGCATGGTCAGGCTCGCGCACAGCGCGCACGACAAAGTGAGGATCGCCATGAGCGCGTGGAACGGGCGGAACGCCAATCGTGGCCTGTCGCGTTTCGGCCGCTCCCCCTCGTCGGGTTTGTCCGTCGGCCGGACGCCGGCGAGCTCCGCCAATGTCGGTTTCGCGTCATGCGTCTTCCGCTGCGGCATCGGTCGTGCGGGTTCGTGTGATGCGGACGGTTCGTCCGATTGCGCCTCCATGGCCGTAAGGCTGTTGGTTCGGGACGGTTTTTCGGGCATGCCCAATCCCCGCAGCCGCTTCGTGGCGGCCGGCATGCCAGTGCCGCCGTCCGCCGTGTGGATGGCACGGATGGGGTGAGTGCCGCGAAATGCAAATATGCCCATGCATCCAACATTGGAGGATGCATGGGCATACTGTCCAGCCGAAACGGCTCCTGTGGTCGGAGAACGCGGGTTATCCACATTCCTGGCGTGTCGCCATGGTGCGGAAGAACCCGCGTCCTCTTATGCGGGCCGTCTCGTCAGAAGATCATTCCGCGGGAACGATGGAGACGATCTTCGGAGCCTTGACGATGACCTTGCGTGGCTCCTTGCCGCCCAGTCGGTCGGCGACGGCTTCGAGCGCCATCTTCTCCAGCTCCTTCGGATCGATGTCCGGGGAGACCTCGAGCTTGGCGCGCACCTTGCCCTTAATCTGCACGACCGCGGTGACGGAATCCTGTCCGACGTAACGTTCGTCGGCCTTCGGCCAGTCGGCGTGCGCCAGGGATTCGGTGTGGTCGAGCTTGCTCCACAGTTCCTCGCAGATGTGCGGGGCGATCGGAGAGAGCATCAGGATCAGCGGTTCGACGGCGGCGCGCGGCACGGCGTCGAGGCTGGTCAGATGGTTGTTGAGCACGATGAGCTTGGCGATGGCCGTGTTCGGACGCATGGCCTCCATCTCGACGGTCACGTCGGCGATCGTGTTGTTAAGCAGCTTCAGCGTCTTCGTGTCAAGCTCGCCGTCGGTGACGCGCACCTCGCCGGTGGTCTCGTCGATGACGTTACGCCACAGGCGCTGCAGGAAACGCATGGAGCCGACCACGTTGCGGGTGTTCCATGGACGGGATTCGGCCAGCGGGCCCATGCCCATCTCGTACAGGCGGAAGGTGTCCGCGCCGTAGTTCTCATACATGTCGTCAGGCGTGATGATGTTCTTCAGGCTCTTGCCCATCTTGCCGAACTCGCGGTTGGCATGCTGGCCGTTCCATGTGAACGTCGGCTCGCCGTTGGCGTCGGCGGGACCTTCCACCACTTCGGCGGCCGGCACGT
>ERZ779885.4361-NODE-4361-length-11110-cov-2.490276_pt1 | contig 11110 bp, 8 predicted proteins | sample MGYA00511554_ERZ779885 | MGnify/ENA primary metagenome ERZ779885 (study PRJEB29588, sample SAMEA2160998) | human gut metagenome | biome: human gut; feature: human-associated habitat; material: faeces | place: Denmark | collected 2008/2010 ... | reverse complement strand
ATTACCATGGAAATCGTACAGGAGCTTCCTCTTGTAGACGCTATCCTGGTGCCAATCGGAGGCGGCGGACTCGCAACAGGCGTCTCCACTTTGGCGAAAATGCTCAATCCACGAATCAAAGTTATCGGCGTTGAGCCCGAAGGGGCAGCTTGCATGAAAGCTTCACTTGAAGCGGGTCATGTGGTAAAACTCCCCCGCGTTAGCACTATCGCTGACGGTACTGCTGTGCAGGAACCAGGTGACCAAATCTTCCCCTACATACAGGAAAACCTCGATGAAATCATCACCATCAAAGATGACGAACTTATCGTTGCGTTCCTTGACATGGTAGAAAACCATAAAATGATTGTCGAAAACTCCGGCTTGCTGACTGTTGCTGCATTAAAACATCTTGATTTTGAGGGTCAAAAAGTTGTTTCCATTCTTTCTGGTGGCAACATGGACGTAATTACTATGGCTTCCGTGGTACAGCATGGCCTGATTCAGCGCGACCGCATCTTCACTGTTTCCGTGCTGCTCCCCGACCGCCCCGGCGAATTGGTGCGTGTTGCGCAAACCATAGCCGACTGCAACGGTAATGTTGTACGCCTCGATCATAACCAGTTTGTTACCGCAAACCGCAACGCTGCCGTAGAGCTACGTGTGACTATCGAAGCATTTGGTAGTGAACACAAGCAGCGAATTGTCAAGGCACTTGAAGACAACGGTTTCCGCCCCAAGCTCATTCAAGTTCATCTGTAAGCTGGCTTCAATAACGTCAAAACCCTTTAGAAAACGAAGGCCCCTCCATTTCTTATGCAAAGGAAATGGAGGGGCCTTTAGGTTGAATCTGGTTTTAGTCCAGAAATCTCATCGAAAGAGAATCCAAACACTTACACCTAATAGCGGAGTGAATCGAAACAGGAACGCAAAAGAAGCTCAAGCTGTACCGCTAGATCAAGATTCCGTTACAGTGATCAATCTCATGTTGAATAATCTGAGCGGTAAATCCAGCAAAACGCTCCTTATGCTCAACAAAATATCTATCGCGAAACTTAACAGTTATACGTTGATAACGAAGAGCTTTTCTTGCACCTTCAAGGGATAAACAGCCTTCTTCGGCTTCATATTCACCTTCACTTTCAACTATTACAGGATTCAGCATCACACGATGCTTGCCCGAATCATCAAACACTATGATGCGTTTACGAACGCCTATCATATTCGCAGCCAAGCCCACGCATCGATCCCTATGGAACTCAAGCGTATCAAGCAAGTCGTCACAAACAGCGTCATCTGCGATCGAAGCGAGATCGGAAGATTGGGAAAGAAAAAACTCGTTTGTCATTATGGGTCGTATCATGACATCAGACCTTTCTAACAACCCAGTTATACAAAGCGACTGCAAGAATGGGGGCTTATTTGGGCAAAACTTTCTTCGCAACGACGTAACCCAACGTCATATCGATAGCGAACAACGTCAAATAAACGGTACAGCATAGCTTTGCGTGCTTCTTATAATTCCAGCTTTTGAAATAGTTGGTAACCTTATCCACCGAGCGGCCCTCCTAAAATGGTTATCTCAAAACCATGATAACGACTATTCCGACCTTACAATGCATTGATGAGAAACGGAAGAAAGGCCGCACCACTGTCGCACCCTCAAAAGCATTCCCTCAACATCAAGCACCCCACACGCAAAGCCTTTTCGAATGAGCTCTTTCGGCAAAAGAAGATCGTACTTTTCAAAATAAGGCACTTCCCCTTGATACAAGAGCTCCATTGGAGCAATAGGAATTTGTGCTTCTCGAGCCAATACCTCATAAAACTGCTTTTCTTCGGCATCCATACGAAACTGAAGATAATAAGGTTTGCAAGATTTCATTGAGCGCAAACCCAATGATTCACCGCATCGGAGTTTCAAAAAACGTTCCAAAGCCATAAAAGCATAGCTTCCCAACCATGGAAACAACGCCCAGGTATCACCACCTAAATTAATAAGTGGCTTTTCGACAATCCCAGCATTTTTGGCGACCCTACGAGCAAGAGAAAGGCGTGCTCTGGCATTAGTCATCAGATAGGGATAGTAATGAGATTCGCATAGAGCCAGTCGCATACGTTCCAGTATCTTGGTATTGATGTCGCCTGCACATTCGCCAAAATAAGCAGGCACTTTGCCTTTCACTTTGCTCACATAAACCAAATGACGTTTTCGATCAATCTCTTCAACCAGCCAGACATGGCCAGCGATGGCCAAGCGTTCGCCGGGCGGTGGTGGCAATACAACCGTGCCCAATTCCTGCGATTCGCAACGCACGGAAAACTCTTCATCGTCTTGGAAAACGGCATAGAACTTGAATGAATTTGTTATGCGTTCACCAGCCAAACCAACGATAAGCCCGCCAGCTTCTGTTGCCTGTATTTGATCGGTGCCTAAAAGATGTCGTAGCAGGACACGATAGTCATCAAAGCTTATTCGATGAAAATATGCCAACGACAATACGCGTTCAGCAAGCTGAGCTGGAGAAAGCTCACCGCAGCTTGCCAGCGTAGACATGGTCTGATGGTACAGCAAACTATAGGGCAGTCGATCTAGCCGAGGAGGCTCTACCCACTTTTCTTCGGTATATACTTGCACCAAAGCAATGCCCTGCAACAATTTCCAAGGAATAGTGTCAGGCATAAGGCTACGAGGCTCGGGCTCTTCCTCACGCATAACAAACCACATTTCGGGAGGAAGATCGCGCCTACCGGTACGACCCATGCGTTGCAAAAACGAAGAAACCGTAAAAGGAGCATCAACCTGAAATGCACGTTCAAGCTTCCCGATATCGATGCCAAGCTCCAAGGTCGCGGTTGTAACGGTAGTTAAGTCAAAGGAATCGTCCTTCATAAGCTCTTCTGCTGTTTCACGATACGTCGAAGACAAATTGCCATGATGAATAAGAAACCTGTCGGGCTCGTGCCTGAGCTCGCAATAGGAGCGTAACGAAGTAGTAATTCCCTCAGCTTCTTCACGGCTATTTACAAATATTAAACATTTCTTACCGCGCGAATATTCAAAAAGATACCCGTACCCTGGATCGGCAAAACGAGGGGCCACGTCAGAGGGGACATCAAGCGCGTGACTTTTTGAGCCATCTATGGGAAGAATTCGCCTACCCTGCCCATCGGAAGAATATTTTTCTCCCGTTTTTCCGGCAGTCGGCAATGCTCGTGACGCTACAGTTTCAACCCCTACCAACTCCACATCATCAGCATTTGCTACCGCGTAATCCCGTTCGGGGGCCTGAGGACCAGTCGTATAAAAATGCTCCATGGAAATTCGCCAAGTACGTTTTGGTTCGTTAAACCGAGGAATGATTGTTGTGCGGTTAGTTCCCGCAGAAAGCAATGCGCCTACAGTATTCGGATCTCCAATGGTGGCAGAAAGGCCAATTCGCCTTGGATTCGATCCCGATAAACGAGAGAGGCGCTCTATCAGGCATAGCGTTTGCCCACCTCTGTCGCCGCGTAACAAAGAATGAACTTCATCGACCACGATATAGCGCAAATCGGCAAACATCTTCCCAATCGCAGCATGCTTATGTATCAGCAAACTCTCCAGGGATTCTGGCGTGATCTGCAAAACCCCTGAAGGCTGCTTTGCTAATCGGGCCTTTTGGGAGGCTGATACATCACCATGCCATCGCCATACAGGTATATCAGTTTGCTCGCAAAGCTCGCTTAAACGAGCAAACTGGTCATTGATTAAGGCTTTTAAAGGAGCGATATACAAGGCGCCAATAGACAAAGGGGGATTTTCATAAAACTCTGTAAGAATAGGAAAAAAGGCTGCCTCGGTTTTACCCGAAGCGGTAGAAGCGGTCAACAGCACATTGCAGTCAGTATTAAACACTGCATCGGCTGCAGCTACCTGAATGCCACGCAAGCTTTCCCAATCATGAGCATAAATATAGTCCTGAATAAAAGGGGCAAATCTATCGAAAGCACTCACAGTATTCCATCCCTAGATTTTGAACTCCGCATACAAGGGCGCTACTTCCTGTTCTTGCAAAGCTGGTTTAGCAAACGAAAAATCTCTTGAACCCAAAAGCGATGAAACTGAAGCGTCAGGATTCTGATACACAATATCTAGCAGTTCAATGAAATCGCGAATTACCTCACGCGGGGTTAGATGGGAATCCGAGCCGACACGACCAAATTCAATCTGTAAGAAAGATACAAGATCATCTTCCGTCAATGAACGCTGATAATCAAAGTAGCCTGCATGTATGTCAGCAAGCTTTTCTATCAAAACCAACAGCTCTTCATAGGTTAGAGGATTCAGGCGTATAACAGGAGCAAGCATATCGGAAAGCCCCTCACTGGCGAAACGACCTTGGGTCAATCGACTCCGAAGAGCCTCATAGCTGTATACCCCCCTTCTGCGATCCTCAATTGACTGAGGGGTACCACCCATAATAATGCCCAAATGATGCGCTTTACCCTGCAGCGTGTCATTGTACATAGTCAAGATCTTCTCATAATTGTTTTGGCGAGTAACCGAATTGGGTATTTTGTAAAGGTTTACCAATTCATCAATCATTACAACCAAGCCCTTATAGCCTGCTCCTGTCAAGAACTCAGCCAACAACTTCAGATAGTCGTACCATGAATCGTCTGCAATACAAGCATTAACGCCAAGCTCTCTGCGCGCTTCCGTTTTGGTGCGATATTCACCACGGAGCCATTTCACAACGCAAGCCTTAGCCTCCATATCCTCTTCTGCGAACGCAAATGCATATATTTTAAGCACAGCAGAAAAATCGTACCCATGCACCAATTCACAAAGAGGTTCCAAAAAAGCCTCTAAGACGCTGTGAAACGCCTGATCATATACCGTTCCTGAAGAGCTGCCGCATTCTTCGGCGGCTTTACGCTGAATGTTTATCACCCAGCGATCGAGAACTAAAGCCAGGGCTCCACCTTCAGGACGTGTTTTGGTAGAAAGGTTGCGAATAAGCTCGCGGTATGTAGAAAGACCTTGACCCTGCCCTCCCTGCAAACGACGCTCAGGCGACAGATCGGCATCGGCAACAACAAAATTCTCACCCATAGAATGAGTTCTAATGGTTTGAATTAGAAAGCTCTTTCCGGAACCATAACGTCCAACAAGAAAACGAAAGGAAGCTCCACCATCCGCAATCAGGTCAAGATCATGAAGAAGAGCCTGAATTTCAACCTCACGGCCTACGGTAATATATGGCAGACCGATTCGAGGAACAACACCACCTTTAAGTGAATTGAGAATAACAGCTGCAATGCGGCGCGGAACTTTTACTTCTTTGCTCATAGCCCTAAGGCCCCTTTCAAGTCATCTCGATAATCCTCGATTACCACTGGACCGTTATCGGCGTACTCTATGGCAATATCACCAAGCAATTCAAATAGCTTTTCGTTGATAGAATCAACAATAATATCCTCGGACTCTACAGGCGAGGAACATTCAACACGCTTATCAGCATCGATCAAAACGCGCAGAAAAGATAATTCAGTAGAGGAAAGGCCATATGGCAAGTTGCAGGAAGATACCGTTTCGTCGGCGACCACACGCAAAGCAGGATTCTGGCGAATGACCGGAACGACGTCGGCGCTGAAGGCTTCCGTGATGATGGGATCTTCGAAATCGTTTTCCTTCACGGACTCGCTTTGCCCTAAGCTACGATCCTCTCGTCGGGACAAGAGTAGCTCGCCTTTATCTAACCGATCGCTGTCAAATCGTTCTTCTTCAATGAGAAGCCGATCACGCGTAACAGCAGAACGGCTCCTAATACCAGCAAGTTGAGATCGGTCGATCGAAACCAATCTTGATTCTGCCTTATGACGAGATGTAAGCCATGCCGAGATATTTGCATTAACGATTTTCAAAAGATATTTTGGGAGTTCGTATTCTTTGATTGGATGGCCATAGTCGAGAGACAATCGCATAAGGCGATCAATCGTTGCAAGCATTGACCCCAATTCGGAGTTGCGGTCAGCAGTACGGTAATTACGTAAGCCTGACCAGCGCCCATTTCTGCATGAGTAGGCATGGACATCGTTTACCCGATACAAGCAATCACTGTGCATTTCGGATTCATAAAATACAGCTGCGGGGAACATCACATGCGACGAAACACTGCGAGACCCGAACCAAGAATCCACCAAGCCTTTTTTTCTGCGCTTAGCGCAATGAAGGCACAGATCGAAAAAACAATCACATACAACTCGAAGTAACTCTTCATGGTGATCCCGGGCAAAGCACGACTTGTCGATGCGATAAGAAGAAAGACGGCACAGAGCGTCAAACAGCTCTTCCTCGGACAATTGATTCTGAGCAGGGGTTCCTGCAACGCTTTCAGCGCGTTGCGCAACAATCAAAGCCAGCTCAAATGAAGTATCCACAATGCTTTCAATAAGAGCAGGAGAAAGATCATGATATATGACAAAGTCGCGTAGCCAAGATTTAACGTAACGATCGATCTCAGGATCAAGTTCACGATATTTTATCCAGAAAGCATAAAGAAGATCGAAACATTCTTGGGGCGTTGAAGCCCCTACGCAGTTTATGAGTTCATATATATACACAAACGCAAATGAAAGCGAAGTCTTTTCTATCTGGCCTTCTCGAACATGGGTACGCCACGAAAAATAGCCTCGCAATTGAGAATCGTTCATCATGGAATAAGTTGGGTAGTAACGCTCAAATGAACCGTTAAAAGGGAAATCGTCCTCCCAGCTTTCCATAAAACGAGCCTGCAAGACAAACAGCTCTGTCTCGGAAGGCCTACGGTAATCAAAGCCATCGTAAACCGGTCTCGCGAGCGCCTTCATGTCGCGATAGCGCTGAGGAAGATAGTTCTTCATCTGAGATCCAGTGCGCAATATCGGCTCATCTTCGTACATCTTTCCTGAAAAAGCACGGCTATTAGCAAGACGAGGATCGGACAAAATGCTATCGATAAGCTTATGAACGTCCGTCATTGCGCCTCCCTACCTTGGCTCTTCGACTAGACATAATATCACGATAAACAAACATTTGTTCGCTTATACAAAGCCTTATATAAAAAAGGAGCCGGAAGACGGCTCCTTTTTTTGCACTGGACGAAATCTACTTTAGGCCTGCGAAATCCATATCTACCGACTCTTCCAAATATTCTTTCATCGGGCCAGAGCCAAAGTCTTTAAGATGCTCTTCATGCCAGCAATCTGTTTCGGGAAGTCCAGGAATAGAAGAGGCAAGGAACACGGGATCGAGTCCTCTGTTCCTCTGCTTCGAATAATCGTCAAGAGCAAGAAGTGCCCATTTACCCAAAATCAGAATTGCAATGAGGTTAACAATGGCCATAAAGCCCATAAATATATCAGCCAGATTCCATGCAAGATCAAAGCTGTTAACAGCTCCGTACAAAATCGCAGCAAGGCAGGCAATTCGGAATGCGAACAGTCCCTTTTTGCTCTCTGGGAAAATGAAACGGAAATTGCTTTCCGCATAAAAATAGTTGCCAATAAGGCTTGAGTAAGCGAATGCAAAGATCGCAAAAGTAATGAAATGGATTCCAGCTACGCCCACGGAATTGTTAACGGCCATCTGGATAAGGGGCATGCCATTGAGGCCTACGGCAACAGCAGGATCCTGAACATAGAAAATCAAAACCATAATTGCAGAACAAGTGCAAATCAAAATAGTGTCAATGTACACAGAGAGGCTCTGTACAAGACCCTGTTTAACAGGATGAGAAACATCAGCAGTAGCTCCAGCATTTGGAGCTGAACCCATTCCTGCTTCATTTGAAAATAAACCTCTTTTTATTCCAAGCATAACTACCGAACCGGCAAAACCTCCAAATATCGAATCAAAATCAAAGGCAGATTCAAACAACACCGCAAAAGCAGCTGGAAGCCAAGCAATATTACTAATGGTGGTCCACAGTGCAATAGCTATATAAGCAAGTGCCATGACAGGAACAACAATAGAAGTAATTACGCTAATACGCTTTTGGCCACCAAAGATCACGGTTGCAGTCATGAGGACCAAAAGAAGACCCACGATCATAGCCAAACCGTTTTCGTTATAGTCGGGAACGTAATACTCAAGAGCACTGCAGGCATTGTAAGCCTGAAGGCCGTTGAAGCCAAAGGCATAGCAGAGGATCAGAAGTACAGCAAATAGAATGCCTAGCCAACGATGGCCAAGAGCCTTTTCGATGTAATAAGCAGGACCGCCGCGAAATTCGCCTTCCTTACCTCGTATTTTCCAAATTTGCGCCAAGGTAGATTCGATAAATGCGGAGGCGGCACCTACGATAGCCATGAGCCACATCCAGAAAACTGCGCCCGGACCGCCCAAGGCAATTGCGGTAGCAACGCCCGCGATATTTCCAGTGCCAACACGGCTCGCGGTAGAAACCATAAGCGCTTGAAAAGAAGAAATGGACTTTTCACCATCGACATGCTTCTTTTCCGTAACCTGCCTAAACATGTCTTTCAAGTAACGAATTTGCACGCACTTGGTTCGGATCGTGAAATAAACACCGGTAACGACAAGCAAAATGAGCAGAATATAGGTGTACATAAAGCCATCGATATTTCCCGTTAACTCGATAAGCCACTCATTAATGTCCATGTAGTCCCCGTTCTAACGTAAAGAAACGGCAAAAGCGCAAGCTTTTGCCGCATGTCATTTGATAATACCCCAACAGATCGGATATTCATTCGCGATGTCTTTAAACGCTTAACACATTAGCAATTATTGATCATTAAGCTAATTAGTTGGAGTAAACAGTGTTACGAAGCCGCGAAGGAGAATTACATGCGCACCTTTATCGCACTTGAATTGCCGAGCGATTTCATAACGAACATTGCCCAAATCGAGCAAGATCTACAGTCTTCGATTCAGGGTCATTTCGTCACAGAAAATTCCCTTCACCTTTCACTCGCCTTTATGGGAGAACTCAAAACCAATGCTCAGCTGTCAGCAACCCAGGCAGCACTCGAACTTGCAACGCGCAATTTCGCTCCCATATCGCTGCATCCTGAAGGACTGGGTATATTTGGTCGCCCTTCTGATGCAACACTCTGGATGGGCATCTCCCCCACCCCGGCACTCATGCATTTAGCAAAAAATATTAGAACCGAACTAACCATAAAAGGGCTGCCCTATGACCAGGTGCAGTTCAAGCCGCATATCACACTAGCGCGACATGCCCATTTGACCCTTCAGCAAATAAAAGATTACCCAATGCCCGACACTACTCGAGCAACAAACGTTACCATCTTTAGGAGTGACCTGTTGCCCAACGGCGCACAGTACACTCCGCTTCATTCCGTAACGCTATAAGGCCAGGAGATCAATGAACATCTGCGTATTCTGCTCATCCTCCAACCAAATCGACCGCTGCTATATCGCTGCCGCCCAAGAGCTCGGCAGAACAATAGCAGAATGTGGACATACCTTAGTTTTCGGCGGATACGATATGGGACTGATGGGTGAAACAGCCAAAGCTACCGTCTCAGCTGGCGGAAAAGTAATCGGTGTAACTACAACGGGGCTTTCAGCCAAAGGCCGTTCCGTGGTAACTGGAATTCAGGAACTTCAAACCGAGAACCTTTCAAAACGCAAAGAAACCATGGTGTCCCTTTCCGACGCATTTATTACCATGCCTGGCGGCATAGGCACCCTCGATGAGTTTTTCAGTGTTATCTCGCAAGCAAAAGTTGGCGAGATTCGAGGCAAAAGCGCATTGTTCAATGTCGAAGGGTATTTCGATCCACTGGTGCAAATGCTTGACGACTCTTGCGAAAAGGGGCTGAATTCAACCGACTGGCACGAATACGGCAGTGCGTTTTCCGATTGTGAGGCGCTATTGAAGTGGCTCGAATCATAGTGTCTTTAAAGCAATTAGGCCCGACCGTTGATTCAGCTCATCCGCAGGTCGGGCCTAATTTATTGCAAAAAATATGATTACTGCTCTTTTTTATGGTAAGCAATCCAATAGGCCATACCAACGAATAGAGCGCCACCAATGACGCGCCAAAGACGATCACGCCCACAAGGATCTTCGGACTCCAGTCGTCAAAGAGAGTCTTGCCCACCAAAAGCAGCGTCGCCGCCGCAAACACCACCGCGCCGATGCAGTGGCTCAGGCTCGAGATCGGCTCCCTCGCTTTTGCCAGATATGACATACGATCACTTCCTATCTTCGTTTCTCTGAATACCATCTGATTATGACAACCAGTTCTTGAGATAAGGATACCACGAGAAAGAAAAATGTTCAACCCATTTTCTGTTAAGAATCAGCAAAAACAAAAAGGACTTCCTCCTTTGAGAAAGTCCTTATTTCCGAAAGCCGGGAATGCCGGAGACCGGGATCGAACCGGTACGAAGTGTTACCTTCGCAGGATTTTAAGTCCTGTGCGTCTGCCAGTTCCGCCACTCCGGCGAGAAGGCGACACCCAGATTCGAACTGGGGGTGAAGGATTTGCAGTCCTCTGCCTTACCACTTGGCTATGTCGCCGTGTGCGCCGTTTGTTGCGCTACAACGATATTTATTATAGCAGGGCGCTCTCCATTCGTCAATCATTTTGTGAGAGATTTTACAACAATTTTGCAAAGAATTTTTCCGCCCTCCGCCGCCCACAAAAAAACGCCCCGCAGCGTTTGCTGCGAGGCATTTCTGGTTTAGAATTAGTCTTCGTTTTCTTCGATAAGCTCAGCCAGGTGTGCGAAAGCATCGTTGCTGAGTTCTTCGTTAACGGTTGGGATATCGCTCTTTGGTTTTGGCTGTCTCTTTGGCTTTGCAGGAGCAGCTGGCTTTTCAACCACTGGGCGTTCCTTGAGATCCTTGATGGAGAGGCTGATGCGCTTGCGATCTTCATCAACTTCGAGAACCTTGACCTGAACTTCCTGGCCGATGGACAGCGCGTCTTCAACCTTTTCAACATGTTCCCAGGCGATCTGGGAGATGTGGACCAGACCATCTACGCCGTCTTCCAGCGCAACGAAAGCGCCGAATGGAGCGATGCGGACAACCTTGCCGGTGAGCACAGCGCCCTGAGGATATTTTTCTGCAACATTATCCCATGGGTTTGCGATGAGCTTCTTGAGGGA
>ERZ779885.4356-NODE-4356-length-11121-cov-3.628231_pt1 | contig 11121 bp, 6 predicted proteins | sample MGYA00511554_ERZ779885 | MGnify/ENA primary metagenome ERZ779885 (study PRJEB29588, sample SAMEA2160998) | human gut metagenome | biome: human gut; feature: human-associated habitat; material: faeces | place: Denmark | collected 2008/2010 ... | reverse complement strand
AAACCATGCAGTCTATTTACCTGAATAATCAGAAGTTTATTAATGAAGTAGAGGTTGCTGTCTATACAACAGATTTTAAAATATTATATCACGATGCTCTGCAAAACGATATTGTTAAAGAAACGCCGGAGATGATAAAACGTATCCTGAAGCGAAAGAATATCAATTTCTATGTGGACGAATATCAGGCTATAGGACTGGTGTATCCGTTTGAGGGCAAAGACTATGTGGTTACCGCCGCAGCCTACGACGGTTACGGATACGCCAACCGAGATGCGCTAAGAAATATGCTTATTCTCCTATTTATCGGTGGATTGAGCGTATTAGTGGTTGTGGGGTATATCCTTTCTCGAAGCACTTTAAAACCGATACGTAATATAGTGAAAGAAGCGGAGAAAATCACAGCATCGCATATTGATAAAAGATTACCCGTAAAAAATGAACAGGATGAACTGGGAGAATTGAGTACGACATTCAATGCATTGTTGGAACGCCTGGAAAAGTCTTTCAATTCACAAAAGATGTTCGTCAGTAATGTATCTCATGAATTGCGTACCCCCATGGCAGCTCTTACAGCCGAATTGGATTTAGCTTTATTGAAAGAACGGAGCTCCGAACAATATCAGATGGCTATCGGCAATGCACTGCAAGATTCGCGTCGGATTGTTAATCTGATCGACGGATTATTGAATCTGGCAAAAGCTGACTATCAGTCGGAACAGATAACTATGGAAGAAGTCCGTCTGGACGAACTGTTGCTGGACGCCAGAGAGCTGGTACTAAAAGCTCATCCGGATTATCACATCGAATTAGTATTTGAGCAGGAAGCCGAAGAAGATAATGTGCTGACAATAATCGGAAACAGCTATTTACTGACCACCGCTTTTGTGAATCTGATAGAAAATAACTGCAAGTACTCTTCCAACCGGGCTTCATCAGTCCTGATCGCCTATTGGGAGCAATGGGCAATCATTCGTTTGTCTGATAACGGTGTAGGTATGTCTGATACGGATAAAGAAAACCTGTTTAAACTGTTTTATCGTGGAGAGAACAAACATATTGCTTCTGGAAATGGTATAGGCATGGCCTTGACACAGAAGATTATCCACCTTCACAAAGGCGAACTGACCGTATCTTCCCATAAGGATGAGGGCACTACTTTTGTGGTGAAACTTCCGCATATTTAAGAAATTCTAATAGCTTTCTAATACCACTCTAATCATTCTCTAACAGCTTCCCGGTGAAGTCTTCCTTACTTTTGCATCGAATTAACAAATGCAGTTAGTAACTTAAAAAAAATTAGAGAGTATGGTATGGAAGAAAAAACTGCGTTCATCACAGTACATATTCAATTCAGAGAAAGTATTTTTGGTTGCCACACAACCCGGTAAGTCAATCTATTCATACTTACAGACAACAAAGCTTGGATTAACGTTGGGAGAAGTGCAAGAGCGACAATCCGTTTATGGAAGAAACGAAGTGGTACATGAACAGAAAAAGAATCCGTTTATCCTGTTTATCAAAACGTTTATCAATCCTTTCATTGGCGTTCTGACCGGGCTCGCCATTATATCCTTATTTTTGGATGTATTGATGGCCGATCCCGGAGAGCAGGAATGGACGGGAGTCATCATCATCTCATCCATGGTGCTGTTCAGTGCTATCCTGCGTTTTTGGCAGGAATGGCGAGCAAGTGAGGCTACGGATTCTTTAATGAAAATGGTAAAAAACACATGTCTTGCCAAACGTGCGGGAGAGCATGAAGAAGAGATCGAAATTACGGAACTCGTTCCGGGAGATATCGTGTATTTGGCAGCCGGGGACATGGTTCCTGCTGATATTCGGATCATCGATTCGAAAGACCTGTTCATCAGTCAGGCTTCATTGACAGGAGAGTCCGAACCGATAGAAAAGTTTCCGGAGGTACGGGGACAACAGTTTCGGAAAGGAAGTGTCATCGAGTTGGACAATATTTGTTATATGGGTTCCAATGTGATAAGTGGTGCGGCAAAAGGAATCGTTTTTGAAACGGGGAACAAAACCTATCTGGGTACTATTGCAAAGAGCCTGGTCGGGCATCGTGCCACTACAGCTTTTGACAAAGGCATTAGCAAGGTTAGCTTCTTATTGATTCGTTTCATGCTGGTTATGGTTCCATTTGTGTTTTTCGTAAATGGCTTTACGAAAGGGGATTGGTTTGAAGCTTTCATATTCGCCATATCCGTTGCGGTTGGCCTTACTCCAGAAATGTTACCGATGATTGTGACTGCCAACCTTTCTAAAGGAGCGATAGCCATGTCCAAAAAGAAAACAATCGTAAAGAATCTCAATGCCATTCAGAATTTTGGAGCGATGGACATACTCTGCACTGACAAAACCGGTACATTGACCTGCGATAAAATCGTATTGGAGAAATATATCAATGCAGATGGCAGTGACGATAACAGTAAACGTATTCTCCGTCATGCTTACTTTAACAGTTATTTCCAAACCGGTTTAAGGAACCTGATGGATAAAGCGATTCTTTCTCATGTAAGAGATTTGAGTCTGGAACATTTGAAGGATGACTACACTAAAGTGGATGAAATACCTTTCGACTTTACGCGCAGAAGAATGTCTGTTGTAATAGAAGACAGGCAGGGAAAGCGGCAAATCATCACCAAAGGAGCGGTAGAAGAGGTTCTCGATGTCTGTTCCTATGCCGAGTTCAACGGGCAGATTCATCCCTTGACTGATGCCTTGAAAATCAAAGCACAGATGATTAGTGAAGAAATGAATCAGCAGGGAATGAGAGTATTGGCAGTTTCCCAGAAAAGTTTTATCGAGAAAGATTGTAATTTTGCCATTGAAGATGAAAAAGAAATGGTACTGATCGGGTATCTTGCTTTTCTTGATCCTCCGAAACCTTCTGCTGCCGAAGCCATTGAACAGTTATATGCGCATGGAGTAGCAGTGAAAATTCTATCGGGAGATAATGATGTCGTAGTGAAAGCGATTGCCCGACAGGTAGGAATTGATACCAGTCATTTTCTTACCGGGATAGAAATAGAGAATATGGACGAAACAACATTGAAAAAAGCGGTAAAGGATACCACTTTATTCTCAAAACTGACTCCATTACAAAAGACGCAAATCATCTCTCTGTTGCAGGAGCAAGGCAATACGGTAGGGTTCTTAGGAGATGGAATTAATGATGCAGGTGCATTGCGTCAGTCGGACATTGGTATATCAGTCGATTCTGCTGTGGATATAGCCAAAGAAAGCGCAGATATTATCTTGTTGGAAAAAGATTTGATGGTATTGGAAGACGGAGTGCTCGAAGGAAGAAAGACATTCGGCAATATCAATAAGTACATAAAGATGACTGCCAGTTCCAATTTTGGGAATATGTTCAGTGTGATGTTTGCCAGTGCATTCCTGCCGTTTCTGCCCATGATGCCGATACATCTATTGATCCAGAACCTGTTGTATGACATATCGCAGACCACCATTCCTTTTGACCGTATGGACCCGGAGTTCCTAAAGAAACCCCGTAAATGGGATGCGTCCGATCTAAGTCGTTTTATGATTTATGTAGGTCCCATCAGTTCTATCTTTGATATTATCACGTATCTGGTCATGTGGTACGTATTTAGCTGCAACAGCCCCGAACACCAGACACTGTTTCAAACCGGATGGTTTGTGGAAGGTTTGTTATCACAGACATTGATTGTCCACATGATACGTACCCGCAAGATACCGTTCATACAAAGCCGTGCCACATGGCCTGTGATGGGACTGACCTTCTTAATCATGGCGATAGGTATTCTTATTCCTTTTACCGCTTTCGGGCGTTCCATCGGATTGACAGCTCTTCCTTTGAGCTATTTCCCTTGGTTGGTTGGAATTTTGCTCTCTTATTGCATTTTGACGCAGATCGTGAAGAACTGGTATATCAGGAAGTTTGTGCGCTGGTTATAGCTTTGTCTGTTTATCTCGCAAATTAAATGTATATATTGTAAAAGATTTAAAATTGAGACGAATTGTCTATCAAGAGTTTTTGCCCCTAAAATTAATTTCATATATTTAGGAGCAAGAACTCTTATTTGTTTAGATTTGCAAACTTTCTAATATTCAGGCACGATGAAACACTATTATTCCTTTCTGATAATAACCTCTTTGTTATTAGCCGGATGCGGGCAAAAAGACCGGGCAAAATCTCAATTCGAATCATCTGTACAGACAGAAGAAAGTTATCCGTTAGCAAAAGAATATATTAAAGAAGCTGTTATCACAGGAAAAGTGTTGAACCGGGACTTTTATCCTCAAGAAAGGGAATTAACTCTCATCATTCCATTTTTTTGGAAAATGGAAAATCAATATCGTACCCCCATACAAGAAGATGGCTCATTTTCATTCCGCTTTCCGGTTTATGCAAAATTAAGAGAAGTTTCCATTCGCAATTATGCAGAACATTTGTATATCCACCCGGGAGATAGCATACATGTGGAAATAGACTTCAAAGATCTTTTTCATCCCAAAGTAACAGGTGATGCAGAAAAACTGAATCAAGAAATACTGGCATTTACAGAAAGCGCCTACTATTACATACAGAATTATAGTATAAACCCGAATTTGAATATTAAGGATTTTGAGGCTGAATTAAAGAAGGAATATGACTTTCGTTTGGAGCGAAGAAACGAGTATCTGACGAAGTATAAGCCAATGGAAGATGTTACGTTATTTACTGAAGAGTTACTGAAACAGGATTATTATTACGCTTTGTTATCCTATGGTAACCAATGCCAGTTTAAAACGAGAAAAGAAATGGATCGGTATCATAAACTTCTGCCTGCAATCAATAAACTTTATAATAAAGGGATTCTTTCGGCACGTTTATATGATATTGCCGATGAAGTAGAACGCTATATAGCTTATGGGATAACATACAAAGATAAAAAAAATCCATCTGTAGAAGAGATTATGTCGGCAGTAGGAGAGAATGAACTGAACCAGTATATATATACTAAAATGGCAGTTGGCTCTTTGAATGCAAATGATACACTTGCTTTAACAACGAGGCATACACAGTTTGATTCGATCGTAAAAATGCCGCATTTGCGTGCACAAGTGATGCAGATATATAATCAGACTAAATCTTACCTGGAAAATCCGCAACCAGTTTCCAATAATTTATTATATGGTGAGTTTCACGAAAACTCAAAGCTAAAAACATCTATGCCTTACATGGAACCCGTCTATAATATACTTGAGAAGCATCACGGAAAAGTGATCTATTTCGATTTTTGGGCTAGGTGGTGTCCACCATGCCTGGCAGAAATGGAACCTTTGAAACAATTGCGGAGTAAGTATTCCACCAAAGACCTGGTCATATATTCCATATGTGTAAGTGAACCCAAGGAAGAATGGGAAGAATGTCTGAATGAGTATTCATTGAAAAACCGGGGAATTGAATGTATTTATGCATCTGATTATTTTGGAAAAGAGAACTTACAGAAAATTCGCAAACAATGGAAAATAGATAGAATGCCCTATTATCTGTTGATTAATAGAAAAGGGCAAATTGTAGATTTCGGAACTACAGCACGTCCCAGCAATCCGCAATTTGTATCTCGAATTGAGGAAGCTGTAAAGGACAGCAAATAATGTTGTGAGAGAAATAAGATAAATAAGAAAAGGTTAAGCAACCCACACAAAAAATATCAAATGTTTCCGATTTATATTATAGGAACTTATTCAACTCTTTTACCAACAAATGAACAGTAGTAGAAGATTCTTGTTGTGCCGGATTATTCCCATTAAATTGTCTCATGATAGTTTTAGCGTGATTAATGGCTTGTTCTTGTTTAGAAAACAAAGTATTAAACATTTTAGAACTTACACCCGATTTCTTTGTATAAGCAAATCCGAGCAAAGCGCTCAACATTTTTTCATATCTGGAACGATGCAACGCCCCTTGGTATAGATTAAAATGCAGTAAAAACCAAAATTCAAAAGCTTGGTTACTATAAGCCACTTCAAAACCATTTTGTTGCGCCAATAGGATTGCAGAGTTAAAATCATTTTCAGGAAAATCATCTTTATCAAAGACCACCCAATTCTGATTATATGTTCGTCCCTTTAGCTTTTCCTGCTCTTTTATATGGATAGCCTTGTGTACTAATGCCAATGTTCCCATACCTTGACCAAGTGCCTTCACATTGGCAGAAGTCAAACGAAAAGCGTTGAAATAATCAGGTTCGGTATTAACTCCTTCGCAAATAATCAGAAATGTTTGTTTCATTTCACGCACACCACTGATACGGGTTATCTTTCTTTCGATACGCGGATTCATATTTTTCCTTTTTGTAGCCGCCATAGTTTATTTTTCTCGCGTATTAAACAAACGGGTTAAATCTCCGACAATTGGAATAGCTCCATACTTTCCGGACAGGTAATCTTTTTCAAACGAAGCATCATTACGTACTTTATACTCTGCCAATGAATAAAGTTCGGTTGCACCATAGCGGTCTTTTTGTGTAAACCAAACCTGATCCCGCCGGAATATATTAGCACTCAACAAATTTGTATCATGAGTAGTGAAAATTAATTGAGCATTTTGGGGATTTGTTTCTTTTGAATTAAACAAGGTAATAATTCTACACGTAAGAAGTGGATGCATTTTGGAATCAAATTCATCTATAATCAGACGCTTCCCATTATCCAAAGCATCAATAATGGGATATGCTAAAGAAAAATACTTTATTGTACCTTCCGATTCATTTTTCCTGAATGGGAAAGTAATAGTTTTGACTTCATGACCTTCCTCGTCATATTGCGTATGTGTACTCACAATAGCATTATCAATTTTTTCAATATTTTCAATACCTAAATCAGCATAACGGGAAAACTCTACAATTCTCTGTTTCATTTTGATATCATCCAGTTGGATAGTTGCTGTATTCCATATTTTTTCATCGTTAGAACCTGAAATAATAGTGGTATCATTCAACCATTTCATTATCTCTACTGCTGTCGGATCATTGAATTGTGCCGCAACAGAAAGCAATAATGCATTTGCCCTTACCATTCGTTTACCTGCAAGTTCTTTACCAACGACAAACTTAGTATGAATATCAAAATTATCTTTTTCCCGATAGAATAATTCAATTTCCTTAGCTCTCTTTTTATTGGCTTTTTGATAAAGCCATTCCGAATGTACCAATGAATTATCAGCTTCAAATCCATAACGATATTGGTTATCTTCATCACAGAATATTGCTTCAAAATAACTTGGTTCGTTCGCAGTAAGTGAGTTTAACCGGAAACTTTCTATATTGACACGTTCCCCTGCCTGAATATCCTTCGATGAATTTATCACATACCACTTAAAGAACTCCAGTGCCTTTATAAAATTAGATTTACCTGATGCATTAGCACCATAGACTACCGCGCTCTTCATTAATGATAATCCGGAAGTCCCTACATTAAAGATTATATCTTCAGCCGGAACCTGTATTTCTTTCAAAGCTGATGCTACTAATGACAATGTAGACTGTTCTTTGAAAGATAGAAAATTTCCTATTGTAAATTGAATAATCATACTTTAATTGCTTCATTCGAGATTTTATCACAAATATACTGTTTATTTTATGATATAAGGATATGTATTAGGCAAATTATATTATTTTATGTCTAATAACATACATTCCCGCTTTTAAAGAAAAAAATATCCCATCCTATATCAGCACGATAGTAAGAGGTGCAATTAGCATAGTATATCACGTTTCCTTATAGAATATTAAATCAAAATCAATATACTTTCATTATAGCTTTATAGCTTTTTCTTCTTTCACCAATTTCCTCCATCTTTGAAATGCCCTCATCAGAGTTTCTTCCTGTACCAGTCCTACCATTTCGTAGTGCTCTACGAATTGTTCTATTGACTTTTTAAACATCACTCCTTTATTAAACTTATTATCCAATAGAAAGGAATATAATTCCGCTTTCATCTCCGTTTCTATTTCCTTTTCTATAATCAATGCACTATCGTTTCCGATATAATTATAGACTTCCGGATTCTTCCCATTACGCGGTTTGGGCAGTACAAAGCAAATATTTCCAATTTCTTTCCATGAAGTATTTTGCGGATGAGGGACAGATAGTTGATGAAGGAAGTGATAAACTGGAGTAATGTGGGAGAGATGGATAGGGATAAGCCGTTTGGAAGAAGAAGGAGAGGAAGAATGAGACTGGTTCTCTGGATCGGGTTCTAAACTTTGTCGATATCGGACATACATATATCTAGCCAAATATGGCTTGATATTAATTGTAACTGTAACCATGGGATTTTTTTTTAAGTTTGTAATAAAAAAGTATGTATATACAGCCCTTTGGACTGTGAATTCCGTTTGGTTTATTGAGAATATTCCCATGGTTATCGGGACGGAATTCTTCTTTTTATAACAAATTAATATACAGCGTATTACAAATACTGTTTTTGGTTTAAAACCAAGGAGCCGTTCCTTTTAAAGGAACGACCTGTTTCTCACCGAGGAACGCCTTGTTCCTTTTAAAGAAACGGATGGCTCCTTAAAATCTGGGAACAAAACTAGGTGTAATATTCTGATCTTTCAAAACGCATAGTTGAAGTACTACAAGTAATATGTAAATATAAATAATCATTCTTATACATCGTTTGTTTTGCGCGTGTATAAACGTTCAGTATGTCACAAAAGATAATTGAATAAGTTGGATAACAATTTAACAATGTTTATCCGATAAGTCCTTTTTATAGTTATCTAACCCTCATTTAAGTGATTTATAGAACTATTTTGAACGAAACTTCGGAATCCATGTGCAATTTCAGAACGTTTTACTTTAATATATATTTATTTTGTAATTTCGCATTCGATAATCATTTATTAAACGCAAGCAAAAGCAAAATATTCGATATATGCATCTGATAAAAATACAATATATAGCAATTCTACTTTTGATATGTTGGGGAAGCATTTTAAAATGTTCGGCCCAAAAGGTAGCAGTAAAAACAAACCTGTTCTACGGTGCATATTCAGGTACTCCTAACTTGGGAGTAGAGTGGGGACTTTCTCCACGCACTACAATAGAATTTGGCGCCGGACTTAACTGGTTTACACCCAATAAAGCATCTTCAAATAAAAAACTGGTGCACTGGCTCGGTACAATGGAATATCGTTATTGGACATGTGAAAGATTTAGCGGACATTTTGGGGGGATACACATAATAGGAACACAATATAACATAGCCGGTCATCATTTGCCGCTTCTATTTGGAGATGATTCCGGTCACTATCGCTATGAAGGATGGGGAATAGGCGGAAGCGGTGAGGCCATTACCGATATGAAGGATGGGGAGCAGGAGGAGGCATCTCGTATGGTTATCACTTCCTTCTTAGTAATCGTTGGAGCCTTGAAGCAAATATAGGTGCAGGATATATACGGCTACATTATGACAAGTTCCGGTGTGAGACTTGTGGTGAAAAGGTCGGAACAGAAAACCGCAATTATTTTGGACCTACTAAAGCTGCAATCTCACTTATATTTCTTATAAAATAATACAACCATGACAAAATTAAAATCACTCCTATACCTGTTAATCATATTCCTGACCATTTCTTCTTTATCATACGGAGAAGAAAATCCCAAGAAATGGTATACAGGAATTATACAGCCAACAGCTCTTGAACTACAGCAAGCGGGAGATTCATTGCATATTCAAATACTTTACAACTTTGATAATATACAAGTCAGTTCCAATCATTCTATAGAACTGATACCAGTATTGATTGCTGCAAACCATCAGATGGAATTGCCGGAAATATCCATTAAAGGTCGTAAGAACTATCAGAATCTGAAACGTAAACTTGCTTTGATGAATACGCAGGAACATGCTTTTTACCAGTCAGAAGCTCCATACTCCATATTAAAAGGGTATGGAATGACTGGAAAAGAACAGATTCGGTACTCGTTGACAATTCCATTCGAGCCATGGATGAAGGATGCATATCTGAATGTAAAGAAAGAAGTGATGGGCTGTTGCAGGCCAGGCAGGTTACTATCAGCTATTCCTCTTTTTAGTGCTGTTACTTTGGAGAAACTTCCCGTCCCTTATCAAATCACTCCACATATTAGTTACGTACAGCCAAAAGTTGAACCAGTCAAAAGTCGTGAGATGTCATGTGAAGCATTTCTGGACTTTGTCGTATCAAAAACCGACATTAAACCGGACTATATGAATAATCCGATTGAACTAAAAAAGATATCCTCCATGCTTGCCGAAGTGAAAAATGATACAGCCATTACCATTCGTGGAATATCAGTCATTGGTTATGCTTCACCGGAGGGTTCTGTCCTTTTTAACAAACAGCTTTCCGAAGGACGTGCAAAGGCACTTGTTAATTACCTTCTCCCTCGTTTCCCTTTCTCTAAAGAATTATACAAGGTGGAATATGGTGGCGAAAACTGGGAAGGACTACGTAAAATGGTTGCAAGGTCTGACATGGCAGAAAAGGATGGAATTCTTCATATTATAGATCACATACCAGTTGAAATAAACTACCGAACGAATACCAGTCGCAAGAAATCGTTGATGTTATATAAACATGGCAATCCTTATCGGTTTATGTTGCGTGAGTATTACCCACATCTGCGTAAAGCAATCTGTAAAATAGAGTACGATGTTCAGAATTTTAATATAGAACAAGCAAAAGTGCTGATTCATAGTCGGCCACAAAATTTGAGTCTGAATGAAATTTATTTGGTTGCTCTAACTTACAAAAATGGTTCACCAGAGTTTATCGAATTATTTGAAACAGCCGTTAGCGTCTTTCCTGATGATAAGATTGCCAATCTGAATGCCGCTTCGGCTGCACTTTCACGTAAAGACACTCTTTTGGCAGAAAAATACTTAAAGAGAGCAGAGACTTCCACACCGGAATACGAAAATGCCGTGGGAGTATTACATCTGCTAAGAGGTGACTATGAACAAGCAAAGTTACATCTAAATAAGGCTGCTGAATCCGGATTGAAACAAGCAAATCTCAATCTGGAGGAATTAGCCAAAAAAGAAGAGAATATCGAATTGATGAGTAAACTGGATTA
>ERZ779885.4352-NODE-4352-length-11125-cov-5.293406_pt1 | contig 11125 bp, 9 predicted proteins | sample MGYA00511554_ERZ779885 | MGnify/ENA primary metagenome ERZ779885 (study PRJEB29588, sample SAMEA2160998) | human gut metagenome | biome: human gut; feature: human-associated habitat; material: faeces | place: Denmark | collected 2008/2010 ... | reverse complement strand
CCCGTCATCGAAAAACTTGGCGAGGATTTCTCCCTTATTGATCTTTGAAGCCATGGTAAGACCTCCTGGTTGTCTGTGTGAGCTTTCAAAATTGGTTTTATTATACTGAATTTTCCATAAAAATGCAAGAGCTTCTATAAAAGTCCATGCAAATCAACATCCGTCACGCCCCGTTCTATAATTTTTTAACGATTCTGCGTTCCTCTGCCAGAGTCCCCTTTTTCTACAGTTCCGGGCCATGTACGGTGCCTGCCAAATTTTTTCCTGCATTTTTGTTGATTTCGTTTGTCTCTGCCGCATTTTATTTTAAAGAAAGATATGTTACACTATATTTATATTATATTTGCAGAGTTTTTCCGGCTGGCTCAGCCGGATGCTTTGTTTTCTCAGGCGGCAGCCCCCGGCTGCACGGCGCAGGATGTCTGCTGTTTTCCGGTCTGTTTCTGCCGATCATGTAAAAAATTTTCACAGGACAGCCCGTTCCAACGCTCTGCGACCGGCTGTCCCGCAAATTATAAGAAGAAGGTTCTGCCAAATTGAAAGATCTGTTCATTTCGTTCCGCACTGCAAATCAGACCTATTCTGTCCTGCGGCGCTCTGTCTTTTCCCTGATGCACCGCGCCGAAGCTGCACTTTTCTCCATTCTCATCCTCTGCAAGCTTGCCACAAACCTGTTGTTCGTTTCCCTGATGCAGCAGGTCTGGTCCCTGACGCTGCGGTTCGCTCCCATGCACTATTTGAGCAACAGCAATGCTTCGGATATTTTTACCTCCCCTGCCATTATCGGCTGCATTGTTCTCATCGCCGTTCTGACGGCCTTCTGGTCGCTGTTTGAATGTTCCGTCCTGCTGCATGGACTGGACCTTGCCCGCAAGGGCGAGAGCATCCGCCTGCCTGCACTGCTGTGCACCTCCCTGCTGGACGCCTGTCATGCCTTTCTACCGCAGAACTGGCTCATTCTGGTCTACAGCGCCACGCTGATCCCTTTCACCAATTTTTTCCTTGCCGTGAATTATATCACTCAGCTTGCAGTGCCGGAATATATCATGGGCGTCATTCGTGCCAACAGCCGGTATCACCTGCTTTATCTGGCCCTCTGCGCCGCACTTCTGGTTCTCCTGATCAGCTGGGTCCTGGTGCTGCCGCTGTTCCTTCTGGAGCACAAAAGCCTGTGGCAATCGGTTCGTGAAAGCGTCGGCTATGTCCGCACGCGCATTCTCCGCACATTTCTTCTGCTGCTGCGGTGGAATGTTTCGGCCCTGCTGCGTTCTCTGCTGCTGACTGCCGCCGTCGCGCTGCCGCTGTACGGCATTATCATCGGCATCGGGATGCAGAGCACACAGGCCATGTTTGCACTGTCCCGTGCCGCGCTGACCATCGAGCTTCCCTTCTTTCAGTTTCTCATCGATTGCACCATCACCCTTGCACAGTGCACCGTTATTGCCGCGCTCTATGACCGCCTGCGGGGCAGCTTATCGTTTGAAGCGGAGGCAAACCCGGACCGCAGACCCTGCCGTTCCAATGGCAGGCTGCTTCTGACCGCCGCCATTGCCGGTGCCACTTTGCTCACCTTCGTGCTTGCCGCCTGCTACTTTGTTCTGCCGGAGGACGATGCACTGCGCTCCATGCTGGGCGGCACTGTGCCGATCGTTACGGCACACCGCGGCTATTCCGCCGCCGCACCGGAAAACACCCTGCCCGCCTTCCAGCTTGCCATTGACCACGGCTGTGAGCGCGCTGAGCTGGACGTTCAGATGACAAAGGACGGTATTGTGATGGTGACGCACGACGCCAACCTGCGCCGCTGTGCCGACCGGAACGAAAACATTTATGACCTGACCTATGATGAAGTGCGGAGACTGGACGCCGGGCGCTGGTTCGGCCAGAAGTACACCGGCACCCGGGTCCCCACGCTGGAAGAAGTTCTGGATCAGTGCAAAGGCAGGATCCAGCTGAACATCGAGATAAAGCCCAATGCGGCCACGCCTGAGCTGGAGGCAGAGACCGTCCGGATCATCTATGAAAAGGGCTTTGAGCATGACTGCGTGATCACCTCGCAAAGCTACAATACCCTTTGCAAGGTCAAGGAACTTGCCCCGGAGATCCAGACCGGCTATATCCTTGCTTTGGGCGTGGGCAGCTATTATGACCTGCCCGCCGCAGACTTTTTCAGCGTGGAGTCCACCTTCATCACCCCCGGCATGGTCCAGCAGATTCACCTGCGCGGCAAAACCATCTCTGCATGGACGGTCAACCGTCAGGAAGACGCCAGCGATCTGCTGAGCCTTGGCGTAGACGACATTATCACGGACAAACCCGAAATGGTCCAGCAGCTGATGAATGCCGATGCCGATCTGGACAATGATCTGCTCTTTATCCGTGACACGATCCGCAGCCTGATCGGATGGTTCGACGCTGGGGACGAGCCCACGCCGGAGGAAGAGGTGATCGAGGAAGCGATCGAAGACCCCGAAGAGCTGCTGGATGCGGCATGATCCGTCAAAGAAAAACAGGATGCAGCTTTTCTGCAGTTATGTTATACTTGATGCAGTGAATCACAGATCCTCCGGATGGTGAGAAGGAGCAAAAGCGATGCGGAAAACGGACTTGAACGCGATCTACATTTCGGAGCGGGTGCAGGAGACCCTGCGCCCTGTTTCGGTCAGCGCACTAACGGCGGTGATGGCTCCTATGGGCTACGGCAAGACCACGGCGGTCAACTGGTTTTTGAACCAGCGCAGGCAGACGGAAGCGGCCGTCATCCTGCGGGTGAATATCTATTCCGACAATCGCTTCATCTTCTGGAAAAGTGTTCAGAACGCCTTTGCGGCAGCAGGACTGACAGCACTGGCGGGCTGCGAATACCCCGAAGATGCCAGCAGCGCCGCCCAGTTGATGGATGACCTGTGCGCCGTGCTGGCAGGAGACACGCCCTGCTACCTGTTTCTGGATGATTTCCACCTGTTAAAGGACGAAAAAGCGGCAAAGTTCCTGTGCGGGCTGGCAAACCGTCTGCCGACGAACATCCACCTGATCGTGGCAAGCCGGAACAACTTTCTGCCCAAGGAAGAGATCCTCCGGCTGGGGCACCGTCTGCACCGCATTGGCAGGGAGCAGCTGCGGCTCAACCATACCGAGCTTGCCCACTACGCCCACCGCTGCGGTATGGACCTGACCGAGGCACAGGTGGAAAGCCTTCTGCGCTCCTGTGAGGGGTGGTTTTCTGCCATATACCTGAATCTGCACTCCTTAGCCGAGCGGGGCATCCTGCTGAGCGAGGATGCCGACATCTACTCCATGTTCACGGCGGCGATGCTGGAAACCCTGCCACCCCAAAAGCGGGAGTTCCTTGCCATAATGGGGCTTGCGGATGAGTTCACGGTGGAAATGGCACGGGTCGTGACCGAAATGCCGGACGCAGAGGAGATCCTGCTGACCCTGACCGAGCAGAATGCCTTTGTGACCCGCTTGCCGGACGGAAAGGCCTTCCGGTTTCATCACATGCTCAAGGAGTGCGCCATGCGGTTGTTTGCCCGGCTGACGCCGGAAAAGCAGGATGCCTGCCGGGAACGGTACGGGGCGTGGTATGAGGCAAAGCAGCAGTATCTCCATGCCCTGACCGCCTACGAGGCGTGCAAGGACTACGATGCAGCGCTGCAGGTCATCGAACGGGATGCCGGGATCCTGCTGTCCACCCTTGACCCGGCAGAGCTGCTGGAACGGCTGGGGCGCTGCCCGGTGGAAACGCTCAAGCGGCACCCCTTTGCCATTCTGGTACTGATGCGCTGTATGTTCAACTGGCGGCAGATCCCCAAAATGATGGAGCTGAAGCAGCTTCTGCTGACCACGGTGGCAGAGCATCCGGAGTGGTCTCCGGAAGAAAAAGGCAGCCTTCTGGGAGAGTGCGACCTGATCCTGAGCTTTCTCATGTACAACGATATCTCTGCCATGAGCCGCCTGCACCGCAGCGCCAGTGCGCAGATGTCCCACCCGGCCATCAGCATCCAGAACAGCGGTGGGTGGACCTTCGGCTCTCCCTCGGTGCTGATGATGTTCCACCGTCAGCCCGGTCAGCTGGACCGGGAGCTGGCGGAGATGGATGAATGTATGCCCCACTATTATAAGATCACCAATGGGCACGGCATGGGGGCGGAGACCATCATGCGGGCAGAAGCAGATCTGCAGCAGGGGCGGTTCGACGATGCGCAGATCCTGTTGGAGCGTGCCTATGCACAGATCGAGGGCAACGGTCAGACCAACATGACCCTCTGCTGTGATTTTCTGGCGTGGCGGCTGTCCCTTTGCGGGCCCTACACGCCCCGGGTCCCGCTGGAAGTACGGCGGGAAGAGATGCTCCGGCAGCACAATATGTCATGGCGCAATCTGTTCAACGCCATCTGCGCCTATTACTACGCCCTGCGGGGGCAGACAGACAGCATCCCGGAGGTGTACGCCGCCCACCGCATGAATACCGTAAACACCCTCGCTCCCGGCAAACCCATGATCGGGCTGATTGAAAATCAGGTGTATCTGGCACAGGGAGAATGGGCCCGGGTGCTGGGCCGCAGCCCGGGGCTGCTGGCCCTGTGCGAAGCCCTTCACTATGACCTTGTGGCCCTGCATCTGCGGATCCAGATGGCGGCAGCCTATGCCCGGCTGGGCCGACAGGACGAAGGCCAGAGCCTGCTCCAGCAGGCTCTGGCGCAGGCCGCCCCGGACGGCTTTGTAGTGCCCTTTGCGGAAAATTTCCGGGATCTGAAACCTCTGCTGGAAGCAGCGCAGGAAGGGTCCCATTCCGATGCTGTCCGGCGCATCCTTGCTCTGGGCGCAGCGCAGGAGGAACGCTGCCGGGCTTTGAACCACAGCGAGGCCCTGCCCGAAGCTGCCGCCCGGCTGACAGAGCGGGAGCTTACACTGGCAAGGCTTATTGCAGACCGCTGCACCAACAAAGAGATCGCTGCCAAGATGTTCCTTTCGGAAGGAACGGTGAAGCAGTACACAAACCAGCTTTATTCCAAGCTGGGCATTGGCGGCGGGGTGCGCACGAAGCGTGCCCAGCTGGCAGAATTGTTCGCCAAAAAATACTAACCTCAGGTTAATAGCTTTTTTCACCGGCCCGTTGTACTCTTTTATTAGAGGAATAACAGGCCGGTTTTTCTGCGCCCGGATGCAGACTGAAAAAAGCAGCGCACCGGGCAGCGGAACGGCGGAAGGAGGATGTTTTTATGACAAATGAACTCCGGCACACCCCAAAGCTGCGGCTGCTCAGCGCTTTTCTGGCAGCGGCCATGACTCTGACCACGCTGCCTGCGGCTGCATTCGCGGCGGACGTGACAGATTATGAACTTGCTGTGAATGGAAAAAGGGTGACCTCGGCCAACGCAACGAATATTCTGGACGATGGTAAGGCAAGTTATGATGCTGTCACCCGGACGCTGACCCTGAGTGGAGACATCTCAGCCACAGACAATGCAGTCAACCCATTCGGGGAGCAGATAACTGTTGACGGAAACAGTACACTTACACTGACCGATGGGCAGAAAGAATTGTACGCCGGGCTTTGTGGTACAAAGACGATCAATGTAGCGGCAGGTGCTGATATCACATTGGACGCATTTGGATATGGCATTTCCTATGCGGGCGCAGATATTTCCGGAAATGTAACGATCCGCAATGTGGATTTCGGTGTCACAAGTGGTGGTGCCACGATCAAAAGCGGCGGCAAGCTAATCATTCAGAACGCTGAAAATGCAGTTTCCGGCAGCGGTGCAAAAGTTCATGGCACGCTGGAAATTGACAAGGCCGAAAAAGCTGTTGATGCTGGCGGTGTCACGGTCTATGATGGCGGCGTGGTGACCATCACCGGAGCAACCAGCGGCCTGAACGGCAGGTCGGAAGTGGACGGCGGCAGCCTTTCGGTGAGTGCCAAGACCTGCATCGACAACGGTGAAGTGATCTTCAAAAGCGGCACCCTGAAGCTGGATTCCACCAGCGGCAATTTCATCAAGCTGGACGAAAGTAACCTGACTGTGAACGCGCCCAACTTCCGGTACCGCACGGCGAAAGACGGCGCATGGACGAGCGTGACGGGCAGCAGCTGGACGCGGCCTGACGATGCAGTTTATTTTGAGATCACCACCAACGCCCCCACCACCACGCACTACACCGTCACCTTCGACCTCAACGGCGGCACAAACTGGGGCAAAAATGACGAGTGGATTACCGGCGGCAAGTGGAATAATGACCACAATCAGGTGAGTTTTACCACACAGACTGGAGATAAGGGTGAATGTCTGAACGTCCCGCTGATGGAGGGTATGGCCCCTGAGCGGAAAGATTACAAGTTTGTCGGCTGGTACACTGCAGCTGTCGGCGGTGAGGCAGTGGAAAAACAGACCTATTATGCAAGTAATCAGCATCTGGAGCTGATCACAGAGGACATCACCCTCTATGCCCACTGGCAGTGGAACGGCGAGGGTCCTGAGCCTGATCCTGACCCTGTCCCGGACGAACCGGTAATCGACGGCGGAGACGGCTCCGGGTTCGGCGCAGTGCTGGCCGTGGCAGGCGGCGCTGCTGTGGTGGGAGCTGCAGGCTTCGGCATCTACGAACTGGCCACCCGCGCCATCCTGAAAGACCTGCTGCCTGAGGGCACGGCAATCCCCGCAACCCGTGGCGAGCTGGCCCTGCTGCTGTGGCAGAACGCCGGAAGGCCGGAACCCGCTGCACTGCCCGCTTTTGCGGACACGGCAGATACTGAAACTGCAAAGGCCGCCCAGTGGTGCACCGAACAGGGCCTGCTGACGGCTGAGGACGGCGCGTTCCACCCGGAACAGAAGGTCTCGAAGTACCGCGTGATCCGGGTCTGGAAACAGGCTGCGGCACCGCAGCAGTGATGGGGCAGCTGCAGATCTGCACCGGAAAACTCAGGACGGATGTGAAGGGAACCTGCTGATGGATTCCGGCAAAGAGGACCCGCTCCCCGCAGAGCAGAAGGAAGGTTCTTTTTGCCGCGGCGGAAACGGCTTGGGTCAAATGCTTTTCCGTTTTTTGAAACAGCGAGGCCCATGTCCGGCACCCCTGCGATGCGGACATGGGCCTTTTTCTCAGCTGCTTCACTGCCGGGAAAACACGTTGCAGATCAAAACAGGAAAGGAGAAAAACAAGATGAAATGGAAAAAAGCAGCGGCTGTTCTGAGCCTTCTGCTGGCGCTGAGCATCAGCCTTTCTGCCTGTGGAGGAGGCGCGGCAGAGCCCTCCCCCAGCTCAGAATCGGAGGAAGCCCCGTATTCTGAGGAGACCTCGGGTACGACCTCTGCGGCCGAGCTGAGCGATGAGCAGCGGGAAGCGCTGGACGACTGGATCTGGTACGAGCGGGGGGACTACGCCTCGGAAAACTGGTACCACATTGCGTCCGACGGCACGGTGGAGATGCACACCGAGTACGGCTCCACCGAGGACACCTACACCGCCTACCCCATGCTGGGATGCTCCTACAACTTTGAGGGCTTTGACGTCGGCCCGGACGATGTGCCTTTCCTGAGCCTTCATATGGAGGAGAATGTCTTCAACAGTGTGGAGATCATCGAGGACGGAAGAGCGTTCCTTACCGGAAATGCAAGCTCCTTTGAAAGCTACTACATCCGCTCCGACTACACCGATGACGAGGACCTGCACAACGCCTGTGTGCTGATGTACCGGCAGTGGCGGATGGACGAAGAGCACCTGTACCTCAACTTCTACCCCAACCATGGCTTCATCCTGTATGGTCAGAAGGATCTGGGGGACGGCGTTTACGGCTTTGATTCGGACAGCGTGTACACCGGTCAGTGGATGGTGGACGGCGATACCGTAAGCCTTTTCTGGGACGACGGAACCGAGGACACTGCTGTGCTGATCCCGAATGAGCACCCGGGCGATATGGGAGAAGACGTAAGTACTCTGAGCCTGAACGGCACCGACCTGCTCTTCAACAACAGGTGGTGAACGATGAAAAAACAAATCGGCGTTCTGCTGGCGGCATTTCTGATCCTGCTGCTGGGGTGGGCCATTCTTCCGGCTCCGGCAATGCCGTCGGATGATCCACCGGAGGAAGACATTGCCGGAAGCGACTGGCGCACATGGGGTATCATCAACGACTCTGGCACGTTGGTGCAGGACGGGGAGACCATCCCCTTCTGCGCCTGCGTCCACACCGGGAACACGACCCTCTACCATGACACCGAAAGTCAGGTGCTGCTGGCAGAGCTAGACTACCCTGCCCCTGTGGAGAATGCGGAACGGCGCTATCTCGGCATGGAGACCGCAGACCGGAACGGCGACGGCAGCAGCGATGTCCTGCTCCGCTTTTCACAGGAAGATGGAACGCTGGAACTGTTGTTCTGCTGGGACCCGGAGACCGGGGCCTTTCAATCCGTTCCGGCATGACCGGAGCAAAAACCATTTATTAAAAAGGAGGCAATTCTATGAAAAGCACGATGAAACGCACGCTGGGGCTGTTTGCAGCTGCACTGCTGACCATGTCGCTGGCACTCAGCGTCTATGCATCCGGCCACGACCTGACCTTTACCGACAAAGGAAACCGGATGCATGTCAAGGACAAGACCGTTCATGTGCAGACCTACTACCCCTATGAGTATTATGTGCTGGATGTTCTGGAGGATGCCCTTGTGGTGGCAAACCCCGAATGGGACGACTGCGGTTTTGCGGTCTGCCGCAGGATCACCAATGAATATCTGGACTATACCGGCTCTGATGACGACTTTGTTCTGGACTATGCAGAGGAATATCTGGAGTATGATTTCCAGCAGCTGTACGGTGGTCAGTGGCCCGATACCTCGTGGGAGGTAGTGGACGAGAGCAACGCTTCTAACCGCATCGCCACCATGCGGGGCTACATCTGGAACGATGAGATGGATGCCTACATGTGGACAGTGATCTACTGGGACACCAGTTATAACAACGCCATGGCAAAGACCTTCTTTGTCCCGGAGCACAACGGCTACGATAAGGCCGACAAGATGGGCAAGAAGGTGAGCAGCACCGTCGGGTGCTGATGGGAGTGATACAATATGAGGACACGGAACCGTGCCCCGCAGGAAAAAATGCCGGATGAAGAGCTTTCCCGCCGCATCCTGTTTTACGGACATCTGGCAAACCTCTGCGCCTACGGCTGCATTGCAGGTGCCGTGCTGGGCGTTCTGGCCGGCATCCTGCTTCAAAGCTTTACGGCGGGCTGCACCATCGTGATGCTTGTGATCGTAGCAGCAGTATTTTTGATCCAGCTGATCCATGCCATGCAAAGTTCCCTGATCCTTGGTCAGCTGGGGGATGGTTTTATGGCCGCACTGCACAAGGCCTTTGGCCCGCAACCGGAACACAAGCAGTGGCCCATGAGCGATGAACTGGCGCGGCGTTCCGGGCTTTTCCCGGAGGAATGGGAATCGGCCAGTGCCCACGGCAGCTACGAGGGCAGCTATCAGGGCATTCCCTTTGCCATGCACAACGCTTCCCTCATCCACGTCTGGGAGGTGCGCGACCCCATGCCCGACGACCCGCACAACACCCGCACCTGCTCCAAAACGATCTTCAAGGGGTTGTTTCTGGTGTGCCGGATGCGCAGGCCGATGGCTCCGGAGCCCTTTGCCCTGCCCGGCGAGTTTGCTCTGGCACCGGAAAGCTGGAAGCAGCAGCTGCAGAGGGCTGTGGATGCCCGGGCGCTGCGGATAAGCTTCCGGGGAGATCTGATGTTTGCCGCCTTTGACACCGACCGGAAGATCATGGCAGTTTCCAAGGACATCGACCCGAAGATCATTGATGAATACCGCCGCAGTTTTCAGGACTCGGTTGACATGATGAAGGATCTGATGGAAGCCGTGGCGCAGAATACGGAGCTTTTCTGAAACAGGAGGAACCAAAATGAAACGTATCGCATTTTTACTTGCCGCCTTGCTGATGTTTTCCCTGACCGGATGCGGCAGTTCCGAGGCCGCGGGCGAGGCTTCGGACTCCGACAAGGCCGGAGCTTACGAGGTCATCCCGCCGGAGGATGGCCGGGGCGACCTGATCCCCGCCTCTTCGGACGTGGTGAGCATCCCGGTGCTGGTGGGCGGCGGTCTCCCCTTCACCAGCATGGAAAATCTGATGAACGAGAACTATGAGGATGGCACCTACACCTACGAGGACATGACGCAGGACGGCTCTGTGCTGGTGGTGGATATGGCGTTCCAGTCGCTGCGCACCAACGAGACGGCGGAGGAATACGCAGAATATGCTGCCCAGTTTGCCGCTCTGGATACCGGCGAGGGGGAACCCCGCGATGTCACCTGCTTTCAGGATGAGGACTACACCCAGAATCTTTCCTACCCGGTTTACATCGTCTGGTACACCACCGGCTCGGGGGAGGACCAGCGGGAGTGGATGGTCTACACGGTGGACACCGACGACTACACCTACCTTTATGCCTTCGGCACCATTGCCGATGAAGCGGACGACATGCAGGATGTGTTCTACAACATCTGCGATCATCTTGAACTGGTGGATTGAGGTTTGAGGATATGACACTGGAACAATCGGTTCTGCTGCTTGCACTGGCTCTGGCCGGGGCCTATGCGCTGCCCCGGCTTTTGCCGCAGAAGCCCCGGCTGCGCCGGGGACTACAGGCCCTGTGCATCGTGATGGCAGTGCTCAGCGCGGCGTATGCCCTGCTGACGCTGCTGTTCTGGGCGATCCTGTGCGTTTTCCCGAACCGCCGCATTCCCCTGCTCCGCGCGCTGCCGGGCGCGGCCGGTGCCTCGCTCGGCTGGCTGGTGTTTTCATCGCTGTTCTCCGTCTATGTGCAGCACTTCGGTTCCTATTCCGTGTTTTACGGCAGCCTTGCCGGCATCGCCATGGCCATGCTGTGGCTTTATGTGTGCATGTCCATTCTGTTCTACGGCGGCGTGCTCAATTGCCTGCTGTTCGAGCGAAGATCGCAGCAAGGGAAATAGGAAATATATCGTTTTAATATGAACTTTTGAATCTGTATTCTGACGTCCATTTTTTCTGCCGAAAAAAATCAAAAAAAATGAAAAAAGTACTTGCAATTTGGCGGGAGGCTTGCTATAATACCCGTGCACTGAGGGAA
>ERZ779885.4348-NODE-4348-length-11129-cov-15.401752_pt1 | contig 11129 bp, 8 predicted proteins | sample MGYA00511554_ERZ779885 | MGnify/ENA primary metagenome ERZ779885 (study PRJEB29588, sample SAMEA2160998) | human gut metagenome | biome: human gut; feature: human-associated habitat; material: faeces | place: Denmark | collected 2008/2010 ... | reverse complement strand
ATAAAAACGGCAAAGCCGCCGCAGGGGGAACGCTCCTGTGGCGGGGCCGCCGGCAACGATGCCGGTTAACTTTTTTCGTGTGAAAGTGTGAAAACACACGAAAGGGAAGATGTTAAAACTTACTTGACCTCCGGCCAGTTCTTGGACAGCTTTGCACGCTCCTTGATGGACAGGCCGAACAGGTTGATGAAGCCTGTGGCATCGGCCTGGTTGTAGTCCTCGTCCTCGCCAAAGGAGGCAGTCTGCTCGTCGTACAGGGTATACGGAGAGGTGACGCCGGCGTTGATCATGTTGCCCTTGTACAGCTTCAGCTTCACATCGCCGGTCACGGTCTTTTCCAGGCTGTCGGCGAAAGCGTCCAGAGCCTCACGCAGCGGGGTAAACCACTGGCCGTTGTACACGATATCGGCATACTTCTGGGCCAGCTGAGCCTTGAAGTGGGAGCTCTCCTTGTCCAGGGTGATGGTCTCCAGCACGTTGATGGCCTTGTACAGGATGGCACCGCCGGGAGTCTCGTACACGCCGCGGCTCTTCATGCCGACCAGACGGTTCTCAACGATGTCCAGCAGGCCGATGCCGTTGGCGCCGCCCAGCTTGTTCAGGTACTCCACCAGCTCCACAGCGCCCATTTCCTTGCCGTCCACGGCGGTGGGGATGCCCTTTTCAAAGTGGATGGTCACATAAGTCGGGGTGTCGGGAGCCTGCTCCGGGCTGACACCCAGCTCCAGGAAGCCGGGCTTGTTGTACTGGGGCTCGTTGGCGGGGCACTCCAGATCCAGGCCCTCGTGGCTCAGGTGCCACAGGTTCTTGTCCTTGGAGTAGTTGGTCTCACGGTTGATCTTCAGGGGGATGTGGTGAGCCTCAGCGTAGTCGATCTCTTCGTCACGGCTCTTGATGTCCCACTCACGCCACGGAGCAATGATGGCCATATCGGGGCACAGGGCCTTCAGGGTCAGCTCAAAACGCACCTGGTCGTTGCCCTTGCCGGTGCAGCCGTGGCAGATGGCGTCCGCTCCTTCCTTGATGGCGATGTCGACCAGAGCCTTGGCGATGCAGGGACGTGCAAAGCTGGTGCCCAGCAGATAGTCCTCGTACTTGGCGCCGAACTTCAGGGTGGGGAAGATGTAGTTCTCCACAAAGTCCTTCTTCAGGTCCAGCACATACAGCTTGGATGCGCCGGTAGCCTTGGCCTTTTCTTCCAGACCGTCCAGCTCGGTGCCCTGACCCACATCACCGGAAACGGCGACGACCTCGCAGTTGTTGTAGTTTTCCTTCAGCCAGGGAATGATGATGGAGGTGTCCAGACCGCCGGAGTATGCCAGAACGACTTTTTTGATGTTTTCCTTTTTCATGATGATTGCTCCTTTATAAAAATACACTTTGTTTTTCTGCGCGGGCATCCCTCCCGCGCCGCTCATCTGTTCGGCTGGTGTTTACGCTTTTTATTATACGCTGTGCGGATTTTCCGTCAATGCCAAAAACCGCCAAACCTTGGGCGGCTTTGCACGGCGTTTTGGTTCAAATTGCATCTTTATGCAATTTCAAGAGAATATATTCGCATATTATGCAATGCAGGTGTATATTCTCATGCAGTCTGCCGGGTCTTTTGGACAGGCCGCCCAAAACGCAGACGAGCGCCGCCGGGCAGTGTGCCGGGCGGCGCTCAGGGTAAGTTCCGTTTCAGGGGTCGGTGCCGCCGTCGGCGTTACGGTCAGGCCCTTGGCTCCCCCTTTGGGGGAGCTGCTGAGCGGATGCGAAGCTGAGAGGGCGAGCACGCCGACCAACACGCAAAAAGGGAGCGGCTCCCGGTCTCAGGAGCCGCTCCCTGCGGTTTTATGGGGTATGTAAGGGGTTACTGGGCCTTCCATGCAATGGCCATGACAGCCTCGCTGTACACGGTGAACTGCAGGCCCGTCTTGGCGTAAGTGTCGATGCTGACGGGGGTCACCACCACGTCACCGGCCTTGTGGAACCGGGTGTCGGCGGTGAACATCTGCACGGCATAGTAGGTCTGTGCGGTCTTGCCGCGGGTGCCCTCCGGCAGGGTGAGCTTGCCGGTCACGCCGCTTTCGGAGAAGCGGTCGTTGGGCAGCACACCGATGCTGCTGTTGACCTGCACGGTGAAGTGCTCGGCGTTGGCCGGGTCAAAGCCTGCAGCGGTGAGGGCGGCGTCCAGAGCGGCATTGGCAGCGTCCACGCTGTCAAAACCGGCAGCCTTGGCGTCGGCCTCGGTGGTAGCGGCACGGCTGAACCAAGTATCAATGGTGGGGTCCAGCATGGGGATGACTTCCTGAGCCTGGAGCACGGCACCGCAGACGCCGCAGTGGCTGCCCTCGGTCAGGCCGTCGGTGGTCTCGGTGGGAGCCACAGCGGGGTCGGTCACCGGGGTATGGCCGGCTGCGTCGATGTCCGTCTTTTCGGTGATCTTACCGCACTTCTTGCAGATCTTGCCCTTCTGGCCCTTCTCGGTGCAGGTGGGGTTCTTCAGGATCTCGAAATCACCATACTCGTGCTTACCGCAGGTGAACTGCTTGATAAAGGAATCAATGAGGTCGGTGACCTGGCCGCCCAGATCATTGACCTTGTTCTGGACAATGTTGTTGACCTTGTTGCCCACCTTATCACTGACCCAGTCTCCCAGCTTGCCGGGCAGGAACTTGTGGACGGTATCGTCCACCTTGTTATCGGCGATATTGCCGGCACTGCTGCCCAGCTCGTCGATCTTATTGGCCACCAGGCCGCTGATGGGCAGCAGGTTGGCCTGCAGACGGTCCAGCACCTTCTGGTCGGACCAGCCCTGGCTGACCCCCTTAGAGGCCTCGTCGGCAGCTTTCTGGACCTGGGCACGGACGCTGTTCATAAAGGTGGGGTCGTTGACCAGCTGCTTTTTGACCTCGGCCCGGACCTCCTCCACAGTGGAGGCACCCAGCTTGGTCTTCAGCAGCATGGCGTAGGTCTTATCCTTCATGACCTCGTCCAGGGCCAGCTCCACAGCGTCGTCCACCAGGGCGTCGGTCATGGTATTCCAGCCCTCGTCACTTTTCGCCACGTCGCTGACCAGCTGCAGCACCATGTTCTTTACATCCGGCATACTGTCGGTGGTCTTTTTCTCGTCGTCCTTTGCGGTGAGGTTATAAATGGCATCGTACACCGTATTGTAGATCAGCTTTTTGATGCCGGTCTCCGGTGCGGTGCTGGCAGGCACATCGGTAGCCAGCTTGTTCACCAGGCTGGTAATGGTCTCCTGGGACAGGAAGCTGTCGTCCAGGCTACCCTTCAGGCTGTCAATGGTAGTATCCAGAGGCTTCAGGATGTTTTCCAGGTCCTTCGGGTCGATACTCACATCCTTGTTCAGCTTGCCTACACTGATCTTCATACTGGACAGCTCGCTCTTTACCGTAGCAGAGATCTGGTCCAGGGCCGCAATGGCTTCTTTCTTGGTCTTGGCCTGCTTTACTGCCTCCTGGGCAGCCTTCAGGGCGTCGTCGATGATCTGGTTGGCACGCTCGTCAGCGGTCATGTCGTCCACCTTCACAGTGTCCATGGCCCCCTGGGTAGTCTTATCTACCACCACGTCCTTGTCGAGTGCGCCAAATTCCTTGGTAGTGCCGCAGCCATAGTCGCAGGTGCTCTTGTACTTGGTGGGAACGCCCAGAATCTCATCGAGGCCCTTATAAGTGGTGTACTTGTGGGGTAGGGGGTTGCCGCCGGGGCCAAAGTTGGCCCGGTCTTCCGTGTCCGTAGCGGTGCAGCCCTCCCGGGTGCAGTGGGCCGTCTCGGTCTGCTGCTGGCAGCCGGGCTTGTCGTCGTCTACATACTTGCCCCAGACATGGCCCAGGGCAGGGTGGGCTTCTGCATAAGCCTCGTCAATGTTCTTCTGGTTGCAGCCATCCCGCTTGCACACCTGATACCGCTGGCCGGGGGTGGTGCAGGTGGGGGCCTCAATGACCCACTCTGCACCCTCAAAATCGTGGTCCAGGGCAGGGTGCTCTGCTGCATAAGCCTCGTCAAAGTTCTTCTGGTTGCAGCCATCCCGTTTGCAGACCTGATACCGCTGGCCGGGGGTGGTGCAGGTAGGATCTTCAGTCACCCACTCTGCACCCTTAAAATCATGGCCCAGGGCAGAGATGGGAGAGGTCTTTGTCTCGGTGCACTGTAGCTTTGTGTATTTACCCTTTTTGCTACACTGAACGGTTTTGGAACCATCCTGCGTACAGGTAGGAGCGGTGTAGGACAGCACCTTGCCGTCAAACGAGCAGTTACCGGTATGGGTCTTTGCCCGAACAGCGGCTTCCTCTACAGCCCACTCCTCATCCAGTTCCGGCAGAGCAGCGGCTTCGTCCTCTTCTGCCACTTCCCGGTCCTCAGACAGTTCCGGCAGGGCAGCAGCTTCGTCCTCTTCTGCCACTTCCCGGTCCTCGGACAGTTCCGGCAAGGCAGCAGCTTCGTCCTCTTCTGCCACTTCCCGGTCCTCGGACAGTTCCGGCAGGGCATCGGCCTCGTCAGCCTCCGTGTCGGTTTCCTGCTGCTCGGTCTGGGCTGCAGGGGTCTCTACCTCGTCGGCGTCCGCCGCCAGTACGGGAGCCGCCGTGGACAGGGTAAGACCAACGGCCAGCACCAGAGCGGCCGCACGCTTGCCCAGTTTGTTGATTTTTCTCACGTTCCATCCTCCTTTAATTGTTGCAGGGTGTCAGGCTTTGCCTGCCGCCCCTGAAAATAGACACATTCACACTTTATGTCTATCACAATTCTAACAAAATTGCAACACAAATCAAGCCAAAAGGCAATATTGCATCCAGAATTTACAATTTTGGACGGGATTTAACCGGCACTGCCCGCGCCGTGCTCCGCAAAGGGGCGTCCGGCGGCCTGCCACGCCGTGCACAAAAGCTCCTTTTGCGCCTTGGGCAGCTTTTTGAGGGCGGCTTCCCGGCGCAGGGCGGTGCGCTTGTCCGCGCAGCGCTCCAGATAGGCAAAGCCTACCGCGCCGTGGGCGCGGGTGTAGCGGGCACCTTTGCCGCTCTGGTGCGCCTTCAGCCGGGCGGCGGGGTGGTTCGTCCAACCGGTGTACAGCTGCCCGCCGGTGCAGCGCACCATGTAGACGTAGGCGACGTCAGGCAAGGCGTCCATTGTTTTTCAGCACCTGACGGCAGGCTGCAAGGGCGGTCTCCTTGTCCTTGGCGGTGATGAGGAAGCGGCTGGCGTGGCAGAAGCTGATGCCCGGGATGCCGCTTTTCTGCTCGATGACCTCCTGCGGCTGGCCGGCCCAGCTCTGGGGGAAGGGCAGCTTGGAGCGCTTGGTCTTGTGGTCGGTCACGCACTGAGCGCTCCACCCGCCGCGCTGGCTGGGGTACACCACAAACAGGGCGTCGGTCTTGTACAGGCCGTTTTTCCACGGCAGATAGCAGGGCAGCACCACGATGCCGTCGCGGGAGTTCCGGTAGGCCTGCTGCACCTTTTCGTCGGCACGGTTCACGGCGTTGGCGGCGTCGATCTGGTGTTCCAGGATCTGCTTTGCCACCGCCACAGCCTGGAAGAAGCAGGCGTCCTGATCCTCCTTGGAGTCCCACACGGGGTTGAAGAAGCCGATGGCGTCACACAGGCTGTTCTGCTCGCCGGTGTTGTCGTTCAGATCCAGCGGCTGGATGAAGTTCTCGTCGATGAGCCGGGCCTGCCGCTCACCCACAAGACCGGGGCCCAGCACCCGCCACAGCAGGCCGAAGGCCGCGTAGGGCACGCCGTTGGCGCGGTACTCCCGCGGCTCCTGATGGTGGTCGAACATGCCAAAGCCGATGTCGTACACGATGCCGTCAAAGTCATCGGGCACGGTAAAGCCGCGGGTGATCTTGATGTCCGGCCGCAGGATCTGCAGCAGCGCTGTGGCAAACACATCGTCGGCGTGGAACTTGCCGGCATGGGTAAAGCCGTTTGCAGGAATTTTCATAGATGTACCTCGTTCCCAATAAAATGTCTGGCAACAGTATAGCACACTTTGCAGAAAGGGACAACGAAAAGCCCCGGCTGTCGGGGGACAGCCGGGGCTTTTAATGTTTGATTTAGGGATATAGGCTTAGCTCTTTTCAAATGCTTTGAGCATAGCATCGATGAGCCAGTTGATGTCATTGGTCGGCTGACCGTTCTGTTTTACGGTGTAGCCTTTCTCTCCTTCGCCGAGGGTCACATCATAGGTAACGCCGGTAGTCTCATTCTTCAGCGTACCCTTAGTCTTGCTATCAAGAGTTGCGGTATAGACCGTATAGCCGCTCAGGCGGTTTTCAATTGTATTCTTGTCGCCACCAATGCAAATCTCTTTATATACGGTTGCGTTGACCGTTGTGCCGTTTCGAGAAGTAAAATCATAAGTAGGAACCGGCTTATTGCCCTCAAAGCATGCCGTTACCGTTATACCGTTGCTATACCGTATAATTTCTGCGTAGTACGGGCTACCCTTCACAGTCACCTGTGCAGAACGGATCGCCACCACAGTCGCTGCGTCATTGCTGCCGGAAGGGCCGGACTCGGGCGTGCTGGTTTCATTCTTCTCAAACAGTCTTACGGCCGCTTTGTTGCTGCCTGCTTCCAAGAACGTGTAAAGATAGCTACCGTTTCCGCTGCTTTCAAACAGTTCTTCGTACGCATTGGATGCGCCATTGCCAGCTTTCAAATATACAAATTTTCCGTTTCGAGCTATCACGCTGTCGCTCTGTCCCTGCAGAACCCCATTGGATACGCCTGCCGAAACAACGTGCTCATAAACCTTATCCGTCGATGCAAGATCGCTTGAGAGCTTCAAATATCTGCTCTCGCTCTGACTGATGACCTTTTCAAGCGTGGTGCTGTCTGCATCCACACCAGCAGCAAGCGCAGCGTCGCTGGTGTAAGTAACACCGGAAACCGCACCGGAACCGCCGCCTGCGCCACCGCCGCAAGCGGTCATCATGGAAACAGCCATTGCTGCCGCCAGCAGAACGGCGGCTGCTTTTTTGTACAATCTCATAATACAAGCCTCCTGTTTTTTTGTTCCGAAGCACCCCAAAAATATGCTTCGCACCCACATCTTACCCCCCCCCGGCATCTTGTCAACCAATCTGAAAAATTTTGTCATTTTGCCCGGAACAGGTGACCGTTTTTTAGCAATATAACAACAGCCCCGGGGCGGCAGATGCCGTTCCGGGGCTGAAGATTATTGGTTGTAAATTATATTCTTGTTTTACTCGCCCTGCATAAGCCACTTAAACTGATTTGTGACATTATTGCCGTTCTCATCTGTAACGGTCAGGCCATTGGGGACGCCTTCCACGATAGTGATCGTATACTGCTTGCCCGCTTCATCGGCCAGCACAATCGTTGCCGTGCCGTCCGATTCAGAAGTGCTGACGTACTTATAGACCTTATAGCCGTCTTTCGGCCACTGGCACAGGCCGTTGGTGGTGTACTGGATGGTCTTATACTCGGTAACGTAATACTGCACACCGTCTGAATCCGGATGCGCATATTCAATCATCGTATACTTCGGCATACTGCCCTGATAGCAGATAGTGTACTTGGCTCCATAGGAATCCGTAAAGGTCTCAGCGTTATAGGGCTGGCCGTTCACTTTTACAACAGTCTTGTACATCTGATAGGGCAGATCCTCTGCACTAAAGCCAATATCATCCCACAGCTGGCCTTCATTATAGGCTCCCTGCTGGCCCACTGCAACCTTCGACTTTTCAAACAAGTTGTACAACCACTCTGTATTGTTCTCGACCGTTCCGAATACCACACTCGGAACCGAGGATGTGCTGTTGACAGACCTCATTTTCACATAGATGTCATTTCTATCCGCTGCAAGAATATAGTTCATTCCAGATTTATATGCTTTGTTCGCATCATATTCCACAGTGGTGTATTCCATGTACAGACCGGTGGACTGATGATTCTTCACATTCTGAACAAAAGCTGCATACTGGCTTCCGCTGAAGCTTGCGATCGGCGTACCCAAAGTGCCGGACCCGCCACCCTCACTTTCGGAACCAGTGCCAACATTTTTAAACTTGTCCGGTGCAGGCACAGCCACGGATATGCTTCCGCCATTGTTTCCGCTGCCGCCGCCATTGCCGCCGCCATTGCCGCCGGTGGAGCCGCCGCCACCACCGCCGCAGGCGGTCAGCATAGATACTGCCATGACAGCGGCCAGAGCCGTTGCCGCAATTCGATTGGACAATCTCATCATTGGATTCCTCCTATATGTTATTTCAGAAGCCGACCCAACGCGGCTCTGTAAGCCAATCTTACCCCCCCCCTGTATAAAAATGTCAAGTGTTTTTCCGCAATTTGTCACATTGCAAAAAACGCCCCGCAAAAACTGGAACATCCAACAAAAAAAGCAGCCGTCCTCCTTTCCAATCGGGAGAACGGCTGCATTATTTTACCGTATGGTTACTTTTTGCCTTTCCGGCTGGTCTTGGTCACGGCCTTGGTGGGCGTTTTGGTCACGGCTTTCGTGGGCTGGGTGGCGACGGCCTTGGTCGGCGTCTCTGTGACAGCCTTGGTCGGCTGGGTGGCAACGGCTTTTGTCGGGGTCTCGGTGACCGCCCTGGTGGGCACCTCTGCCACGGCTTTGGTCTTGGTTTCGGCCACGGCGGTGGTGGGCTTAATGGCAGGGGTCAGGTCGGGCTTAGGGGTGACAGCTTTGGTGGAAGCCGCGTCCGGCTCGCCCAGAGCCAGCACCTCGGTCAGCTCTTTCTGCACCTTGGCGTTGATGGGGTCGGTGACGGCCAGCACATCGGAGTAGAACTGCTCCATGCCCTCGCGGGTGGAGAAGGTGGCAACGTACATCTGGTTGCCCATGGCGCCGCTCAGCGCGTCCGGCATGCGGTCCACCATGCGCATGTTCTGCTGGTACTTCTGCATGATCTGCTCGTGGCTGTACACAAAGTGCTTGCCGTCGCGGCGGCCTGCAAACGGGCAGTAGAAGTGCTCGCCCACCGGCATATCGGTGCCGCCAAAGGCGATCATGTCCGCCCAGATCTTGTAGACGTTGGTGGAGCGGGCAAAGTTGATCATATCCGGGGTGAAGCCGCCGCAGGGGCGCATGTTGACTTCCAGTGCCACGATCTGGCCCTTTTGGCCCATGCTGGCCTGATCCTCGGTCATGCGGAAGAACTCAAAGTGGATGAAGCGGCTCCGGACGCCAAAGCTCTTGACGGCGGCACGGCCTGCGGCGCGGGTGTCCTCGGGCAGGTCCTTGATGATGTAGTAGATGGAGTTGTCGTTGTCGTTGACGATATCCATGATGGACATGGGGCTGACGTTGCCGGCCTCAAAGATGGGGTTGCCGTTGGCATCGATGATGGCATCGTAGCTGTTCACCTCGGCCCGGACGAACTCCTCCATGATGTACTCCACATCCGGGTGATGGGCCGTCTTCTGCACAAGGAACTTTTTCAGGTCCTCGTCGCTGGACAGCTTGTGGGTATCGGATGCGCCCACGCCGTTATCCGGCTTTACCACCACCGGGTAGCCCACCTCGTCGATGAACTTCCGGCAGCCCTCGTAATCGTCCACCATGTGGTAGCGTGCGGTGGCGATGCCGGCCTTCTGGTAATACTCCTTCATCTTGCTCTTGTACTTGATGCGGGGCATATCCTCGGTCTGGAAGCCGGAGGTGATGTGGAAGTCGGTGCGCAGGGCGGCGTCCCGCTCCAGCCAGTATTCGTTGTTGGACTCCAGCCAGTCGATACGGCCATACTTGAAGATGAAGAAGGCCACAGCGCGGTAGACTTCGTCGTAATTCTCGAGGCTGCCGACCTTGTAGTACTCGTTCAGGCTGTCCTTCAGCTCCGGCTTCAGCTCATCGTAGGGCTGGTCGCCGATTCCCAGCACGTTCATGCCGTTGTTTTTCAGCTCATGGCAGAACTGCCAGTAGTTGGTGGGGAAGTTGGGCGAAATAAAAATGAAATTCTGCATGGTTTTACGATTCCTCTTTCCTCTATGAACCTCTATAAAAACTCCCTCCGTCACGGCTTCGCCGTGCCAGCTCCCTCCGGGAGGGAGCCTTTTTCCGTTGCGGAGAGCTTTTACAAGGCCCCCTCCATGAGGGGGCTGTCTGCGAAGCAGACTGGGGGAGTTCCCCGTTTACTGCTGTCCCAGAATATACGGCATGTAATATGCAGTCTGCTTATACCACCAGTTCCAGTCGTGGTTGACATCGTGGCCCCACAGGTCCACCCAGATGGGGATGTTCTTAGCCTCGAAGATGCGCTTGAGGAACCATGTGGTGTCCGGCCGTTCCCAGTCGCCCTGACCACAGCAGATGACCGCCTTCTGGCTGCGGTACAGCTGCATGTAGGGGTGATCCTCCGGGAAGTTCTTCATGTAGTCCACGGGCGAGTTCATGTACACCAGCTCATCCATATAATTGCCGAAGCCGTAGTGGGCCGTGTAGATGCCGCTGAGGGCCAGACAGCCGCAGAACACATCCGGGCGGCGCAGATACAGGTTGACCGCATGGGTGGCACCCAGACTGCAGCCAAAGGCAATGACGCCGGGCAGGTCGTCCCAGCCGTTGCGCTCCTTGGCCAGATACTGGATCTTGGGCACAGCCTCCTCCACGATATAGCGCAGCCACTGCTCATAGCGGCGGATGCGCCAATAGGGGTCGCCCTGCGTGTCGGACCAGGTCTCCTTGTCCATAGTATCGATGGAGAGGACCATGATCTGCCCGGACTCGATCCACGGGGCAAGGGTATCGTTCATGTGGAAGTTCTCAAAATCGAAGAAGCGGCCATCCTGACAGGGGATGTACAGCATCGGGCGGCCTGCGTGGCCGTAGATCTTGCACTCCATGTCGCGGCCCAGCGCCGGACTGTAATCCTTGAAATACTGCATTTCCATGGTGTTTCCTCCTTTGTTGACTCCCCCAGTCACGGCTTACGCCGTGCCAGCCCCCTCGGAGATGGGGCCTTTGGCAAAACGGTAAAGTTTCCGTACTGCCAAGGCCTCCCTCATTGAGGGAGGTGGCATCGCGCAGCGATGACGGAAGGAGTTCGTTTTTTACTCCTCCACCTCATACATCAGGGTGTGGAACATAAAGGGCAGCTGCTTTTCCCAGCTGGCTTCGCTGTGGGTGCCGCCGGGCACGATGC
>ERZ779885.4344-NODE-4344-length-11131-cov-7.296768_pt1 | contig 11131 bp, 14 predicted proteins | sample MGYA00511554_ERZ779885 | MGnify/ENA primary metagenome ERZ779885 (study PRJEB29588, sample SAMEA2160998) | human gut metagenome | biome: human gut; feature: human-associated habitat; material: faeces | place: Denmark | collected 2008/2010 ... | reverse complement strand
GCGAGTTTTACGAAGCGACCGAGGACGTAGGATTTCATGTGGGCTTTGAGCGCGGCGGAGGCGTCGGGCGCATCATCTGCATCAATACCGCCTTTGCGGAGTTCAAGCGTGTCGGCGCAGAGATTTATAAGGAAGCGCTGACCCTCCTGCTGGAGGCATGGGGCGGCGATCCCGATTCCCTGAGAGCGGAAATCATTCAGGGAATCGTCCATTTCGTGGAGCTGTACCACGGCGAGTACGACCGGGAGCGGCTCATTTACAGCCTCCGCGCCTACGAGCCCAAGTTTATTTACGCGGCGGGCAAGGCGGAAAAGGAGCTGCGGGGCGTAAAGCGCTACGTCAACCTGTTCTACCGCATCTACAACGGCAGGCGCAAGCACGAGATTCTTCCCATGAAGTTCTGACCGCCTGCACAGCTTCAATTCAACCATAAGGAGGTAATCCATGCAGGAAAAGCGGACAAAACCCGGCGAAAAAGCAAAACATGATCTGAATGAGAAAACGACCTATCGCTTCGGCAACAGGTCGTTTATTGTTGAACCGGTGTTCAAGGAGGAGACGCAGAACACATTGGGCTGCGTCCTTCTGCGCCTGATGAAATCGGAATCTGCGGGGGCGTAGTCCCAGGCGGTGGGGCGTATCCCCGCCGCATACATGACAACAGGGCGAGACAGTGATATACTTGTTGTGGAATACAAGTGTTGCTGTTCGGCTGCCCGGAAAGGAGGACTGCATGAAACAGTCGAATAACAACAAAAAATCCCGTGACGTGACCGCCTTTCTGTATGAGAGGCTTTCCCGTGACGATAACATGGACGGCGAGAGCTACAGCATAGGGAATCAGAAAAAACTGCTCACCAAGGTAGCAAAGGAAAAAGGCTACACGAACCTGGTTCATTTTTTTGACGACGGCATCTCCGGCGTTACGATGGATCGTCCCGGCTTTGCCGATATGATTCAGCAGCTGGAGCAGGGAAAAGCAGCAGCCGTGTTTGTAAAAGATCTCAGCCGCCTGGGTCGTAACTACATCGAGGTCGGCAGACTGACCGAGGAGTTCTTCCCCAATCACGACATTCGGCTGGTCGCTGTTTCGGACAACATCGACACCGACGAAGGTGAGAACGAGCTGGCTCCCATCCGCAATCTTTTTAACGAATGGTATGCGCGAGACATCAGCAAGAAGCGGCGCATCAGCAACAAGATCAAGGGCAATGCCGGAGAACCCATGGGGCAGCCTCCTTACGGGTACATCAAAGACCCGGAGAACCCCAAACGCTGGATCGTGGACGAGGAAGCGGCGCGGGTCGTGCGGCGGATTTACCGCATGACGCTGGAAGGGGTCGGAACGGAGCAGATTGCCGCGAAGCTTGAAGAGGACGGCGTCCTGACCCCGCGCGCCTACTGGCACTCCAAGGGAATCAATCGCCCCGGCAAGGTCAAGGATCTGCCGCCCACCCATTGGAACAGCTCCAGCGTCATAAAGATGCTTTCCGTGCAGGAGTATTGCGGGGACATTCTCAACTTCAAGACCTATTCCAAGTCATACAAGAACAAGAAGCGACTGGAGAATGACCGTGAGAACTGGGCGATTTTCAAGGATGTGCATGAGCCGATCATTGAGCGAGCCGTCTTTGAACAGGTGCAGCAAAAGCGCGGCAAGATGAGAAAGCGTCAAGCGAAGGACGGCGAAAGGAGTATGTTTTCCGGGCTTCTGGTCTGCGCCGACTGCGGGAGCAACCTTCACTTTCATTTCAATCAGGGAAACCCGGAGATCAAGTATTTCAACTGCTCCAACTACAAGGGCAATCGCGGCACCTGCGGCTCCACGCACTATGTCAGAGTGGACTTTCTGGAGCAGGTCGTTCTCGGCGAAATCCGTCGTCTGACGAAGTATGCCGGCCTTTACGAGGACGATTTTCTCAAGGAAGTGATCGGTCACTCCCGGCAGGCAGAGGAAACGGAGCGCAGACTGAAGGAGAAGGAGCTGAAATCACTCCTTGCCCGCGACGATGAACTGGACGGCCTGTTCGAGCGCATCTATGAGGACAATGTTTCCGGCAAGCTCAGCGACGACCGCTTTGCGAAGATGTCCCGCCGCTATGAGGAGGAACAGAAGGAGCTTTCGGAGAAAATAAAAAAGCTCCGTTCCGAGATCGAGAAGCAGAGCAGCCGCGCAACCTCAACGGATATGTTCGTGTCCATCGTCCGCAAATACACCCGCGCCAGAAAGCTCACGCCGCGGATGCTCAACGAACTGGTGGAGAAAATCGAGGTCTACAATGCCGAGAAGATTGATGGCGAATGGGTACAGCGGCTTCGCATTCACTACAACTGCGTGGGGGAAATGAACATTCCCAACGAACCGGCACTGCCCATCCCGGCCGTCACCGTCAACACCAGAAAAGGCGTGTTCGTGAGCTACACGACAGACGACAGACCCGCTGTTTGAGCAGAAAAAAGCGAGTGTCCTCACAGCTTTTCAAATGCTGTAAGAACACTCGCCATGGTGCGCGAGGGGGGACTTGAACCCCCACGTCCGGAGTGGACACTAGAACCTGAATCCGCAGAGGTCTTCGACCTCTGCTATGGGTTCTGCTTCCCGCTCCGTTGCTATCGATTTTGGCAACCCCGATTAGATTTTCCCAATACCGTATTAGATTGCGGTATTTTTATTATCTACATACTTATTATAGCATCAGATTTTGAAAAAGGGAAGGAGTTTTTCTTTAAAAACAAGCAAGTTTGAAGCAACTTTATAGAAATAAGAACGCAACTATATAGCATCCTCTTACCGGCTTTATAGCAACAGTTAGGATGGAGAGAACGCCTGTGTGCTTTAACGGTTATTCTTCTGGCAACAGGTTATTTAAGCGCTTTATATACTCTTTATACGCATCAATCGCTTTATCATCGCCAAGGATTTTCGCGTCATCAAGCGACAATAAACCGGCAAAGAATTGAAAGGCTACATCAGCAAATCGAGTTTTGGCATATATATCAATAGTTCCTTTTATGTTGTGGTAGTATGACGCGTCTGGGGGCATTATTTTTTGTGCTTTATCAAAATCTTTTTCCTTTACACTAATGTGTAATGTGTAGTATTCCTCTGGGTGATCCGCTTTCGCTTTCCTATTATTTTTCATATAGCGAACATACTCTGCTCTACCATCGCGTCGCTGGTCGTATAGTATTCTAATATTTTTAGCACGGTTTATGTTGTAGAAATAAAGTTCATTGTCCCTTGTGGCAACAAGAGAGTATATGCCGTCTCGCAAGAACAATTCAAAAGGAGAAATTATCAGTTTTTTAAAGGCGAAATTGGGCTTATGTGTAAGGAGATCTATTCCAACGGCTTCGGGGTATTCACAGGATATTTTAAGATTATGTTCAATCGCATCTTTTATCTTTTCGATTTTTGCTAAAATCTCGCCCTCTGTTTTATGGCGATGGAAAGTCTTTATATCTGCGCTTATAAGTCTTTCGGCTTGTTCGGCACTTCCCAAAGTTGAAATCTTATGGATCAGCGTTTTCACTTCGTCTTTGCTAAGAAAATTGGCATTGTTGATGCTCTCACGAATTAGCACCAACTCATCATAAGAAAAGTATCTATTTGTATAATACCATTTTTTGCTACCCTTTTTTCCGGTTATCGCCATTCCAAATCTTTCGCGCAGGGTATCGAAATCCCGGTATAGAGTAGTTTTGTCGGCACTTATTCCATTGCGACGCAAGTCTTCTTGTAGCGCACTTATCGTAAATCCGGTTTCCTCGTCGCTTGTCTTGATATAGTCTCTTACTCTTAATAAACGCTCTTTATCATATGCTGACATCTGTAATCCCCCTGTCAAGCCGTATTGTAGCAAAGATATAGCATATATACAATATCTTTAGAGCATTTTTGCGAAAAATAATCTAAACTTATAGAATACACACTATATGTTTGACGGCAAATGGGCTGACAGATCACTATGCGAATGTTATCATTGTATCGTAAAGAACGAGAGCGAAAAACGCTCAAACCCCAAATTAGAGTGGTGCTCGTAAAAAACCAGAAAGAGAGACTTAAAAATGGCTATTAAAATTGATGAAATGCGTAAGACCCTTGTTATTACTGCCGGGTTTAAAAAGAAAGCATCTGTTTTTAACAGCGAAGAATACACACTTCTTCGTCAGGCAAAAAACGAAAATCCGGGGTTTAAGGTTGAAGTCCGGAAAACCAAAAGAAAAAATTCTCCAAAACTGACCCTTGATTTTATGCGTCGATACATTGATGATCTTCCGGATACCGAAAAGAAAGTCAACTATAAAAAGGCATTTAATGAAATGTCGGGAAAACTGAAAGATGCGGAACATCGCACCCGCTACTGCGACATTACTTCGTGGTTCGTCAAAACCTTCCCTACATATAAAGACTATTCGCCCATTGATGCCATTGTCGCTCGCGCAGGAAAAAAGGCGGAGCCAACGGCACTCACCACGCAGTTTTAATTAAAAAAATAAAAATTAAGGAGAAATACTGATTATGAAGAACTTTATGAGAATTGATGCGAAAAAGCGCCAGATTATTATGGATAAGACGTTTTATAATAGAAGTCTGTATTTTGGCACGGAAGAATACAATCTTCTCCAAATGGCTCGCAAGGACTATCCCGGCTTCACGCCTGTTCGCAGAGAGATCCGGAAGCCGGATCATCCTATTGACCGCCATAAAGGTCTTACCTATGTGTATATGGAAAACTATATCCGCAAGTGCGAACCCGAAGAAACCTGTGAAGAAATCCTGTCGGTGTTTGAGCGGATGAAGGATATTGCAAAAGCCCACGCCCCCGGAACAAGTTATAACCACATTAAGAAATGGTTTCTTGAAAGATATCCGGAAGTAAGCTCGTTTGAAATAAAAGAAAACTGCGAAGAAGTATTCGAGCCGGACGCTGTGGCTTAAAAACTGCGATCCAAAAGGAAAGGGAAGAAAAGTGAATAACATTTTTGAAGCAGAGGAGATGTTTTTCTCCTCTGTTTTTTTTGCCGTCGTCGCTACCGTCTCGCAGAACGCGATCGCCTTTATGAGATTTTTTTGAGCACCTAATTACTGAAAAAGTGATATATGGGGCAAAAATCACGAAATACACCCCCGGTATTCAGAGATGGATCAATTCACACTTTTTTCGCCATAGGCAAAAGCGCGTATATCCACGGCAAAACTTTGGACAAACTGGTTTAATTCATTCTGTGCCTTTTTCAGTAATAAATGAAAGTAATCCAGAAGGAGTGATTTTAGATGTAGCAGATAAATAATGGCTTCAAGCCGTGCTATTACATAGACGATGACGGAACAGTCATCAACGCCGACACAGGACGCACGCTGAAAAAAGCGCCATCCTACAACTTAACCGCGGTGGACGGAACGCGCAGAAAAATAGGCGCGTGGGAATTATATGCGCTTGTGTTTGGCGCGGAAGCGTTCATTCGTCTAATTCCGTCCATTGAAGGAGAGACATTCAAGGTTCTCCCCCTTAACAGGAAGTTTGCGGTCAGCAACTATGGACGGGTATTTTCTGCCTGTGAAGCAAAACTGCGCGAGTTAAAACCGTAGTTGAATTATGAGGGCGGATACTATCGCGTCAGCATTAAACCCACGGGCGGAAAACAAAAATACTATCTTATACACGAATTGGTTGGAGAACTCTTCTTGGAAAAGCCCCGCGATAAAGAGGGGGGCGTAAAAGATGACCTTGTGGTTCATCATAAAAACTTCAAGCACGGGATCAACGACAATACCAGCGAAAACCTTGTGTGGCTGACAAAGGCGGAACACGCCCAAATACATAAAAGAGAGGAAAAGATAGAGTGATGGAGAAAATCATTTATACCAAATGGATCGCATAGGAACTCGTGAACCACGGTTTCCGGATCAAACGCATACAACAGAACCTGAAAGACCCAACGCTTCTGTGCTGGGTCTTTGAAGAAAGCGACGCCTTTAAAAAGGCGTTTACTGAAATATCATAGAATTAAAAACGGAGGTCAAATGACAAATGACATATGAATACGCGCCCGCTCTCATCCACGCGGGGAAAAAGAATAGAGATATGAAAGATGTTTATCCAGGAGAGGGAAGGAAAAATATGGGAAACGCTGTGCGAACTCATCTGTTGGAGCAGAAGATCGCAGAAGGCTGTGGGCAAAACTTCACCGCCTATAAGGTTATGATGTTTCTGTCCGGGAACGCGGAAGGATTTTATGTGTCTGAGGGGAGCATCTGTAATCGGTGCTGTATTAGCGAGCGATCCTATTTTCGCGCAAAAGAGTTTTTGTAGAAAAAGGGGTGGATAACCTGCGTTCCCTACAAAGCGATTATAGTGAACTTTGACAGGATCTATGGGGATGACAATGTGTCAGGTGCCAACCTGTCCTGACAGTTTGTCCGCAAAGTGTCAGGTATAATAATATAAGTTAATAAGATAAATATAATAGGCGACTATTATTTGCTTGCGCAAATAACACCCGCCACCACATTTTTGATAAAGGAGTAATTTTAATGAGAAAGAAAACTCTCGCGGAAAATATCTATAACAAATGGGTGAAGCAGGAATGGGCATAGCCCTTCCTTGCTTCTGGAATATACGCCATCGTGTTGGATAATCGAAAGATTATTTACGTCGGTAAGGCGCAGAATATATTGAAGAGAATGAGCCAGCACAGAGCCGGGATAATGGCACCGGCAGGGAAGGAACACAAATACGGCGTGCTTCACGACCTTGAAAAAATGGGGCATAAACTTCGCTTCATTGTTCTTGAGCGCGAGACGAACGGATCAGCGGACGCCCTTGGAGAGATGGAAGGGCGATATATCCGGAAGAACTTATCTCCGTGCCTTCTCAATACATAGATCCCGCGCGAAGACAATTGGCGTGAATGGGATGTTAATCCAAAAGCGGGAGAAATAACGGCGGAGGAATTGCTTAATGAGATACAATGATAATACGCCGGAGTATACGCGCTTTCTGTATTTAACCGAAAAAGACCCCTATGCGATCCTTCGCGGTTTTCGTGAGCAATACCGGAATGAAGGGGAGCGCGATAAGCAGATAGTGGGGAGAATTGAGAAGGAGATTGAAAAAATTCTCGCTCCTCTTGGAAAAGAGAAATTGTTTTGACCCGTCCGTGCGCGGAAGTCGCCTCCGTGCCTCGCAGAGGGTTTACGATTTTGAGGACGTTTTTGGATTTTTTAATGCAAAAAATGAAAAGTAAGGAAAAATGTATTTTTCCCGAAAAGGCTGATGATATCGAAAAGGGACGCGTAGTGCGTCCCTTTTTCTGCTTAATGGGGTGGTATCAGTTGTCCAACTGGTTTTACGCAAATGCAAATATTATTCTCCAAAGTTGCCGAAGAATTTGAGACATAGACCGACAAGAAAACAGATCGTTCCGCCGATCGTAATAAACTTAAAATCTTCAAAAGAACTGGAACCTATCATAAACATACTTATGACATCGCAGACTATACCCAATATTATTAAAACTGTCCCCAAAGATTTTGAACTTCCTGCCATAGTTTTGCTACTATCTTTTACTTCTTTTTTGGGAGTTTGTTCATCGGGTTTGAGAATAACTTTTTGCGTAGGAGAAAAGAATGCACTATCGAGAATAGTATTCAAATCATCATTTACCTGATTTGGTGAAGTGCTTTCTCCACATTTAGGACAAAAAGAAGCCCCATCAGGCATTTCTGTTCCGCATTTAGAGCAATACATTTTATTCACCTTAAAGGCTTTTAAATCCCAACATTTTTTTGACAAAACCCGGCTTTACCATAGCATTCATCATTTGAGGACCGGGGGTAGCAAAAACACAGTTTCCGTCGGCTTCAACATCTGTTATAACTGCTCCAAATCGTGTTGCTTTTGTCTGTCCAAACATATTTCTGTTGGAAGCAATTATTTCGACATATATTTTGCCTTCTTGCCCTTCTTCATAGACTTCAAAGTCGCTGAAGGTTGCACCTGTAAGATATTGCGGAGTGGCACGTAGAAAACGGCAGACGGCATCATAGATACATTCCCTTTTCGATTTTACGATGACTTCAGGGGAAGCGGAAGCTGTGGCAGAAACTTCACCAACCTTGTTTCCGCATTTCGGGCAAAAGATTGCGTTGTCGTCGAGTTGTGCTCCGCATTTGACACAAAACATACATATCTCTCCTCAACTATAATTTGTAGTTAAAAAACTACTACACTATTATAATATACTAAAACTACAAAAGTCAATGTATTATTTGCCTTATAGAGGTGATTATATGGCAAAAGATATAACGATAACGAAGAAGAACAATAAAAGGGGAGAGGACGGATATAAAATCGTCTCTGTCCGGATGAAGGATGAGACAATAGAACGGCTGGATAAACTGTCTGCCGAAACAAATCGATCCAGAAACGAACTGATCAATTTTCTCGTATTATCGGCGCTGGATATTGTTAAAATCGAAGAGTGATTTTTGATACATTCTCACAAGTAGCAAAAGAGCAGGTTCAACCGAACCTGCTCAATTTTTTTATCTTCAAAAAGAGTTGCCCAATAGAAGCGTAAAAGTTGCTTCCGTTTTGCTTGAAAGTTGCTTCCTGCTTAATTAAAAGCGGTGTGAGAGTTGCTTCCGGCTCGCTTGCTGAATGTATCAAGCGGGTTATACATCTCATAATTCAGGTGGAGATCCTGACCGTATAGATTGACATAGTGGCGGGACATTTCCATCGTAGAATGTCCCATCAAAGCTTGAAGTTGAACCATCCCGCCACCGTTGAGGACAAAGGCTTTGGCGAAGTAGTGCCGGAACAGATGGATAGAACTTTTTGAAACGCCCCGCTCGGCGTTGTAATCCTTGATAACGCACCGAAGAGAATGGACGGAGAGTTGCTTCCCGCTGAAAGAGGCGAAGAGGAAATCGTCCGGCATTGCCTCCCACGTTCGGAGATATTCGAGCAGAACATCCTTCAGCGATCCGGAGAGGGGGACAAACTGTTGCCTCCGGTTTTTCACTTTCGCAAGGAAGATCGTCATCTTCTCAAAATCAATATCCTTGACGCGCAGATTGACAACGGTGCTGGCGCGGTTCCCCGTAGCGACAAAGTAGTTTACCAGCGCCCAATTTCTCCATTCTACCCACCTATTGGTTTTCGGCTTTTGAAGAAGTCTCGCGATCTCGGCGTCGGTATACGGTTCTTTGACCGTATCGTCTTCCTTCATTAACTTGACCGGGAAAGGCTCCATATACTCCCGCTCTGCGCAGAACTTGAAGAAGACCCGCAGACCGCGGATACGGGTATTGAGAGAGGTAGTCTTCTTCCCGGCGTCAACTTGCTTGATGAGGAAATCTTCAAATACTTCGCGGGTAATCTCGTCCGCATACCGGATGCCGTCCAAATGGGCGAAGAAGTATTCAAGGTCTTCCTGATAATACTGAATTGTCCGCGGGCTGAGGTTTTTGATCCGGCAATGATTGAGGAAAACGGTCTCGGCTTCTTCCAGCGGAAGACGCTTCGTAAGCCTCGGATTTTTAATACTTGTGCGATGCCCCATAATAGATTTTTCCTCCATAAAAAATCTGGATACTGTACAGTAGACAAAATCTAGAGAAAATCGCACCGAAAAAGGCATAATAAAAACCCCGAAACCGTTGAGGCTTCGGGGTTTTGGTGCGCGAGGGGGGACTTGAACCCCCACGTCCGGAGTGGACACTAGAACCTGAATCTAGCGAGTCTACCAATTCCACCACTCGCGCATGCTGTCAGCTTGCCTATAATAGCATTTACGCTCAGAATTGTCAACAGAAAAATTTCCTGTTCCGTCATTTTTCTCCCGCGGGGGAAAGCCTTGTTTCCGCACACAGAATATGGTAAAATCCTTCCAAAGAGGTGTTGCATCATGCATATGACCGATCTCATTGAAAAGAAAAAACAGGGTCAGACTCTCACGCAGGAGGAACTGCATTTTATCGTCCACGGCTACACGGCGGGGGATATCCCGGATTACCAGATGTCCGCGCTGATGATGGCGATCTATTTCCGCGGCATGACGCCGGAGGAAACGGCGCAGCTCACCATAGAAATGGAGCACTCCGGCGACGTGGTCGATCTCTCGCCGCTCGGCGAGCACACCGCCGACAAGCATTCGACCGGCGGCGTCGGCGACAAGACCTCGCTCGTTCTCTGCCCGATGGTGGCGGCGTGCGGCGGCAAAATGGCGAAAATGTCCGGCCGCGGTCTCGGGCACACCGGAGGCACGATCGACAAGCTCGAATCCTTCCCCGGCTTTTCCACCGCCATGACGCCCGAAAAATTCCTCGAAAATGCTGAGAATGTCGGTTTTGTGATCGCCGGGCAGACGGCGAATCTCGCCCCGGCGGATAAGAAAATGTACGCGCTGCGCGACGTGACCGCGACGGTGGACTCCATCCCGCTGATCGTTTCGAGCATCATGGCCAAGAAGCTCGCCTCCGGCGCGCGCACCATCGTTCTGGACGTAAAGACCGGCTCCGGCGCGTTCATGGAAACGGAGGAATCCGCCTTTGAGCTCGCGCGGCAGATGGTGAGCGTCGGCAAGCACGCCGGGCGCAACATGGCCGCCGTCGTGACCGATATGGATCAGCCGCTCGGCTTCGCCGTCGGCAACGCGCTGGAGGTCAAGGAAGCGATCTCCGTCCTGCGCGGCGCGGACGTGCCGGATCTGCGCGAGCTGTGCCTCGTGCTCGGCACGAACATCCTCGTCCGCAGCGGTCTCGCCGAAACGGAAGAGGAAGCCCGCGCGCGGCTGGAAAAGTCCATCGAGAGCGGCGCGGCGCTCGACAAGCTCGCGGCCATGGGCCGCGCGCAGGGCGGCGACCCCGCCGCCGTATACGATACGTCCCTGCTGCCGCAGGCCCCGGTCGTGCGCACGGTCAAGGCCCCGTGCGACGGCTACATCGCCGCGATGGAAGCGAAGGACATCGGCCTTGTCTCCATGCATCTCGGCGGCGGCCGCGCTACGAAGGAGGACGTGATCGACCTTTCCGTCGGCGTCGTGCTCGCGGCGAAGGACGGCGCATATCTCCACGCGGGCGACACGCTCGCCACCATCCACGCCAAAACCGAAGCGGACG
>ERZ779885.4339-NODE-4339-length-11139-cov-5.855377_pt1 | contig 11139 bp, 10 predicted proteins | sample MGYA00511554_ERZ779885 | MGnify/ENA primary metagenome ERZ779885 (study PRJEB29588, sample SAMEA2160998) | human gut metagenome | biome: human gut; feature: human-associated habitat; material: faeces | place: Denmark | collected 2008/2010 ... | reverse complement strand
CCCGCTTTCCGAGGCGCGCGAGGCGCTGCAGTCGATCCACGGCGTCGGCCCGAAGGTCGCGGAGTGCGCCCTGCTGTATGGCCTGCACCGTCTGGACGCGTTCCCGCTCGACGTGTGGATGCGCCGCGCGATGGCCTCCCTTTTCCCCGGCTGCGCGCCGGAGACCTTCGGCCCCTATGCGGGGATTGCCCAGCAGTATATTTTCCACTACTGCCGCAGCCACCCGTTCGAGCTGCGCAAAAGCGGCTGAGGCGTGCTCCGTTGTCTTGCCTAAGGTTTTGAGAAAATCGGGCGGGCGGCGGTGTGTCCCGGCGTATGCCGGCGTATCGCGCCGCGTCGAAGGGAAAAGCGGGATCTTGTCAAAATTACGGCGGGTTTTGCACAAAAATCTGTGAATTGCAGAAAAAGTTCCCGGAGCGGGGAGCGAAGTCAAAATTTTTTGGAAATAATGCTTTTCTATCGGGGCAATTTGCAGTATAATAAAGGCAAACCAAATCATAGAATAGGAGCGTGACCCCCATGCCGTTGGTAAATACGAAGGAAATGTTCAAGAAGGCCTACGAAGGCGGCTATGCTATCGGCGCTTTCAATGTGAACAACATGGAAATCGTCCAGGGCATCACCGAAGCCTGCCAGGAGCTGAATGCTCCCGTCATTCTGCAGGTTTCCGCCGGCGCGCGCAAGTACGCCAACCACACCTATCTGGTGAAGCTCGTTGAGGCCGCTGTGAAGGTGAATCCCGACATTCCGATCGCCCTGCATCTTGATCACGGCGCAAGCTACGAGATCTGCAAGGACTGCATCGACGGCGGCTTTACCTCTGTGATGTTCGACGGCTCCTCCAAGCCCTATGAGGAGAACGTTGAGGAAGCCCGCCGCGTCGCGGAGTACGCTCATAAGTATAACGTTACCGTCGAGGCCGAGCTCGGCCAGCTCGCCGGCGTTGAGGATGAAGTCAGCGTCGAGGCCGACAAGGCTCAGTTCACCGATCCCGATCAGGTGCAGGATTTCGTGACCCGCACCGGCGTTGACTCCCTGGCGATTGCCATCGGCACCAGCCACGGCGCTTACAAGTTCAAGCCCGGCCAGAAGCCGCAGCTGCGTCTGGACATTCTGCAGGAGGTTTCCAACCGTCTGCCCGGCTTCCCGATCGTGCTGCACGGCGCTTCCTCCGTTATTCCGGAGTACGTCGAGATGGTCAACAAGTATGGCGGAGAGATGCCCGACGCTATCGGCATTCCGGAGGAGATGCTCCGCGAGGCCGCCAAGATGGCTGTCTGCAAGATCAACATTGACTCCGACATCCGTCTCGCGATGACGGCTACCATCCGCAAGTATTTCGCGGAGAACCCGACCCACTTCGATCCCCGCCAGTACCTTGCTCCGGCCCGTACGGCTGTCAAGGACATGGTCGCGCACAAGATCAACGTGGTGCTCGGCTGCGCCGGCAAGGCTTAATCGAACCGGTTCGCTCATTTACGCCAGACTATGTTCCGGGCCTCGGCCCATTGGAGATAGTTCGTTGCAAGGGAAAAGGGCGTCTGCTTTCGAAGCAGACGCCCTTTTCCCGTTTTTGTCTTTGGGGCTGTGTGTTCCCTGCGTGTCCTCGCCGCGCCGCACCGCGCTTTCCGGGCTTTTGCCGCCGATTGCTGTGCGTTTCCTGCCCGCCCGCGTTGCACCGCGCTTTCCGGGCTTTTGCCGCTGGCTGCCGAGCCTTTCCTGCCCGCCCGCGCCGCGCGCTTGCGTATCCCATGACGCTATTTGTTTTTCTGACCGCGTTTGAGCTTTTCATAGCAGAGGGGGCAAAGCACGGTTTCGCCGTATGCGGTCAGGTTTTCATCCGAACCGCAGAAGAGGCAGCGGTTTTCCACCTTTTTCATTTCGATTCTTCCCCCGCGCAGGGATACGGTCATTTCGTCGCCCGGCCGGATATCGAGTGTACGGCAGAGCTCTGACGGGATACGGACGCGCCGTGCCGCGTCGACCTTACAGCGCATGGTTGGCCTCCCTTCTTCTGCCTTGGGGGCATGTTTCGGGTTTTCTCGTTTGGCGGTACACTTTCACAGAATGCACCTATATAAGTGCAATTATAACTCTGTCTTCACATAAGATCAACACAGATTGCACCAAAATAAGTGCGGAGGTGTGCTGATGTGAACACGGAGTATGAGAAGGCGCTGGGAAAAAACATCCGGAGGCTGCGCATGGAGAGAAAGCTTTCCCAGGAACAGGCGGCGGCACAGCTCCAGGTGCGCGGATGCGACGTAACGCGCAGTGCGCTTGCCAAGATGGAGGTGGGCCAGCGCCATATTTATCCGGACGAGCTGAAAGCGCTGCGCGAAATTTTCGGAGTACCTTACGAAGTCCTTTTTCCGTAAAGCTGCCGAAGCGTCTTTTTCCGGACTTCTTTCACAAGGTCCCTGTCCGCGAAGCCGGGCCGAAGCGAAAGGCTGTGTTTCCATAAACTTTTTTCCCGGATGCCCTGCTTTCCATAATGGCTCAGCCGTACAGGCTGTTTTTTTGATCATAGCACGTCCGGACTGCCGCGGCAACAGAACGAACCGGTATGGTAACCATACCATAACCATGATAACCTCACCATAGCTCTGTTTGGGATATCATGGCGATGGGCTTCTGTTTTTCTTTTCTCCTTTTTGCTATAGTGGAGACAAGGAAAAGAGGATGAGGAAATTGAGGAATAATCTTACAATATTACTCGGAAAAAACATGCGCAGATACCGCGAGCAGTGCGGCCGCACGCAGAAGGAGGTCGCGCAGCTGCTGAACATCGACGCGCAGTATTACGGCGAGGCGGAGCGCGGCCGGAAGCGTTTGAGCCTCGAATGCCTCACGGAGCTGTGCTCCTTTTACCGCATCCCGCTCGACTGCCTGATTCCGGTTCCCATCCGCGAGGACGAGAGCGATCGGGAAAAGGCGCTCGCGGAGCTGGAGACGGTGCTCGACGGGTGCACCGCGGACCAGCTGCGCCTGCTCCGTCTCCTCGCGAGGGACGTGCGGGATTTTACCGGCGCGGCCCCGTCCGGGGCGCAGGAGGAATAACGGAGAGGGGACTTTGCCTCGGGGGCCGCTGCGGAATGCCAACGAAAGGGCAGCCCGCGCATCGCGCAAAAATAGAATCCGGCGGCAAAAAGCGGCCTCACAGGGAGCGATTCCGTTTCCTTTTGAGGCCGCTTTTTGTCGGCTGCGGCGGGGCGCGGCTCTTTGGCGGCCGGCTTTTTACAAAAACTATGGACCTTCCACAAAATCCCCCGTTGAAATTTTTCTGCTTTCTACTATTAACAATTTGTTCATATATTTATCACCTAATAATCACCTGGCGCTGATAAACTGGGATTGCAATTATGGGGGATTTTCGCTAAAATATAAACCGTGTGTACGGAGCAAAATTCAGAGAACTGACAAATCGTGCAGATTTGCCGCCCTTTCCCCTGCTCCGTCCCCTGCACACAGGCCCCCGCGACGGGGAAGGGCGTGAAAATATAGGAGGAATTCAGGATGATTGAGGTCAAAAACCTCACAAAGCGGTATGGCTCAAACGTGGCCCTCGACCATGTCAGCTTTTCCGTGGAGGAGGGCACTATCCTGGGCTTTCTGGGGCCGAACGGCGCCGGTAAGTCCACCACGATGAACATCATCACCGGCTACCTCTCCGCCAGCGAGGGCGAGGTGACCGTGGCCGGGCACAGCATCCTCGACGAGCCCGCCGAGGTCAAGAAGCTCATCGGCTATCTGCCGGAGCTGCCGCCGCTGTACATGGACATGACGGTCAAGGAGTACCTTGATTTCATGTACGAGCTCAAAAAGGTGAAGATCCCGAAGGAGAAGCATATCAAGGAAATCTGCAATCTCGTAAAGATCAACGAGGTTTACAAGCGCCTGATCGGCAACCTGTCGAAGGGCTATAAGCAGCGTGTCGGCATTGCGCAGGCGCTGCTGGGCAACCCGCCGGTGCTCATTCTCGACGAGCCCACCGTCGGCCTCGACCCGAAGCAGATCATTGAGATCCGCAACCTCATCAAGAACCTCGGCCGCAACCATACGGTCGTGCTCAGCTCCCACATTCTGCCGGAGGTGCAGGCGGTGTGCGAGCGCATCCTGGTTATCAACAAGGGCGTGATCGTCGCCGACGGCACGCCGGATAAGCTCAGCCACGATCTGTCGAGCGATCACCGTCTGATCGCCCGCATCGAGGGTCCGGAGCACGAGGTGCTGCAGAACCTGCGCCAGGTCAAGAACGTCATCGAGCTGCAGTCCTTCGGCGAGAAGGAGCCCGGCGTGTGCGAGTACTCGATCGAGGGCGCGCCCGGCAAGGATCTGCGCCGCGACCTCTTTGCCTGCTGCACGCGGTACGGCATGCCGATTCTCTCGCTCAAGTCGAGCGACCTGTCCCTTGAGGACGTCTTCCTGCGCCTGACGAGCGACACCTATGTGCCGAAGTCGCTGCAGAAGCCGGCGGTCATCCCGTCCGGGGACAATCATATTGAGGAAGGAGGGGAGCAGGCATGACAGCCATCTGGAAGCGCGAGCTGCGTTCCTTCTATTACTCCCCCATTGCGTATGTGTTCATGGGAGTCGTCCTGTTCCTGTTCGGCGTGTATGACTGGCAGGTCGTCATGACGGGCTCCTCCTATTACATCGGCCAGGTGTACGGCATTATGTTTACCTGGTGCATGCTGTTCCTGCCCTCGCTGACCATGAAGATGCTCAGTGAAGAGCGCAAGAACAAGACGGATCAGGCGCTCATCACCGCTCCCGTCAGCGTGACGGCGATTGTGTGGGGCAAGTTCCTCGCGGCGTTCAGCGTCTATCTGTTCACGATGCTCATTACGCTGATCCCGGCCTTTATCATCGGCCTGTTCTCCTCGCCGACGTGGCCGCACATTTTCGGCAACCTGGTCGCCTCTCTGCTGTACGGCGCGGCGATTCTCGCGATCGGCGTGTTCATTTCCTCGCTCACGGAGAGCCAGATCGTCGCCCTGGTCGGCACGGTCGGCGCGAGCATCCTGCTCATGCTGATCGATTCCTTCGGCAGCATGTTTGACAACGAGGTTATTTCGACCATTGTTTCCTGGATCTCGTTCCAGGCCCGCTACACCCCCTTCACCAACGGAATTTTCAATATCTCCAGCGTTGTCTTTTTCCTGAGCGTCGTCGCGGTGTTCAATTTCCTGACCGCCCGCAGGCTCGAGAGCAGAAGATGGAGCTAAAGGGAGGCAGAATACAATGAATCACGAGAACGAGAACAACAAGCGCCCCGATACCGCCCCCGAGAGCGAGGCTCTCGAGACGGCGGCTTCCGAGGCGGAGACTCCTGAAACGGAAGCCGGAACTCCGGAGAACGCGGCAGAAGCGTCCGTGGAGGCGGCTGCTCCGGAAGCGGCCGAAGACGGCTCGAAGAAGGAGAAAAAGAAGAAGGACGGCAAGAAAGATGCCGGAAAGAAGCGCGAGAAGGTTTCCCTGCGCAAGCGGCTGACGAGCGAGAAATTCAAGCACGGGACGATGGCCACGGTTCTGACGGCTGTGTTTATCGCGGCGGTTGTGCTGGTGAACGTGCTCGTCGGCATCCTGGGCGAGCGCTTCCCGTCGATGAACTTTGATATTTCCCAGAACAGCGACAACAGCCTCTCCGAGGACGCCGCCGAGGTCGTCGATTCGGTCGACGAAAAGACGGAGATCATCGTCATGATGACGGAGAGCAATGCTCTCTCGAATTCCAACTATCAGAAGGTGGATTCGATTGCCTCGAAAATGGTGGAGCGCAACTCCAACATTTCCCTTGAGTACAAGGATCCCGACAAGGAGCCCGGCATGCTCAGCGAGTATGACGGCCTTACCTCCGGCAGCGTCCTTGTGCGCACCGAGAAGCGTTACCGTGTGGTGACGAGCTCCGACCTCTTCCCGACGAAGCTGAATCAGAGCACGTATCAGTACATCTATTATACGGACGTCAACGGCGCGCTGGCTTCCGCTCTGAGCGCGGTCAACGCCGACGAGATGCCTGTCGTTGCCTTTGATACGGGCCACAGCGAGATGCTCGATATGAGCTCGTACAAGGATCTGCTCAGCGACAACAACTTTGACACCGTTGATTTCAATCTTCTCACCGAGGAGATCCCCGAAGACACGCAGATCATTGTGCTCGGCGTTCCGTCCACGGATCTGACGAGCGAGGAGGTCGAGAAGCTCAACACCTACCTGAACGATACGTCCTCTTCTGTGGATCGCTCCGTTCTGATTGTGAGCTATCCCGGCCAGGGTGAGCTGCCGACGCTCAACAGCTATCTCGGCGAGTGGGGCATGAGCGTGACCCCGTCCGAGGTGCTTGAGGGCGATTCCACGAGCTACATCCAGTCCCCGGATATGATTCTCGCAAATGTTTCCGATGAGCTTGACCTTGACGGCGAGAGCAGCTACGGCTACATTGTGAGCCCGCAGACCAATCCGATTGAGATCCTGTGGGAGGGCCGCAACAGCGTTTCGACCCATCCCCTGCTGACGACCTCCTCCTCCGCATACCTGTACGATATCACGACGGGCGAGGAGCAGACCGACACGGCCGGCACGTACAACCTGGCTGCCGCCGGTGTGAAGATGATCAAGGGCGAGGACGGCAGCTACTTCAATGCGAATGTCATTGTCGTGGGCAGCGCTTACCTCTTCAATTCGATGTTCACCTCCTCTTCCACCTACAGCAACGGCCAGTATATCGCCGATCTGTCCCGCTATGCGACCGGTACGACCGGTTCCTCCACCGCGATCTACAGCACGCCGACGCAGACGATCACGTATGATATTACCATGTCCGGCGCACAGATCATCTTCCTGGGCCTGGTTGTCTTTGCCGTGCTGATTCCGCTGGCCTTCCTGATCACGGGCATCGTGGTGTTCTTCCGCAGGAGGCATCTGTAAATGAAAAACAATACGAAATATCTGATCATTGCCCTGGGCTGTGTAGTGGTGCTGGGCGGCGCGGTCGCCGCCCTCACGCTCACGGGCGGGAGCAGTGAGGACACGGCCTCTTCGCAGGCGTCCTCCGCTGCCGAGACGATCCCTCTGATTGAAAAGACGGAGGAGGATCTCGCCAGCATGACCGTCACGAACGAGACCGGTTCCTTTACCGTCCGCGCCCATACGGAAACCGTGGTGGCCTCCGCCGCCTCGAGCGAGGAGGACGCTTCGAGCGAATCCGAGCCCGAGGAAACGACCGAGGTGGTCTACGAGGTGGATGAGCTCGACGGCATTGCCTTTGATTCGAGCAGCGTTTCGAGCCTTGCGCGCGCGGGCTACTCGCTGACGGCCCAGCGCTCCATCGGCACGGTGGAGGATCTGACCGATTTCGGTCTTGTGGATCCCGCCGCGACCGTGGAGGTTGTCTATCAGGACGGCTCCACCTTCTCCTACAAGGTGGGCGGTGAGAACAGCGGCTATTATTATGTGATGGTGGACGGCTCCGACGAGGTGTATCTTGCATCCGTCAATTCGAGCCTCTTCGATTCCTGCTATGAGCTGGCCGACACCACTCTGCTTGAGCTGGAGATCGGCGAGGATACCAGCAGCGCCGCGAGCATTGCGCAGTCGGTCGGCACCTATTCCGACGCGGCGATCATCGATACGCTGCATCTTTCCGGCGCGGCGTTTGAGCGCGAGGTCACCCTCGAGTATGACGAGTCGATCGGCTATGTAATGACCGAGCCCCGCCGGACGGACGCCGATTCGACCAAGGCTTCCAACATCGCGCAGGCTCTGACGAGCCTCTCGGCCGACAGCCTTGTGCTGCCGCACCCGTCCGAGGACGATCTCGCCGAATACGGCCTTGCGGAGCCTGACGTCGTCTGCGAGTTTACTTCCGGCGGCAAGGATTACGTTCTGACGGCCTCCGCGACCGACTCGGACGGCAACCGCTGCATCACGCTCGACAGCATCGACGCGATTTTCCTCATTTCGAACGATAAGGTGACGGCCTGGGCGGACGCGGATCCGTTCTATCTGCAAAGCACTCTCACTCTTCTGCCCAACATTGTGGATGTACGCACCATGACGTTCACCATGAACGGCAAGGAGTACCAGTTCACCATCGATCGCGCTGTCGACGAGGAGGAGAGCACCGAGGACGAAACCGCCTACACCTATACGGTCAAGAACGCGGACGGCCTTGAGCTCGACTACGAGGAGAACTTCAAGCACTTCTACCTCGCGTTTATCTCGATCACCGTTTCCGAGGATACGTGGGAGGAGCCCACGGGCGATCCCGTCCTTACCTGCACTTACACGTATCAGGATAAGGAAGGCTCCGACACCATTGAGTATTACAAGGTTTCCGACCGGCGCTATGCCATCGTCGAAAACGGACAGCTCATGGGTCTCGCTCTCTCCGATACGGTCGATCTCGCCATGAAGGATCTCGAACTCCTCAACGCAGGCGAAACCGTCCCCGATCCCAACTGAGCAGGGCAGGCTGAGCCTGGACCCAATTCGCGCACGCCGCCTCCGGCGGCGGGCCATGGTGAAAAAAATGAGCCCTCTTGCGGCCTGTACCGCAAGAGGGCTTTGCTTTGCGCCCGCGTTGCTCATTATGAGGAAGAGGCGGCGTTATGTATGGGTCGCAAACTGCGATGTTTTTTGAGGGGAACGGCGGATGATTGCCTCCCGGCCTGCGGGGAAGCGCGGCCCCTGTTTCCCACCCGGCTGTTGAAACGTTCCTTTCCGGCGCTGTGTGCGCCGCAAAGGAATGTTTCAGACGCAAGTCCCGGCCGCGCCGGGACTTGCCCGTTGTTGAAGCGTCGGTTCCCGGTGCGCAGCACCGTAAACCGACGCTTCAAACGCTATCGCGGCACAAGCCGCGATAGCACTTACTCATTCATAGCGGAGGGCTTCGATGGGATCGAGCCTGGCGGCTTTGTTGGCGGGATAGTAGCCGAAAAAGACGCCGATGAGCATGGAGAAGGAGACGGCAATGAGAATGGCGGAGAGAGAAGGCGGGGCGGGCTGCTCAAGGAGCATGCCGCCGAGCGCGCCGAGCCCGGCTCCGGCCAGAATGCCGAATATGCCGCCGATGAAGCAGATGATGGTGGACTCGACGATGAACTGCAGGCGGATAGCGCTGTCGCGCGCGCCGAGGGCCTTGCGGATGCCGATCTCACGGGTGCGCTCCGTGACGGAGACGAGCATAATGTTCATCACGCCGATGCCGCCGACCAGGAGGGAAATGCCCGCAATGACGGCGATGGCGATCGAGAGCGTGCTCATCATCGAGTTGACCTGATCGAGCATCGAGTCCATGCTCTGCGTCATGCACTGGATGTTCGGATTGTCGGCGTAGTAGCGGGAGTTGAAATAGTCCTGCGTGCGCACGGAGAAATCGCGGTAATCCACGTCCTCCTTCGCCGCGACGGTGAACTGCAGATAGCCGTCGGAATAGCTGTCCGTAAGCTCATAGGCTGCCGTCAGAGGGATGTAGGCGTCGGTCGCAAGGCCGGTGCCGAACATCATGGCGCTCTCCTGCTGTTCGGGGGAATCGTATACGCCGACGATGCGCAGCGTCTCCATGCCTCCGGAGGAAAGCTCGACGCGCAGATCCTGCCCGACCGCCGTCTGGTTCGGGAACAGGTCGTCCGCAAGCTTTTCCGAAATCACAATCACGCTTCCGGCGCGCGAAACGTCCTGATCCGTGATGAAGCGCCCCTGCAGCATGTCAATGGTTCCCGTGGAGCTGGCGAGGGCATATCCGGGGTTCACGCCGGTGATGTTTACCTCATAGGAGCGGTGGCGCTTCGTCACCGTGCCGCTGCCCACCGACTGGCTCAGGGAGATCGCCTCGATCTCCGAGGAAAAGCGGGATTCGTAGGCTTCGAGCATCTCGTCGGTAAACATGTCGTCCGACGTATAAACGGCCCCGGCGGTGATATCCTTGGGATAGAGCATCACCATCACCTTGTTGACGCCGATGCCCGTGAGAGAGTTGCTGACGGCGCTCGTCATGGCGTCGCCGACGCTCATGATGGCAATGACGGAGCCGATGCCGATGATGATGCCGAGCATCGTCAAAAGCGAGCGCATTTTGTTGCTGACCAGACCCGCGAGAGCCTGCCGCACATTTTCGAGAAGCGTCATGCTCCGATCGCCCCCTCTCCTGCGCGTTCGCCCACAATGCGGCCGTCGCGCAGGGTCAGGATGCGTTCCGTTTCCTCCGCGAGATCGTTGTTGTGGGTGATGAGCACGATGGTTTTCCCCTGTTCCCGGTGGAGACGGTGGAAAATATCCATCACCATGCGGCCGGTCGCGGAGTCGAGCGCGCCGGTCGGTTCGTCCGCGAGAAGGATGGCCGGGTCGTTTGCCATCGCGCGGGCAATTGCGACGCGCTGCTTCTGGCCGCCGGAGAGCTCGTTCGGGCGGTGCTTTGCGCGGTCGCCCATCTCCACGAGCTCGAGCAGTTCGAGGGCGCGGCGGCGGCGGTCGGCGCGCGGCACGCCCGCGTAGAGCATGGGGAGCTCGACGTTGCCGAGGGCGGACGAGCGCGGAATCAGATTGAAGGTCTGAAAGACAAAGCCGATTTTCTCACTGCGGATGGCGGAAAGGCGGTTGCTGCTCATCTCCGTCATCGGTACGCCGTCGAGGATGTATTCACCCGCCGTCTGGTGGTCGAGCGCGCCGATAATGTTCATCAGCGTCGATTTGCCGGAACCCGAGGCTCCGACGATGGAGACGAACTCGCCGCGGCGGATCGTCAGATCGATCCCGTGGAGGATTTCGAGCTCATTGGGCGTGCCGACATAGAACGACTTGATGATCCCGCGCATTTCAATCACGGGCGTTTCCTGCGCGCTCACTGGGCCGCCCCCATCATCATATCCATCAGCTCGCCGGAGGAGGACGTTTCCTCGCCGCTGTCCGTCACCGGGGTGATCCGCTGGCCCGGCGCGGCGCTGTCGGCGGTGGAGAGGATGAGGAGGCCGTCCGTGAGGCCCTCTCCCTCCACCTCGACGGTGAGATCGCTCTCAAGGCCGAGCGTTACGGGAATTTCCTGCACGGTACAGACGCCGTCCGCGCCCTGCACGGCGGCATAGATCACATCCTGCCCCGCCGCGTTGACGCCGAGCGCTTCATACGGAACGGCGAACA
>ERZ779885.4338-NODE-4338-length-11140-cov-4.000992_pt1 | contig 11140 bp, 8 predicted proteins | sample MGYA00511554_ERZ779885 | MGnify/ENA primary metagenome ERZ779885 (study PRJEB29588, sample SAMEA2160998) | human gut metagenome | biome: human gut; feature: human-associated habitat; material: faeces | place: Denmark | collected 2008/2010 ... | reverse complement strand
AAGTATAAAGCAACGGCACTTATATGTTTTAATGATGATTTAGCTCAGGGATTTATTGCTGGCTTACAAGCAATAGGCTTGAGAGTGCCCGAAGATATATCGGTTATGGGAATTGATGGTATTTTTACAAGAAATCATTTTAAACCTAAGTTGACCACAATGTCCATTTATCCTGAAAGACAAGGAGCAAAATGTGTAGAAGTATTAATCGATATGCTGGAAGGGAAAAAATATAAATATATGAATTATTCTCCCTACGGTATTTTAGAGGGGGAGACAGTAAAGGACTTAAAGTAGAATATTTGCCGGAAAAAGCGCGCAGTTTCGGCTGATATAGAGAAAATAAACACTAGGAGGAAGGAAAATGAAGTTAAAAAAAGTACTCGCATTGACACTTGCAGGGATCATGACCGTAGGTCTGGCAGCATGTGGAGGAACCAAAGAATCTAGTGAAAAAACAGAAGCAGGAAAAGAAAAACAGAAACTTGTTATCTGGTCATGGGGAGCAGATGAGGAGAAGAAATCAAGGGAAGCAGCTGTTGAAGCATTTCAGAAAGCACATCCTGAGATCGAAGTGGAACATTCTGTCATTCCTACAGCCGATCATGTATGGGATCAGAAGATGACTGCAGCCCTGTCAGCAGGAACAGGTCCGGATGTCATCCAGATGTCACCGGATTATTACGGATTATACACCGATTATTATGAAGATTTAAATCCATATGTGGAAAAAGAAGGGGTGGATTTAGATTCTGTAGTTACAGAGGGCATGATGGATCCTTATTACCGCCCGGATGGAAAACTGGAAGGTATGCCTCTGCTCCAGAACTGTTTTGTACTGGCATATAACAAAGACATGTTCGATGAGTTTGGCGTAGAGTATCCGACAGCAGAATGGACATGGGATGATGTGGCGGAAGCAGCGAAGAAATTTGCCGGAGGCGAAGGCGCAGATGCTACATTCGGTATTGTTAACCACTGGATAGATCCGCCGCTGTCTATCATCTGTAAAGGCGGAAATGCATACTCAGATGATTTATCAACATGTGAGATCGATTCACAGGAAGTCAGAGATGGTCTGGATTTATTCGGAGATATGATCCAGAGCGGTGCAATGCCTGATGATACAGCAGCCAAGAGTCTTCCGAAAGAACAGCTTTTTGTATCCGGCCATGCGGCAATGTATACATTAGGCGGATTTGAGACAAAGCTGATTGCAGAAGAGATCGGTGAAAACTTTAACTGGGATGTTGTATCCATGCCGAAAGTTCCGGACGGTGGAAAAAACAATCTTTTATACGCAACAGGATATGCCATGCTGAAGGATTCTGAAAATAAAGATGCTGCATGGACATTCTTGAAAGAGGCATCTTATGAAAATGAAGACATGGCAAAGGAAACATGCCGTGCAGGAATGACAGCTTGTAAGAGCGTTGCAGAGGGTTACTATAAAGAACTGACATATGGTCCGATTGATAACAGCGCATACCTAGAAGGGCTTTCTGATGCAAAACTGAATATCTGGGGCGGTGCATATGCAGCACCTGGAGATGTATGGACCCAGATCTGGCAGGCAGTAACCATTGATGGTAAGAGTGCTGATGAGGCGATCAATGAATACTATCCGGCACTGGAAAAAGCATTTAATGAAGCAAATGGAAACTAAATGTTAAATCACAAGAAGGTGTTGCGAACGATATGCGGCACCTTCTTGTTCATTCAGCTACTGGCAGATTCTATTTACGGAGGCGAAGAAGAGTGAAAAAACCAAAAGGAAAAAAAGTATATTCAGCCATGAAACGGCGGGAGGCCAGAAATTTTTACTTATATACAGCACCATGGCTGATTGGATTTTTTGTGCTGACATTATACCCGATTGTATATTCTTTTTATCTGATGTTTACAGATATGAATTTAACCGGGGTAGGGAAGTTTATTGGATTAGAGAACCTGAAGTATGCATTTACGGATGATCCACTGTTTATAAAAGCATTTATAAATACCCTGAAATACGTGGTGATGTTTGTACCAAGTAGTATTATACTTGCTTTTTTTGTGGCACTGCTGCTTAGCAAGAAAGTAAAAGGACTGGGATTTTTCCGGACAGCATTTTACATTCCATACATCACCTCTGGTGTGGCAGTAACAATCTTGTGGGGATGGATATATCAGAAGGATTATGGAATTATCAACTACGTGTTATCACTGTTTGGAATAAAAGGTGTGAACTGGCTGGGAGATAAAAATATTGCAATGATATCAATCGTGATCCTGTCCCTGTGGACGATAGGAAATAATATCATCATCATGCTGGCGGGAATTCAGGATATTCCACAGTCTTATTATGAAAGTGCACAGATCGACGGCGCAGGTGCGATACGCCAGATCTTTTCCATTACCCTGCCGTTATGTACCCCGACGATCTATTTCAATCTGATCGTAACGATCATTGCAGCTTTCCAGGTATTCCAGCAGCCATTGATTTTGACTAATGGAGGACCGCTTAACAGTACTTATACAGCAGCGATACATATGTATAACAACGGATTCCTTTATGGAAAAATGGGATATGCATCCATGATGGCATGGAGCTTATTTGTTGTAATTATGGTGATTACACTGGTAGTGATTTCAACATCCAAGTACTGGGTGTTCTATGATGATTGATGAAAGGAAGAAATATATGCGAACAAGATCACAAAAACAAGCAAAACTTATAGGAAGAATTATCACATACACGATTCTGATTGCGGCAGCTATTGTTTGTTTGTTTCCTTTTATATGGATGATATCCACTTCTTTTAAAGAAACATCCGATATCTATAAAATGCCGCCGTCATTGCTGCCAGCGAATCCGACGCTGGAGAATTTCATCGAGGGATGGAAGGGTGCAGATTTTGGTATGTTCTTCCAGAACTCAGCAGTCGTAACATTTTTGGCTACGATAGGGACTGTATTTTCTTCCTCAGTAGTAGCGTATGGTTTTGCGAGATTTAAATCCAGATTATCACCGGTCTTATTCATGATTCTTCTTGGAACCATGATGTTGCCTTCCCAGGTGACTCTGATTCCACAGTATCTGCTGTATTATAAACTGGGAATGGTTGATACATTCTGGCCGTTGATTATTCCAAGTTGGCTGGGAGGGGGAGCTTTTAACATTTTCCTTTTTATTCAGTTCTTTAGAACGCTTCCGAAGGAATTGGATGAAGCGGCTAAGATTGATGGGGCGAATTCCTGGCAGGTATTTACGAAGATATTGCTGCCAGCGGTAAAACCGGTCATGCTGGCTGTACTGGTAATGGCACTGGTATATAACTGGAATGATTTCTTTAATCCATTGATCTATCTGAATTCATCTGAGAAATTCACGATAGCAGTGGGTCTGCAGTTCTTTAAGGGATCACAGGGAAATGTACAGATTGGACAGATGATGGCAATGGCACTGGTATCTTTGACACCGGTACTGTTTGTATTTGCAACCTGTCAGAAATACTTTATACAGGGTATTAAAATGTCAGGCTTGAAAGGATGATGTTACAGAAATGCCAATGAAAAAGACTATAGAGATTAAAAAAGATGAAAAGGGTTTTGGAACACTTTATGTAAATGATGAACCTTTTTTAATTCTTGGAGGTGAGCTTCATAACTCGAGTTCCAGTAATCTACAGTATATGGAAAAGCAAGTATGGCCCAGATTAAAAGAACTAAATCTAAACACAGTTCTTCTTCCTGTAGCATGGGAAAATATAGAAAAAGAAGAGGGAGTTTATGATTTTTCTTTGTTAGAAGAACTGATTTTCCAGGCGAGACGAGAAAAAATGAAGTTGATACTACTGTGGTTTGGCCTTTGGAAAAATGGAGAAAGTACTTATGTTCCAGGTTGGGTAAAAAGAGATAGCGGGAGATTTTTCAGAGCAAGATATAAAGGGGGAGAATTGTCTCAGACGATATCACCTCTTTGTAAAAATGCAGTAAAAGCGGATGCAAGAGCATTTACGGTTTTTATGAAAAAATTGAAAGATATTGATGCAGAATCACAGACAGTTCTCATGGTACAAGTGGAAAATGAAATTGGTTTTTTGAAATCAGATAGAGATTATTCAAAAGAAGCAGAGAAGCAATTTAGGAGTAATATCCCAGAAGAACTGGAAAAAATATATGGTATATCAGGGACATGGAGTGAAGTGTTTCAGTCGGATGCAGCAGAGATGTTTATGGCATGGAATTATGCACAGGCAGTAGAATACATAGCAGCAGCAGGAAAAAGGGCATATGAACTTCCGATGTATGTGAATGCCTGGCTGAATCAGTTTCCGGATAGACCTGGAAATTACCCATCAGGAGGACCTATAGCGAGAAATAAAAAAATATGGAGAAATATTGCAAAAAGCATAGATGTTTTTGCTCCGGATATATACCTTTCTGATTTTGAAGGGGTATGTAAAGAATATGCAACGGAAGGGAATCCATTGTTTATACCTGAGGCAAGGCGAGATCCGGTAACAGCTAGCAATGCTTTTTATGCTTTTGGGAAATATGGGGCAATTGGTTTTTCGCCTTTTGGGATAGAAGGACTTATGGAAGATACACGCCAAAAACAGGATAAAGAGCTTCTTGAACAACTTCAAATAGATGTACTGGCCTTCACAAGCATAGAAACAGGAAAATACCTCAAAGAAACATATAAAATTTTGAAAAATATGCAAAAATTATATTTTCGATTTAAAGGAACAGAAAATATACATGCATTTATGTGTAGAAATGAGCATGAAAGAGGTACGATTGTTTCTTTGTCTGGCTGCGATTTGGAACTGACTTACAGACCAAAAGGAAATGAAAGGCCAGGGTGTGCAGGGATGATTATAGAAGAAAATGAAAGTGAATTTTGGGCTGTAGGATATAATACTGACATTAGACTTTTGCCGAAAAAAAGTAGTCATGACTGTATTACCATTATATGTCTCGAGGAAGGTTTTTTTGATAATGGAAAATGGAGTTCTGGACGTGTGCTGAACGGGGATGAAAGAAGTATGTCTGGATTTGGACAATATGCAGAAGTACGCCATTATATTTATTGTAAAGAAACTACAGATGAGAAGGAGGGTTAGTAGTGGAAATCGGAGAATTAAAAAAACTATTTGACGATATGACAATAGAAGAAAAAGCTGGTCAATTGTTTCAGACGGTTGGTGCTATGTATGATGATGAGGCCGTAATATCAGGTCCTATGCAGGAAATGGGAATTACAGAGAAAGATATTCAGCTTGCTGGAACTGTGTTAGGTACTATGGGGGCGGAAAAGATAAATTCTAAAAAGCATTATGTTACTTGAGGCTAGTGATTCAAAAAAAATATATGGAAGCTCATCCACACCATATTCCACTTGTATTTATGTTGGATATTATTAATGGGTATAAAACAGTATATCCAATTCCATTAGCTCAGGGAGCAACTTTTCAGCCGGATCTTGTGAAAGAATGTGCGGCTATGGCGGCAAAAGAGGGCGCTGCAAATGGACTTCATATAACATTTTCACCTATGGTAGACTTGGTAAGGGATGCTAGATGGGGCAGGGTAATGGAATCCACTGGAGAAGATGTATATTTGAACGGATTATATGCAAGGGCAATGGTGGAAGGATATCAAGGTGCAGACATCAGTGGCGGGGAGAAACTGGGGGCTTGCGTAAAGCATTTTGCTGGGTATGGCGGTGCAGAAGCAGGAAGAGACTATAATACAGTGGAAGTATCAGAAAGGACTTTTCGTGATTTTTATCTTCCAGCATATAAAGAGGCTGTGGAGGCGGGAAGTGCGTTAGTGATGACGTCTTTTAATACGATTAATGGAATTCCTGCAAGTGTAAATAAGTGGCTTATGAGGGATATCCTCAGAGAAGAGATGGGGTTTGATGGTGTATTGATTTCTGATTTTGGTGCCATTGGGGAGTGTGTAAACCATGGGGCAGCAGAAGACAGGGCAGATGCAACAAAAAAGGCTCTTGAGGCAGGAGTAGACATTGATATGATGTCAGGTACTTATCCGGAAAATATACCTGCACTTTTAAAAGACAAAAGTATTAGTGTGGAACTAATTGAAGAATGTGCGTGGCGTATTATGAAGTTGAAAAATGACCTTGGGCTTTTTGAAAATCCATATAAGGGTGCTGATGAAATTAAGGCTAAAGCTTGCATACTTAGTGAAGCACACAGAGAATTGGCTCAAAAAACAGCAGAAAATTCTTTTGTTCTATTAAAGAATAAAGATAATATTCTGCCATTGGATAAAAAGAAGAAAATTGCAATGATTGGACCGTATATAGACAGAAGATATATGTTGGGAGGATGGTCTTTTACAGGAAATCCGGAGGATGTAATAACAATAAAAAATGCGGCGGAAGAGAAACTTGCAGATTATGAAATTGTTTATGCTCAGGGATGCCCAATTCTTTCCGAAGATGTAAAATTAGAAGGGTTTGCAAATTATACAGAAGAAAAATTCTCACAGGAAGATTGTGAAAAAATGAAGGAAGAAGCACTGCGGGCGGCTAAAGAAGCAGATGTGGTTGTATTGGCTATAGGAGAACATTTTCTGCAGTCGGGCGAAGCTACCAGTAAAGGAATTATAGAAATTCCTAAGATTCAGCAGGAATTATTTGAGGCACTTTCGGAGGTGAATTCTGAAATTGCCGTAGTATTATTTAATGGAAGACCATTAGATATTCGCATATTGGAAGAAAGAGCGAAGGCAATATTGGAAGTCTGGATGCCCGGAACTATGGGAGGAGCTGCTATTGTGGAAGTATTAAGAGGTGCAGTTTCGCCTGCAGGAAAGCTGCCAATGAGCTTTCCATATTGCGTGTCACAGGTTCCTGTCCATTATGATGAGTTTCCTACCGGACGTAGACATCATCCTGGAAAAGATAAGGATCGCTATGTCTCGAAATATCTGGATATGCCGAATAAACCACTGTATTCTTTTGGATATGGCCTTACATATACCCAATTTGAAATATCAGATTTAGAGCTAAGTAAAACGGTTATGAAGCCGGGTGAATCTGTTACGGTATCTGTAAAAGTAAAAAATACCGGTGACAGAGAAGGTACAGAAACTTTGCAGCTTTATATTCATGACATTGCAGGAAGTGTAGTGCGCCCTGTAAAACAGCTGAAGGGTTTTGAAAGAGTAATATTAAATGCCGGAGAAGAAAAAGAAGTGTGCTTTACAGTGGACGAAAAAATGCTTCGCTTCCTAAGAGCGGACAATACATTTGGAAGTGAACCGGGAAAATTTGAGGTGTTTATCGGAAATAGCAGTGAAGTGGAAGAATGTAAAGTATTTGAATTATTGAAAGGTTAAAAAGAGGTGTATTATGCAATACAGAAATCCTATTATTTCCGGTTATAATCCGGATCCATCTATATGCAGAGTTGGAGAAGATTATTATATTGTGAACTCATCTTTTGAGTATTTTCCGGGAGTGCCGGTTTATCACAGCAAAAATTTAGTGAATTGGGAATTGGAAGGATATTGTCTGACGGATGAAGAACAGCTTCCGTTGGAAGAGAGCAGACCTTCAGGGGGAATTTTTGCACCAACGATTCGTTATCATGACGGAACATTTTTTATGATAACAACAAATGTTACATCAAAGGGAAACTTCATCGTACATACAAAAGATATGAAGTCAGGATGGTCAAAACCGGCATGGGTAGATCAGGGAGGAATAGATCCGTCGTTATTGTTTGATGGTGATAAAGTATATTTTGTATCTACAACTTCAGATGAACAGGGGGCTGGTATATTTTTATGTGAGGTAAATCCTTTTACAGGAGAAAAATTGACGGAGAGTGTGTGTATTAACCGTGGATGCGGTGGAAGATATCCAGAAGGACCGCATTTATATAAATGGTTTGGAAAATATTACCTTATGTTGGCGGAAGGCGGCACGGAATATGGACATATGGAGACAATGCAAAGAGCAGATAGTCCTTATGGTCCTTATGAACCATGTCCACATAATCCGATTTTATCTCACAAGGAAGACATGCGAGAGGAGATTTATTGTACAGGCCATGCAGACATAATGGAAGATCACAATGGAAATTGGTGGTTGGTGTGTCTGGCAGTGAGAACCTGTTCAGATGAAAATAGGAGGGTATTGCTTCATAATCTTGGAAGAGAAACATTTCTTACACCTGTCGTTTGGACAGAGGCTGGCTGGCCGGTTGTAGGAAATCATGGTTTGATTTCAACTGTTATGGATGGTCCGCTTCCGGGTGGAGAAGTGCAACCGGTAAATAGAAATTTCCATGATAATTTTTCGGATGGTAAATTTAAACTGCAATATAATTTTCTGAGAAATCCCGAAATGAAGAATTATAAATTGTATCCGGAAGAGAAGATGTTATGCCTGGAAGGTACAAAGGTAACTTTAAATGAAACTAAGAGCCCTACATGGATTGGAATTCGACAAAAGGGGTTTTATACTGAAACTGTAGTAAAAGTTTCAGCAGAAGATGTGCAAGGAATGAGAGCTGGATTGACAGCATTTTATAATGATTCTTATCATTATGAAATATATCTGACAAGGGAACAGGAAAAGTATAAAGTCTGTCTTGCAAAGCATATTCATGACATTTTTGTGGTTACAGCAAGTGCGGAAATTCCAAGAGGAGAAAATATTACGCTTAGGCTTGAAACAGATAAAACTTATTATACATTTTCATATAGTCTGGATGGAGAAAATTTCCAGATGCTAGGAACAGGATTAACGGTAGGACTCTGTACAGAGAGCACGAAAACCATGACGTTTACGGGAACATATATTGGTCTGTTTGCAGAGAATGGACGTGGTACCTTCCAGGAATTTAATGTGAAGGTATTGGATGAATAATTAAAAATAAAAACACAGCGTCGATTGTTAAGAAACAGTCGATGCTGTGTTTTAGTTTATAGAAGATTACTTGTTTAAGAGTCTTTCCATTTCCCTGGCAGATAAGTAAGTGTATTTCGTATCATCTCTTTCAGAAGAAGATCGCCTTCCTTCTCTGTAATTCTGCTATAGAGCGTCATGGATTTTGGTACGGTGACAGTATGGACAGTGATCAAAAGATTTTTATTCGGATGGATTGCGGCCGGAGGTCTGCTGGTAATTGTCAGTTGTGTGAAGTACAGAGAATTTATCATTACGGCATTTTTAAATAATACCTGGGCATGGATCAATGCACTGATGCCTGTGGTGATTATTCTGGTTGGGATAAGATATATGATCAGGGCAGTATTGAAATAAAGGGGGGATGCCATTTATAAAAAAACAGTAAATTCGTCCACTTAGGACTAGCCGCCGCGGCTGTAGATTGATACAATAAAAGAAATAGGAAATATCGATTTTTTGCATAGGAGGAACACGGCGGCATGGCGGGATATGTGAGTCTTCAGGATGTAACCAAGACCTATCAAATGGGTGAGATTACCATCAAGGCTGCGGATGGGATCAGCTTTGATGTGGAAAAGGGTGAGTTTGTGATTGTTGTTGGACCGAGCGGTGCGGGTAAGACGACGGTGCTGAATATTTTAGGCGGAATGGACACAGCGACTTCAGGAAAGGTGCTGGTGGACGGCGCGGAAATCAGCAAATACCGCGGCAAGAAGCTGATCCAGTACCGGCGGGAGGATATTGGATTTGTTTTTCAGTTTTATAATCTGATGCAGAACCTGACGGCACTTGAAAACGTGGAGCTGGCGATGCAGATCTGCCGGCATCCGCTGGATGCGTCGGAGGTGCTTGCGGAGGTTGGGCTGGAAGAGAGAATGAATAACTTCCCGGCGCAGCTTTCGGGCGGAGAGCAGCAGCGTGTGGCGATTGCGCGTGCGCTGGCGAAGAATCCGAAACTGCTGCTCTGCGATGAGCCGACCGGCGCGCTCGATTATGTGACGGGAAAAGCGATCTTAAAGCTGCTGCAGGATACCTGCCGGGAGAAGGGGATGACGGTCATTGTCATCACTCACAACTCGGCGCTGACACCGATGGCGGACCGCGTGATTAAAATCCGAAACGGAAAAGTGGCGGGAATGAAAACAAATGAGAACCCGACGCCGGTGGAAGAGATAGAATGGTAGGTGGACGATGAGAGCATTTCGAAAAGACTTTATCCGGGAAATCACAAAGAACAAGGGGCGGTTTCTGTCAGTCTTTTTCATCGTGCTTCTTGGCGCGGCGTTTTTCTCGGGCATTCGGTCGGCGGAAGGAGATATGAAGGTTTCGGCGGACCGGTATTATGATGAAGTAAATTATATGGATTTGAAAGTCCTTGGAACGCTGGGGCTGACAGACGATGATCTGGCGGATATCGCGAAGACGGATGGCGTGAAAGCGGTCTACGGCGGAAAAACGGTGGAAGTGCTGCATGACATCGGCGAGAGCGAGCAGGTTGTGAAGCTGATTGCGCTGACGGACGGTGTGAATGAGCCGCGCGTGGTCGAGGGACGGATGCCGGAGAAAGAGGATGAAATTCTTGTTGATACGCAGTTTCTAAAAAGTTCCGGCTGTGAGATCGGAGATCAGGTAACGTTCACTTCCGGAACGGAGGATCCGCTCTCAGATTCGCTGACCGGGGACACGTTTACGATTGTTGGTTCGGCGACACTCCCTTATTATATGGATCTGAACCGGGGAACGGGCTCGATTGGAAACGGAAGCATCAACAGTTTTGCACTGCTGCTTCCGGAGACATTTACCTCGGATCTCTATACAGAGATTTACGTCCAGGCGGACGGCGCACAGGAAGAGGCGAGCTACAGCGATGCGTATGATGAGACGGTGAAGGCTGTACAGACAAAGATCGAAGCACTCGAGGACGCGGCGTGCGATCGGCGGTATACGGCAGTCAAAACCGAAGGCCAGGAGAAGATCGACGATGCAAAACAGCAGGTCGTTGATGCAGAGCAGAAATTAGCCGATGCCAAAACAGAACTGGATGACGGCGCACAGCAGCTTGCCGACGCGAAAGTGACGATTGCAGACAAAGAGCAGGAACTTCTCGACGGTGAGCAGACGTTAAAGGACAAAGAACAGGAGCTCCTTGACGGAAAGCAGACGATTGCTGAGAAAGAACAGGAACTCCTTGACGGAAAACAG
>ERZ779885.4332-NODE-4332-length-11151-cov-2.689978_pt1 | contig 11151 bp, 5 predicted proteins | sample MGYA00511554_ERZ779885 | MGnify/ENA primary metagenome ERZ779885 (study PRJEB29588, sample SAMEA2160998) | human gut metagenome | biome: human gut; feature: human-associated habitat; material: faeces | place: Denmark | collected 2008/2010 ... | reverse complement strand
TACTCCTTGGAGTACAAATGCTGTGGAAATCACCCAGAATATGGGCTTGAGCGGTATCTCACGCATCGAAGAGTATTTCCCCGTAAAGGACGAAAACGCTGACCGCGACCCGATGCTGCAACGCATGTACAAGGGACTGGATCAGGAAGTATTCACCACCAACCGTAAGCCGGAACCGATCGTCCATATCGAATACCTGGAAGCTTACAACGAAAAAGAAGGTCTGGCACTCTCTAAAGAAGAGATGGACTACCTCAAGAAAGTAGAACAAGACCTTGGACGTAAACTGACCGACTCCGAAGTATTCGGTTTCGCCCAGATCAATTCCGAACACTGCCGCCACAAAATCTTCGGCGGGACATTCATCATCGACGGTGTAGAACAAGAGTCTTCCCTCTTCCAAATGATTAAGAAGACTACACAGGAAAATCCGAATAAAATCATTTCAGCTTATAAAGATAATGTGGCCTTTGCCGAAGGTCCGGTAATAGAACAGTTTGCTCCGGCAGACCACTCAAAACCCGACTACTTCCAGGTGAAAGATATCAAGAGTGTTATCTCACTGAAGGCTGAAACACACAACTTCCCGACTACCGTAGAACCGTTCAACGGTGCATCTACCGGTACAGGTGGAGAGATTCGTGACCGTATGGGCGGTGGTAAAGGTTCCTGGCCAATTGCCGGAACTGCCGTTTACATGACTTCATATCCCCGTACAGACGAAGATCGTCCCTGGGAAGAAATCCTTCCGGTACGCCAATGGTTGTATCAGACTCCCGAACAGATTCTGATCAAAGCATCCAATGGTGCCAGCGACTTCGGCAACAAGTTCGGCCAACCGCTGATCTGTGGTTCTGTACTGACTTTCGAACATAAGGAAAACGACGAAGTTTACGGTTACGACAAAGTAATCATGCTTGCCGGCGGTGTCGGTTACGGTACGAAACGTGACTGCCTGAAAGGTGCTCCCGAAGCCGGTAACAAAGTAGTCGTGATTGGTGGTGATAATTACCGTATCGGCTTGGGTGGCGGTTCCGTATCTTCAGTAGATACCGGACGCTACAGCAGCGGTATTGAGTTGAACGCCGTACAGCGCGCCAATGCAGAAATGCAGAAACGTGCCTACAACGTGGTACGTGCCCTCTGCGAAGAAGACAACAATCCGGTGGTATCCATCCACGACCATGGTTCAGCCGGACACGTAAACTGTCTCTCCGAATTGGTGGAAGAATGTGGTGGCGTGATAGACATGAGTAAATTGCCCGTAGGTGACAAAACCTTGTCTGCCAAAGAAATTATCGCCAACGAAAGCCAGGAACGTATGGGATTGCTGATTGAAGAAGAAGCTATCGAGCATGTACGTAAAGTGGCTGAACGTGAGCGTGCCCCAATGTATGTGGTAGGTGAAACTACCGGTGACCATCGCTTCGCTTTCCAACAAGCTGACGGTGTACGTCCATTTGATCTTGCCGTAGAACAGATGTTCGGTTCGTCTCCCAAAACTTACATGGTGGACAAAACCGTGGAACGCCACTATGAAATGCCTAAATACGAACAATCCAAGTTGCACGAATATCTGACGAATGTATTGCAGTTGGAAGCTGTTGCCTGCAAAGACTGGTTGACCAATAAGGTAGACCGCTCGGTAACCGGCAAGATTGCCCGCCAACAATGTCAGGGTGAATTGCAATTACCGCTGAGTGACTGTGGCGTGGTTGCTCTCGACTATCGTGGTGAGAAAGGTATCGCCACTTCACTGGGACATGCTCCGCAAGCTGCACTGGCAGATCCGGCAGCTGGTTCAGTACTTTCCGTCAGCGAAGCACTAACCAACCTGGTATGGGCTCCGATGGCTGAAGGAATGGACAGCATCTCCCTCTCTGCCAACTGGATGTGGCCTTGCCGCTCACAGGAAGGTGAAGATGCACGTCTCTACACCGCTGTAAAAGCATTGAGCGACTTCTGCTGTGCACTGCAAATCAATGTGCCTACCGGAAAAGACTCTCTATCCATGACTCAGAAGTATCCCGACGGTAGCAAAGTAATCTCTCCGGGAACCGTAATCGTTTCCGCAGGCGGTGAAGTTTCTGATGTGAAGAAAGTGGTTTCTCCCGTACTTGTTAACAACGAAAAGACAACGATTTATCATATCGACTTCAGTTTTGATACATTGAAACTGGGTGGCTCTGCCTTTGCGCAATCATTGGGCAAGATTGGCGACGAAGTACCCACTGTACAAGATGCCGAATATTTCCGCGATGCTTTCCTTGCCGTTCAGGAACTGGTGAACAAAGGACTGATTCTTGCCGGGCACGATATTTCTGCCGGTGGTCTGATTACTACCTTACTCGAAATGTGCTTCGCCAATGTAGAAGGTGGTATGGAAATCAATCTCGACAAGATGAAGGAACACGACCTCGTGAAACTCCTGTTTGCCGAGAACCCGGGTATTGTTATCCAGGTAAGCGACAAGCATAAGGAAGAAGTAAAACAAATATTGGAAGATGCCGGAGTAGGTTTTGTGAAGATTGGTAAGCCGACCGACGAACGCCACATCCTCGTATCTAAAGATGATGCTACTTATCAGTTCGGTATCGACTATATGCGTGATGTTTGGTATTCTACTTCTTACCTGCTCGACCGCAAGCAATCTATGAACGGTTGCGCCAAGAAGCGTTTCGAGAACTACAAGATGCAGCCACTGGAATTCGCTTTCATGCCCGGCTTCAAAGGTAAATTCTCTCAATATGGTATCGACCCGAACCGCCGTACACCGACAGGCATCCGCGCAGCAATCATCCGCGAAAAAGGAACAAACGGTGAGCGCGAAATGGCTTACTCCCTGTATCTGGCAGGCTTTGATGTGAAAGACGTCACCATGACCGACCTTATCAGCGGACGTGAGACATTGGAAGACGTGAACCTGATTGTTTATTGTGGTGGTTTCTCCAACTCAGACGTACTGGGTTCTGCCAAAGGTTGGGCAGGAGCTTTCCTCTTCAATCCGAAAGCTAAAGAAGCACTCGACAAGTATTATGCACGCGAAGATACGCTTTCATTGGGTGTTTGTAATGGTTGCCAGTTGATGATGGAATTGAACCTCATCAATCCCGAACATAAGAAAAACGGTAAAATGCTGCATAATGAATCTCATAAATTCGAATCGAGATTCCTGGGACTTACCATTCCTACCAACCGCAGCGTAATGTTCGGCTCTCTGAGTGGCAGCAAACTCGGTATATGGGTAGCTCACGGAGAAGGAAAATTCTCTTTGCCTTACGACGAAAATAAATATAATGTGGTAGCCAAATATAGTTATGACGAGTATCCTGCCAATCCGAATGGCTCCGACTACTCCATAGCAGCCATAGCAAGTGCCGACGGGCGCCATCTGGCTATCATGCCTCACCTGGAGCGCTCTATCTTCCCGTGGCAGAACGGTTGTTATCCTGCCGACCGCCTGCACAGCGACCAGATCACTCCATGGATGGAAGCCTTCGTCAATGCACGTAAATGGGTAGAAGAAAAGGTTAAGTAGTTCTGACTACAATCTATAAGTGAAGCACAGGCGCAGGTTATAATATACAACTTGCGCCTGTTGTCGTCTAAACAATGCGAGGAATCGAACACTATTCTTCTTGCTTTCGTGTTGCTTTTATCAAACAAAATGCATATTTTTGCGTTAATTTCACAAATACCCCCAATAACGAACGACCGTAACTGTTATGAGAAAATTTATCATTTTCTTTTTATTCACATACATTTCCTCCTTCTGCATCGCCCAAACTTATAAATATCTCGGCGTGGAAGATGGCTTGAGCAATCGTAGGATATATGCTATTCAGAAAGGGCCGAAAGGATATATGTGGTTTCTTACGCACAATGGCATTGACCGCTATGACGGAAAAAATTTCAAGCAATACCGACTTATAGACAGCGAAATAGAAGTTAACTCCATGCTCAATCTGAGTTGGCTATATGTTGGTGTGGATGGAACACTGTGGGAGATAGGCAAAAAAGGAAGAGTATTCCGCTATGATGCCAAACATGATCGCTTTCAACTTGTATATAAGCTACCTGATGAAGTGGTAAAAGGAAATCCGACTCCCGTAAGCTATGGATTTATTGACAGCAACAATATTGTATGGCTCTGTAACGAAGAAGCATTGTATCTCTACGATACGAATACTGAGAAAACTACCGTTATCAAAAACCATATCGGAGAAAGTATTACGGATATCGAGCAAATCGACCCTGACCATTATTTCATCGGTACAGACGTCGGTATACATCATGCCGAATTAAAAGACGACGTTCTCAACCTTTCTCCATGCAACTGGCTTGATAAACTGAAGATGCAAGTCAACGAGTTATATTTCCATAAAGCAAACCGCAAACTATTCATCGGTACATTCCAGAAAGGCATTTATCTGTACGATATGAATATTCATCAAACTGTAGAGTTGAATGTCGGTTTGCAGGATGTCAGCATTACACGTATCAAAGCCTTCAATGACAAAGAAATATTGATAGCTACAGATGGTGCCGGTATATATAAAATGAATGTGGATACCTATGAGTGCGCCCCCTACATCGTGGCGGATTACAATAGCTATAATGCCATGAACGGCAACAGTATTTACGACTTCTATGTAGATGATGAACGTATTTGGATAGCCAATTACCCTATCGGCATCACAGTACGCAACAATCAATATGCCAGTTATGAATGGATCAAACATTCTATTGGCAACAAGCAATCGCTCGTCAACGATCAGGTAAATGCCATCATCGAAGATCACGAAGGTGATCTTTGGTTTGCTACCAATAACGGTATCAGCCTCTACTCTACCAAAACAAAACAATGGCACTCATTCCTCAGCGTGTTTGACAATGGTAACGTAACCAAAAACCATGTTTTCATTTCTTTGTGCGAGGTATCACCCGGCATCATCTGGGCAGGTGGATACACTTCGGGCATCTACCAAATCAATAAAAAACAGATGAAGGTGGAGTTCTTTACTCCTTCTACATTTGGCGATTGTGATATCCGTCCGGATAAGTACATACGCTCTATCATAAAAACGTCCGATGGCAGTATCTGGTCCGGTGGCTATTACAATTTAAAGCAAATAGACTTCAACCGTAAAAATATACGTGCTTATCCGGGACTTAGCGGAATTACGGATATTAAGGAGAAGGATGCGCAACACATGTGGATAGGTACTGCCACAGGACTGTATCTGCTGGACAAAGAAACCGGCAAGTATCAGTGTATATCGATGCCGATAGAGTCTTTCTACATTAACGCGCTTTATCAGACACCAGACAGTTTGCTGTACATCGGGACCAGCAACTCCGGATTACTCATTTATAACCATCAGCGAAAGTCGTTTGAGCATTTCCACAAAGACAACTGCCCGCTGATTTCCAATAATATATATACTATTCTTCCGGACGGAAACAAAAGTGTCCTGCTGAGTACGGAAAACAGTCTGACAAGCTATTACCCGGCTGGAAAGATATTTCATAACTGGACTAAAGAACAGGGACTGAAGAGTGATCATTTTAATTCAACATCAGGCGTACTGCGAAAAAACGGAAACTTCATTCTTGGAAGTACGGACGGAGCAATAGAGTTCCACAAAGATATGATGATTCCACGCAATTATGAGTTCAAAATGATATTCAGCGATTTGCGCGTATTCTATCAAACCGTTTACCCCGGCGATGAGGGTTCACCGCTGGAAGTGGACATAGATGAAACTCAAGTATTAAAGCTGAAATACAATCAGAACATATTCTCTCTACGGATATCTTCTATCAACTACGATTATCCGTCATTGGTTCTGTATTCCTGGAAACTGGAAGGTTTCTATGACGGATGGAGCCGTCCTGAGAAAGATTGCATGATCCGGTTCACAAATCTGAATCCCGGAAAATATACATTACGGGTACGTGCCATCTCCAGTGAAGACCGACGAATCGTTCTTGAAGAGCGTGACATGGAAATCATGATAGAACAGCCCTTATGGCTCAGCATATGGGCATTAATACTTTATGCCGCCGTGATAGCCGCAATTGTCATTATCACATTGCGTGTCATTATCCTGCGCAAACAGCGTAAGGCTTCGGATGAGAAAATACGTTTCTTCATCAATACAGCGCATGATATTCGTACCCCGTTGACACTGATCAAAGCACCACTGGAAGAACTCAGTGAAAAGGAAAATCTGACACCAAGCGGACGAAGCAATATGAATACTGCCATACGAAATGTGAACGCCCTGTTGCGACTGACGACCAATCTTATTAACTTCGAACGTGCGGACACTTATTCCAGTGCCCTATATGTATCCGAATATGAGTTGAGCACCTACATGGAGGAAATGATCAATGCTTTCCGGGCTTATGCCGACGTAAAACGTATCAGCCTGACTTATGAAAGTAATTTCCGCTACATGAATACCTGGCTTGACAAGGATAAGATGGATTCGATTCTGAAAAATCTGATATCCAACGCCTTGAAGTATACACCGGAAGGTGGAAGCGTACATATCTATACAGCAGAAACAGAAGACCATTGGAGTGTGGAAGTAAAGGATACGGGTATCGGTATTCCGTCCTCAGAACAGAAAAAGCTCTTTAAAATACACTTCCGGGGTAGTAACGCCATCAACTCGAAAGTAACGGGTAGTGGTATCGGACTGTTACTGGTATGGAAACTTGTTCACCTGCATAAAGGCAAAATCAACTTTACAAGCACGGAAGGAAAAGGCTCCTGTATTAAAGTCACATTCCCAAAAGGTGAAAAACCTTATCGAAAAGCTATTCACAGTCCGAAACCGGGAAGTGAGAAAGTTGCTTATGCTGAATCGGGAGTGCCTAAGAATGTTACGCCAAACATTGCTTATGATGCAACTAAACAGAAACAACAGCAAAACAGTGATCTTCCGAAAATCCTGATTGTGGAGGATAATGATGAGTTGAGGGAATATCTCCGCAATACACTGTCGGACGACTATAACATACAAGTATGCAGCGATGGCAAACAAGCACTCGAAATAGTCAAGGAATATATGCCTAACATGATTATTTCGGATATCATGATGCCGGAAATGCGTGGAGACGAATTGTGTCATGTCTTAAAGAATGATATTGAAACCTCTCACATCCCCATCATTTTGCTCACAGCACTGAACAATGACCGCAACATCATTGAAGGATTGAAGACCGGAGCAGATGAGTATATTGTGAAGCCTTTCAATATAGGTATTCTCCGTGCTACGATATCCAACATCCTGACGAATCGCTCTTTGCTGCGACATAAATATGCTAATCTGGAACTGAATGATGATGAAGATGCCACAACTTGTACCAATTGTTCCACCGACCTTGACTGGAAATTCATTTCTTCCGTCAAGAAGCATGTGGAAGAAAATATGGATAACGGTGCACTCAATGTGGAAATGCTCTGTTCATTACTGAATATGAGTCGTACCAGCTTCTATAATAAAATAAAAGCCCTGACCGACCAGGCTCCGGCAGACTATATCCGATTGATACGTCTGAAACGTGCCGCACAATTACTGAAAGAGCAGAAATACAGCATAACTGAAGTTGCAGAAATGACTGGTTTCAGCGATGCGAAATACTTCCGGGAAGTATTCAAGAAGCATTTCAGTGTCAGCCCGAGCCAATATGCGAAACAGAAAGAAGAAGGGGAATAAAGTGGTAGAGTGATATCATATTATCACATTATAACATTAAAACTATGAATATTTATTTAGAGGCATTCGGCCTTTTTTCTAAAATAGGAGTTTTCACTATCGGAGGTGGCTATGCCATGGTGCCACTCATAGAGGAAGAAATTGTAGAGAAACGAAAGTGGATCGCCAAAGACGATTTTATAGACTTACTTGCCATTTCCCAATCGACTCCCGGCATTCTTGCGGTTAACATTTCCATTTTTATCGGATATAAGTTGCGGGGAATTCGTGGAAGTATAGTCACTACTTTAGGGACAATTCTACCCTCATTCCTCATTATTCTTGCCATAGCTATGTTCTTCCACAATTTTAAGGATAATCCGATAGTAGAACGGATATTCAAGGGTATCCGCCCGGCAGTAGTTGCACTGATTGCCGCTCCTACATTCAGTATGGCTAAGTCAGCCAAAGTCAACCGTTACAATGTCTGGATACCCATTGTATCTGCACTGATCATCTGGTTGTTGGACTTCTCTCCTATCTGGGTAATCATCATCGCCGGTGTAGGAGGATACTTGTTCGGACGGCTACGCCGTCCGAAAGTTGAAAGTTGAAAATTGAGAGTTGAGAGTTGGCTGCGCATCATAAATCATAAATTATAAATCTCCCATGCTTTATTTTCAGTTATTCTATACATTCTTCAAAATAGGCCTTTTCGGCTTTGGCGGCGGATATGCCATGATTCCGTTGATCCAAAAAGAAATCGTGGAAAAGCGTCGCTGGATCAGCAGTGATACCGTCTTGGAAATCATTGCAATCGCCGAATCCACCCCAGGTCCCATCGCCGTCAATACCGCCACGTTTGTGGGATACCGCATCGGCGGTTTTTGGGGAGCATTGTTTGCCACGGTGGGCATCGTACTCCCGTCCTTTTTTGTCATCTTGGCCATCTCTTATGTATTGCAGGAGTTTTCCCATATCAAAGCCATCCAATATGCATTTTTCGGCATTCGTGCCGGCGTTTTGGCACTGATTTTACAAGCGTTGTTTTCCATTTCCCGTCAAACGAAATTGGACATTTTGTCTTGGATCATCATGGGCGCTGCTTTTGTTTTGGTCGCATTTTTGGGCGTCGATACATTGATCGTCATTCTCGGTTGTGCATTGTTTGGTGTGGTCTCATCTGCAATCAGAATGAGGAGGAACAAGCTGTGATTTACCTAAAATTGTTCTTTACTTTTATGAAGATTGGTCTGTTTACCATCGGCGGCGGATATGCAATGTTACCCATGATCCAGCAGGAAGTACTTGCAAACGGGTGGACAGACTCCGCATCCTTGGTGAACTTTATCGCCGTGAGCGAAAGCACCCCCGGACCTTTCGCCATCAACATTGCCACTTATATCGGCAGTAAGGTCGGTGGTGTTTTCGGTGCTGTCTGTACCACAGTGGGCGTTGTACTGCCCTCATTTGTTATCATTCTGATCATTGCAAAATGTTATGCGGCATTTCAAAACAGTCGCATCGTTCGTGGATGTATGTCCGGGTTAAAACCCGGCGTGATGGGGCTGATTGCCGCCTCTGTGATCTCTGTCTCCAAAACAGTCTTTTTTCCTTCGGGAATCACCACAAGCGTGTTTTCTTCCCCTTCTTTCTATGTCGCACTTGTCATCTTCGGTTTGTGTTGCTTTTTCTCATTTCGTCGCCTTCATCCCATTCTGATTATCTGCCTGTCCGGGGTGCTTGGTATTGCCGCCGGTTATCTGATTCTATAAGTAAAAAATTTCCCCGTACGGTGTAAAAGCCGCACGGGGTTCTTCTATTTTTCCGTTGTTTCGGTTCAAAAACATATCGATTGATGTAGCATCTCTTGATAATCAGAACAGTGCCAAAATCACACGAAACAGCGCTGTCAGCAGCGGTTGATGCAGGATGTAAAACAACAGCGCATGTCTTCCCACAAAGGCGAAAACAACATCTCCGTAGCGCAAATATTCCATCACAACCGTGTCTTTGCAAAGCAAATAGAGGAAGAATCCGCATAGAAATAAAAAATACCAAGGAAATATGGAAAAATAGTCCGAGGGAGAAAAAATCCGGCGCTGTAAAGCCCAGGTAGGTCATTACGCGCCCCTGATAAAACCATGCCGGAATCTGCGCCGGCCGCCACGACGCAAACCCCAGATGTCCATCGTTGATGTTCCTGGTGAGTACAAATAAAACAATAGATAATATCAGCCCCATTGTACGCGGTATTTTTTGCAAAAACGGCCGCAGAACAGCAGTCAAAAGTATAGCGCATCCCAAAAAAGTCAAGATGCCGAATTCAATTTTTGCCGACGGTAAAATAACGAAGGTGACAATACTCACCAACGCCCCGCAAGCAAGGATCAATGCGCCGCGCCGATATGGATGGCTGCTAAATAAAAAGCAAAAACCCGAAATCAGAATAAAACTCCAACTAATAAACTGTTGCCACACAAATCCCGCCGTACCATCATACCATGTCCATTCCACATCAAAGAAAGAATTCCAATCCCAAATGGCATGGTAAACGATCATATTCAAAACGGCAAAACCGCGCAATGTATCAATCAGTCCGTATCGTTTCTTCTGTTCAACGGATTGTTCCATAGCCCCACCTCACATTGAAATATCCGAATCACAAGAAACCCACCGGATCATTGTACATGCGCAAAGCCCAAAGAATCATGTACAACTTCCTCATTTTTTCAAACATATCAAAATTCAATGCGTAGATAATATCACATTCAGTTTACGTGAAATGATCATTTTTTTGACCGATATGCAAAAAGGAAGATAAAGTAAAAAAGGTAAAAGACACTATACACCCCCTCTATAAAGAAATTGACTCACAAGTCTTAGCAGACTTATGAGTCAATCATCACGGCTAGTCCTTCAAAAAATGATGCACTAATCATTTCCTGATTTTTATTAAAGTATACGATGAAGATGTTTGCCTACATCAGCATTTGTACACAATGACAGGAGATGTTTGATTTGACATTTGTTATATGGACGGACATTCAATGGAATCATTTGTCCGTCAATTAATTTAAAAATAATTTCCATAGGTATATAGCTGCCATACGAACCACTGGCCGTTTCTTCGATACGTTTCATGTGAAAATCTGTGGGAGTTCCTACTTCTATAACTTTATTTAAATAAAAATCAGTAACTTCTTTACGAAACTTTCTGTTACGCAAAAAATATCGACTAAACGTGCATTTGTCGACATCAATTTGAACATATGTATTGAACCAACGCCATGGTACAAATAGACATACGAATATGAATACTGGATTATATGGACGAATTTTCAAAAATAGATACCTCTAAATAGCATTACAGAAACATTATTTAATCTATATATTATAGCAAGAGAATAGTATCATTACAAGCGAATTGTATCTTACATAT
>ERZ779885.4330-NODE-4330-length-11153-cov-5.057488_pt1 | contig 11153 bp, 10 predicted proteins | sample MGYA00511554_ERZ779885 | MGnify/ENA primary metagenome ERZ779885 (study PRJEB29588, sample SAMEA2160998) | human gut metagenome | biome: human gut; feature: human-associated habitat; material: faeces | place: Denmark | collected 2008/2010 ... | reverse complement strand
GTGAACCGACTAAAGAAGAGTTGAAAGCAATTCATAAGCTGATTAAAAAGGTAACCGGAGATATTGAAACTTTCTCTTACAACACTTCTATCAGTGCATTTATGATTTGTGTAAACGAACTGACTTCATTGAAATGCCGCAATAAAGAGGTATTGAGCAATCTCATCATCCTGTTAGCTCCGTTCGCTCCACATTATGCAGAAGAACTTTGGGAAGCTTTGGGAAATACCACCAGCGTATGCGATGCACAATGGCCTGCATTCAATGAAGATTACCTGAAAGAAGACACTGTAAAATACACTATCTCTTTCAATGGTAAAGCACGCTTCACCATGGAGTTCGCTACTGATGCCGATAACAATACCATTCAGGCAACAGTTATGGCAAATGAACAAGCCCAGAAATGGATTGAAGGCAAAACCCCGAAAAAGGTAATCATCGTTCCCAAAAAAATTGTAAACATCGTATTATAATCGATACTATCCTTGAGGTGTGTCAAAAGCAGTAACTTTTGACACACCTTTCTACTTTATATTAAAAACAATCCTCATTACCATGGACCAAATATTAAAAATCAAACTAGGCAGAGAGGTAAAAGACTATTTAGCCATTACCTTCGGACTGATTTGCTATGCACTGGGATGGGCGGCTTTCTTACTGCCTTATCAAATAACTACAGGCGGAGTAACCGGTATCGCGGCAATTATTTATTATGCTACGGGAATAGAGATTCAAGTGTCTTATTTCATCATCAATGCTGTTTTTCTAGGATTCGCATTGAAAATATTAGGACCTAAATTCAGTCTGAAGACCATTTATGCCATCTTTATGCTGACATTTCTGTTATGGCTCTTTCAAACATTGTTGAAAGGTCCGGATGGAACACTACCGCAATTATTAGGACCAGGACAAGAATTCATGGCTTGTGTAGTAGGTGCCGGCTTACTGGGATTTGGTATCGGCATTGTTTTCTGCAATAATGGAAGTACCGGTGGTACGGATATCATTGCTTGGATTATCAATAAATACAAAGATGTAACCCTTGGCCGCATGATGATGTATTGTGATATTGTCATCATATCCTCCTGTTATTTCATATTCCATGATTGGAAACGAGTGTTGTTTGGTTTCTGCGTATTGTTTATCATGAGCATTGTGATTGATTATGTAATAAACAGTTCACGCCAATCTGTACAGTTCCTTATTTTCTCGCGCAAACATGATGAAATAGCCGAAGGAATCACCAAACAAATAGACCGTGGAGTTACCCTATTAGATGGTACAGGATGGTATAGCAAACAAGGAATCAAAGTCGTAGTGGTATTAGCCAAAAAAAGCCAGTCACTGGATATATTCCGATTGGTGAAAGATATTGACCCCAATGCATTTATATCACAAAGTAATGTGGTAGGAGTGTATGGAGAAGGGTTCGACAAACTAAAAATAAAGTAACTAAAAAATAATCTCTTACCATTGCTTCATCGTTCTGTTTCTGCATTGAAAAACAGAACGATGAAGCAATGATAAGATTACTACATATCGGTTAATCTATTTTCTCAAATTTCTATTTTATACAATATATGTCTGCATAACCAATGCCCTTGTTCCACCAAAGGATGATCGAACTCTTTTTCAAAATGCATTCCTATTTTCTGCATGACCCGTGCAGAACGTTTATTGGGTATGGCAGTGAATGAATATACCGTTTTAAAAGGTAAATTATCACTCGCATAATCCAGACAGGCAGAAGCGGCTTCTGTGGCATATCCCTTTCCCCATGCATCCCGGCACAACCGCCAGCCTATTTCCACTCCGGGAGTAAAATCCGACTCGAAAGCAATATTATGAAAACCCACATAGCCTAGAAAATTCTGAGTTTCTTTACATTCTACAGCATACAAACCATAACCATATTCTTCAAATTCTTTCCGGATACGACAATAAAAAGCCATCGTCTCTTCCTGTGTCAAAGTAGTGATAAAGAATTCCATTACTTCTTTATCACTGTTCATGCGGACAAACGGAAGAATATCTTCTTCCTCCCAGTCCCGTAACAACAAATGAGGAGTTTCTATATATACCATACTATCAAGTATCAAATGATACCAACGAAGATAATCAAAAATTGAAAATAAACATAGCAAACAAATTATTATTTACCTTTTCACCTATATTATTCTGTCAGGAATTATCTTACTTTGGTTCATTCTCAGTATCTTTGCATTCAATTAATATGATATAAAATGAAAAAGAAATTAGTATTTGCTACAAACAATGCTCATAAACTGGATGAAATATCCTCCATTCTAGGAGAAAAAGTTGAATTATTGAGTTTGAAAGATATCCATTGCCATGTTGATATCCCCGAAACTGCTGATACGTTGGAAGGCAATGCTATGCTGAAAGCGGAGTATATTTATAAAAACTACGGTTTAGACTGTTTTGCCGACGATACAGGCCTGGAAGTGGAAGCTTTGAATGGTGCTCCGGGTGTTTATTCCGCCCGTTATGCCGGAGGCGAAGGACACAATGCGGAAGCCAATATGCAAAAATTATTGCAGAATATGCAGGGAGTGCAAAATAGAAAAGCACAATTCCGCACAGCTATCTGCCTGATTCTGGATGGAAAGAAGCATTTGTTCGAAGGAATTGTAAAAGGTGAGATTATCAAAGAAAAACGAGGTTCGTCAGGTTTCGGATACGACCCTATCTTTGTGCCCGAAGGATATACTAAAACTTTTGCCGAACTAGGCAATGAGACGAAAAACAAAATCAGTCACCGTGCACTGGCCGTAGAGAAACTTTGCCGGTTTCTGAAGGCGTAACTATATAAATTAGTTATATCATTTGTTTACCTCTATTGAGCCTCATAAAAACAAGTATTCTGTTTTCCTTTGAAAACAATTTTGACGGAATAATGATTTCCATGAGAACCATTATCCCGTCAAAACAAGTCTTTAATAAAACAGAACCAGCAATGTCACTCCTATTCCGATGATAAATCCTTTCCAGAAGAATTCCCCTTTACTTTTAAGAATAACAGAAACGTCTTTTATTAACCACATCTTGTTATCTTTTACAAAAGTCATAATCCCAGCTTCTCCGAAATTTCCAGCATCTTCTTGATAGGTTTCACTGCCTCCTCAGCTACCGCTTCATCCACTGTCACTTCCGGCCATTCATACTTTAACGTATTGTACAGCTTCTCCAGCGTATTCAGACGCATGAAATTACATTCATTGCAAGCGCAGGTACTGTCTTCGGGAGGAGCGGGAATAAAGTTTTTTTCAGGACATTTCTTACGCATTTCGTGCAGAATACCGCTTTCCGTAGCAACAATAAAATCTTTCTTGTCGCTAGTAATGGCATATTTTAAAAGTCCTGCCGTAGAAGCAACCTTGTCGGCCAGTTTGGAAACGGCTCCTTTACATTCGGGATGAACCAGAACAGCAGCGTCAGGATACTGTTTTTTCAACTCCAGTATTTTCTCCACAGAGAACTGTTCGTGCACATGGCAGGCACCATCCCAAAGCAACATATTGCGTCCTGTAATCGAATTGATATAATTACCCAGATTTCTATCCGGACCGAAAATAATCTTCTCATCTGCCGGAAAACTATCTACGATTTGCTTGGCATTGGTAGAAGTGACCACCACATCAGTCACCGCTTTAACAGCCGCTGTAGTGTTAACATACGAAATCACTGTATGGTCCGGGTGCTCTTTAACAAACTTAGCAAACTCATCAGCAGGACAACTGTCAGCCAATGAACATCCTGCATTCAAGTCCGGTACCAGCACTTTTTTATCAGGACAAAGAATCTTAGCCGTTTCACCCATAAAGTGAACACCACACATCACAATGATATCAGCATCCGTTTTAGCCGCCCATTGTGCCAGCGCCAAGCTGTCACCTACAAAGTCGGCGATATCTTGTATTTCGCCCGACTGGTAATAGTGACCTAGGATAAGCGCATTCTTTTCCTTACGCAACTTATCAATTTCAGTCTTCAAATCCAGAGTTTTGTCTACCGGTTCGGTAACATACCCTTTTTTCAACCATTCCTCTTTATTCATTATATCTATATTTTTTCTCCTTCTTTCAAAAAAAGAAATATGGGTATTGATAATAGTCTGTTCATATTGTTAGTAAAAATAGTACTCTTTTCCTTGCCTGATAAGTTATTCATTTGTAATAGTGAGATATGAATAAGTAATCAACTGGCTTAAGCACTGATTATACTGTCTTTACTTGTTCTATTAACAAACTGTTGATAATATGCAAAGTTAAAAACTTTATGGTTATGACCACCCAAAATAGTGATTTTTATTTCCCCGACTTCAATGTACCTGCATTGCTATCTTCGTTATTCACACGTTTCTGCATGGTTTCATACTTACGTCCAAAACTGATATTCCATGATACTTTTGCCACAAACAGGCGGCAGCTCTCTTTCACATACCACCAATTCTTAGAAGGAGCCACTTTACTGAACATTTCTCCTCCCATTCTGTAATTATCAACAAATGGATTCAAAGTCATCACCCCGATATTTAAACGCTTGTATCGATAGGACAATCCCAAGGTATGAAAACTCTCCCCGTATGACAATGTTTCCCCATAGAAATTATTCCGATGATTTTCCATTTGAAAGAATCCGGACCATCTTTTATAAGATGCCATCACTTCGGCCCTGTAATACCAATTGGTATATGTATGATGATAATCCAAGCCACGACTATCATAATAATTTATACCGGTGGAAAAAGAAAAAGTCAAAATATCTTTCAGAGGACCGAGTTTCAATTCCAACTCAGGATTCAATTTCTGCCAACTTAACTGATTGGCATTGGTACGGACAAAACTGTTATTCTTATCTCGTATGGTTTCTTCCATGATAGGCCTGTGCTGATACTGATACGACAAGTGAAAATTACCACTAAACAAACCTTTTCGGAAATCTGCCTCCAACTCATTTTTATATACTGTGAATATCTTTAATTCCGGATTTCCGCTTCTCACCTGCAAAGAGTCAATCAATTGTCTCACATTTCCCATATCGGACAAACCGGGAGATTTACGTGAAATCTGTCCCCGGTAACGGACAAAGACATTATCTGAAAATTGATACCCAAATCTCAAACGGGGCAATAACGAATACCTGTTATATCCTTCCTCTTTCTGTTTGAATCGGGAATAACTGCCTTGCAGTCCAAAAGAATAATTGAAACGATCCATTTTCCCACTGTATTCCACATAAGCTGTCGCATGGGTTTCATGCATCTTTGTTTCAGATGACTCGTTTCCACCATAGGTATTGTCCGCCAGACTTTGCTGATATTTCAGTCCTGCACTCAATCTGCTCTTCTTGGTTATTTTCCTTTCATAAATACCCTCTCCTATAAATGAGTATTTATTTCCCGATACGGTAGAATAAATATCAGTCAGCAGTTCATTACTCTTCCCCTCCGTATAACTCCTGTCACTTTGAGTGTCAATATATGTAGTCACAGCATTGATAATCAATGACTGGTCATTGTTCAGTTTACATTGAAAATACAAGTCCACCGACGGACGGGAAGTCCGGCCCGTACTATGTTCTTTCATCATCAAAATTTCTTCAGGCTTCTCCCAAATATACAGACTGCTTTGGTTATTCTGCTTGTTCTTATTAAAAGCCCACCGTACAGTGGAATTAAAGAACCATTTCCCCTGATCCTGAAAACTATAATTCAATCCTATATTATGTCCATAAGTGGAAATTCTACTCGGAATACCATCTTCCACCCGTGTAAAGGAAGAACCATCCTCATAGCGGAAAGTTTCCCAATTATTACGCCAATAATTATCTACCGAACGATAAACATTATTATAATTCAAACCGAATTCTGACTTTTTATGGTTTATCTTCACCATAAAATTATTGTTTCCAAAAAGTACGTGCGGAGAATCCTGCGCATCCAAAGCCACATATCCACCGGTTTCATGCCGTCTTACAATGTAATCAATCACAGCAGCCGTATGATCCCCATATCGCAAACCGGGAGCATCATGATATTCTATACGAATCACATCTTCAGTACGAAGAACCAATATATCCTGTATCTCGGCATTTACTCCATTCATCCGTAACTGTACATCCCCTTCACCGGAGGATGTTACCTTGTTACGCATTTGATCCACTTGTATTCTGCTCAGCTTCATCTGCTGCAATAAAGACAGACCATTGCCGGCCGATTTTAACTGATGTGCTGTAGGAAGGATAATTTTCCTGTCGGCGGCATTTATCACACTGGCTCCCGTTACCACCACTTCCTTTAACAGGATCGATTCCGGAGATATCATGATAACGCCTAAATCCTTAGAAACAGCTAAATGATCCAATGATATAATCCGGGAGGTATATCCCATACCGGAAATACAAAGCAGATAACTTCCAGCTTGGATATTCTCCATCATGAACCTTCCTTTACTGTCGGTTACTCCTCCGGCTATAAATATAGAATCCTTTGTCTGCAATACGACATTCGCAAATTCCACCGCTTCATTTTCTGAAACTACTTTTCCTTTAACCTGTACAGTTTGAGCAAAAAGTATGCAGCACATACACAAAAGTGATGTGGCAACCAATATTCTTTTTATCATATTCTTTATCTTAGTGCATTAGTTAATAAAAAGACCGCGATCTTCTACCTTTTATTTCTGTTACTTAGACGCAGGAAATTACTACAGGTTACATTTCAAGAAACACAATGAACAGTTACCAACAATTTCTTTGTATCTATTATATCTATATTTTTTCTCCTTCTTTCAAAAAAAGAAATATGGTATTAATAATAGGCTGTTTATATTGTTAGTAAAAAAGAGTTCTTTCTCTTGTCTGATAAGTTATTTATATATAATACCAAGATATGAATAAATAATCAACCGGCTTAAATACTGATAATACAGGTTTTACTTATTCTATTAACATATTGTTGATAAGAATATGAGTTAAAAACTTTATGGTTATGAACGCCTGAAATAGTGATTAAATTGTGTTGATATTGATTGTTTAAGTTATGTGATTAATTTTTGGATTGTTGATTTTAAGTGTATGTTATACCATTATTTGAAATATGCAAGAAATACTTTTGAAATGATATCCTCATCCTTTTTACATGTTTTCAACCGTTATCAACAGGGGGATGTGAATTAGTTATTATCTTTTTTTGTATAAAGAAATCCAATTGTAAAACAGATGGATTTGGGACTGAAGTAAAAATAAAAAGAGAGTAGGGGAGACTTCTTTTTCATTATATAGGCGTAAAGATCATAGATTTTTATGTAAGTTTGTAACCGTTAATAATAAAGTAGAAAATAGAGTATGAGGAAACTCAAAATAACAGAACTGAACCGGCTTACTGTAGACGAATTCAAGAAAGCCGATAAGTTGCCTTTAGCAGTGGTGCTGGATGAAGTACGCAGTTTACACAACATAGGATCAGTGTTTCGCACATCGGATGCATTTTTGGTAGATTGCATTTATTTATGTGGTATTACAGCCACTCCTCCCCATCCCGAAATGCATAAAACAGCTTTAGGAGCTGAAAATTCGGTGGAGTGGAGATATAAAAAGAATACGCTTGATGCCGTTCAGGAACTTCATGATCAAGGGTTTACCGTATTGGCTATCGAACAGGTGGAAGGCAGTACTTTGCTGGACAAACTGGAACTGGATGCTGATAAGAAATATGCCATTGTAATGGGAAATGAAGTGAAAGGGGTACAACAGGAAGTAGTCAATGCCTGTGACGGATGCATCGAGATTCCCCAGTATGGTACAAAACATTCGTTAAATGTATCAGTAACGACAGGGATTATTGTATGGGAGTTTGCCAATAAATTAATGAAATTCAGATAATAAGAGTAAAATTCAAACAGTAGGAATCAGTTAGATTTGTCCGTTTTCAACTAACAATACCACCCGTTCGGTCAGTCGATCCTCTCCCTCCGGATGATATTCTTTCTTCAGGCTGGCACCAAAAAGTGCTGCAAAAGTTTGATAGAATCCGGCTTTAAAGGGTCCCATAAAAGCTTTTACCAATTCATAAGAGGAAGAATCCGTCTGACGGTTTACTAACTTTATCAACAGTTTGCCCTGTGAAAAGGTTAATTTCTTCATAATCGGTGTATATTGCTCTTTTAGTCCCTTCTCTACGAGTTTCAGGTGCTTTTCCCTGGCTTTTTTGTCAGGCAGTGTTTCTATATATTCGTAAGTTTCTATCACAGCACGGTTAATTTCACGGGCTAATGGCAGGGTTTTCTTCACATTCCTTACCAAGCGGTAGTATTCCCGTCTTTCTTTTTCGTTTTTGAATTTTAATGGTCTGAAAATGTATACATTAGGTAACTGTACAGCTGGAATAGTATCTCCTTTGTATACACATACAGGTACCATGTATCCGTTTATAGTAGTCGTTTGTTGCTGGGAATGAGCAGCAACGGCTATAAAGGAAAAAAACAATGCTATAAAGAGTTTCCTTTTCATCTTGGTGCAAAAGTAGCAAGAAATATGATTACTCTGTATAGTGGATAAAACTATTTAACTTAAAACACGCCAATGAATTACAAAATGAACAGGTTGTTAAGAGTAATGTTAATTATCTGTATTACAATACTTTTATCGGTGCATAACCTGTGTGCGCAGGAAGTATGGGAAGAACTGGTAGAGCAATTGATGGATGAAGATGAAAACAGTTCGTTTCAATGGGATACTCACTTTGAGGAGCTTTCCGAATTACGTGAAAATCCCATCAATATCAATACAGCAACTAAAGAGCAACTGGAACGTTTTCCATTTCTCTCTGACCAACTGGTAGAGAATATATTGTATTATCTGTACAAATATGGTCCTATGCTTACCCGCAATGAGTTATGGATGATTGAAGATATTGACAGGCAGACTATTCACTATTTACTACCCTTTATTTACTTTGAAACTCCTGAAAAAGAGCAATATAAACCAAATATAAAGCGGATATTGAAATACGGTAAACAAGAGTTATCAACACGTGTCGATATTCCTTTTTATACGAAGGCCGGGTATCAACAGTACCCGGCAGAAACTTTAAAAAAGAATCCGAACAAACAGTATTTGGGATATGGATATTATCATAATCTGCGATATAGTTTTCATTATCGGGATCAGATTTATGCAGGAATTACTGCTGAAAAGGATGCAGGAGAACCTTTCTTTACCGGACAAAATAAAAAAGGTTATGATTTTTATTCACTATACTTGTTAATTCGTAATATAGGTCATATCAAGACTTTAGCTCTTGGTAATTACCGTGTCAGCTATGGTTATGGACTAGTTATCAACACTGATTTCGGGATGGGAAAAACAGCTACACTCTCTACTTTGGGAAATAAGAGCCGGGGAATACGCAAGCATTCTTCTACCGATGAATATAACTATTTTCAAGGAATGGCAGTCAGCTATAAGTTGGCGAAAAGATGGACATTGGATGGTTTCTATTCTTATCGGAAGATGGATGGTATTGTTGATAACCAGTTTATAAGGTCGTTGAAAAAAGATGGATATCATCGGTTGTATCGTGAGTTTGAGAAGAAAAATACATTAACTAATCAGTTGGTTGGCAGTAATTTAAATTATAATGGAAAGTACTGTGAGTTAGGATTAACAGCTGTTTATAATGTTTTCAACAAGCCGTTGAATCCTGAGAAGAAGTACTATAATATTTATTATCCCCGTGGAAAGGACTTTTATAATGTGGGAGGAGATTATAAATTCTTTTGGAAACGCTTCTCTTTATTGGGTGAAACGGCTATAGACAAATGTGGTACTTGGGCAACCATGAATATGTTACGTTATTCACCGAAAGGAGGAACACAGTTAATAGTTATGAACAGGTATTATGATGCCAAATATCAATCGGTTTATGCTCGTTCTATAGGAGAGGGAAGTACGGTACAAAATGAGAGTGGATTTTATATAGGATTGGAAACCAGTATTTTAAAGTATATCAAAATGACTTGTTATGGTGATTTTTTCTATTTCCCTTGGAAGAAATATTTAGTAAGCAAAGCAGGAACCAAAGGATTGGATGGATTACTCCAATTAAGTTATTCACCTACTTATGAACTGGAAATGTTTATAAGATATCGTTATAAAAAGAAGGAAAAGGACTTCACTGCTGAGGATAAAACCAAGCAAACTATTCCATCTATTCAGCAGAAATGCCGATACCAATTGAATTATAGCGTGAAAGATAAACTGACATTGAAAACCATAGCGGATTATGTACGCATCAACTTTCGTGGGCAATCTGCTTCCAATGGTTTTCTGGTTTCTCAAAGTGCTGCTTATACATTTCATTTGCTTCCTCTTCAGCTTGATTTGAGTGCCGCATGGTTTAATACGGATGACTATAATTCCCGTCTTACTATCTATGAAAAGAGTGTGCTCTATGCTTTTTCCATGCCTTCATTCTATTATAAAGGTATGCGTGTGGCAGTGAACGCCCGTTATGAATTGAATAAACACATTATCTTGCAGGCCAAGTACGGAACTACCCATTATTTCAATCGGGATAAGATAAGTTCCGCTTTGGAGGAAATTGACGGCAGTACAAAGAGTGACCTTTATTTGCAGTTGAGGCTGAAATTCTGAAAAACATTCTGTATTTTTGTACTGTTATCAACTGAAAAAAGAACTATGTCAACAGTCATTTATCCTTCTCCCATCTTCGGTCCGGTACATAGTCGTCGTTTGGGAGTGTCTTTAGGAATCAATCTTCTTCCTGAAGATGGTAAATTTTGTACCTTCGATTGCATTTATTGCGAATGTGGTTTTAATGAAGATCATCGTCCCCAAAAGAAACTGCCTACTCGCGAGCAGGTTCGTGAGGCTTTGGAAGCCCGTTTGATTGATATGCAGCAAAATGGTCCTAAACCGGATGTGCTGACTTTTGCCGGTAATGGCGAACCGACGGCTCATCCTCACTTCGCAGGAATTATAGAGGATACTTTGGCACTGCGTGATAAATATTTTCCCCAGGCAAAAGTGAGTGTATTGAGTAACTCTACTTTTATTCACAAACCGGAGGTATTTGATGCATTGAATAAGATAGATAATAATATATTGAA
>ERZ779885.4329-NODE-4329-length-11154-cov-19.622308_pt1 | contig 11154 bp, 9 predicted proteins | sample MGYA00511554_ERZ779885 | MGnify/ENA primary metagenome ERZ779885 (study PRJEB29588, sample SAMEA2160998) | human gut metagenome | biome: human gut; feature: human-associated habitat; material: faeces | place: Denmark | collected 2008/2010 ... | reverse complement strand
TAGAGGTTGTGCTGCTCATGTATGTGGGTCACCGTTTGCTCCGAACGAAGTTCCTACCCCTGTTTGTGCAGCGGCGTTGACGAAAAGTCGGTATCACGTCCGGTCGGCTCATGAAATTTTCAAGGTGCGTTACCCATAAAAGAAAAATACCGCCCATGCAGCACAGCGATGGACACTTCAGCGATAAAAAAGTGGTGGAATATTTAAATAGAAACGACAGAAAAATCCAACTGGACAGGAACGAGGGGCTTTACTGAGATGTAAGGACGACACAGAATAAACAAAACAAAAAATCCGATCAAAATTCCAACTTTCTAAGCACAAAAAGGCTTACAGAGAGTGAAGAGCCCCACAGCAAGTGAAAAGGAGCGAACAACATGCTGATTTACCCGAAAACCAAGAAGGGTGTCCAGAAGGACAGTCCCGTCTGGAAGGAGGACAACTTCCTCCGTCTGCGCGGCCTTGCGGACGCATTGGTCCACAAGACCGACTTCAAGACCGAGGACGGCAAGAACGTGTTAGCCGGAGCTTACTACGAGCGCGTCCGCCGAGAACTTGAGACGCTGGAAGCAGCCAAGCTTGCACAGCTCAGCAAGTCTCTGGGACCCAAGGCCGCTGCACTCAAGGCGATGCCTGAGCCGACCGGCGGCAGCAGCAACAGCAGCCCCCGCTCCACCGGAGCACGGCGTGCTGCACGCGAAGCCGGTGAGCGCCGTGCCCGTGCCGCCAGTGAACGCAAGGAGCTGGCCGCGTCCATCCGGACAGAGCTGCTGGATGCCGAGGCCGAGATCAATGAAGTCTATTGCCGTGCGAACGCAAGCCTTGTGAAGTACAGCAAGGCAGGCAAGTTCCGTGTGATCAGCGATGAGGAGATCCCGCGCTTTCATCCGGACTTTTCCGCCCGGAAGGTTGCGCAGGCCATGGAGATTGAGGAGGTACTGGCATGAAGAACCCGTTCAAGAAGGCTGACAGCGCCAAGCTGCCCGAGCAGGGCCGTGAGCGCACCGAGATCGACTACGCACACCGCACGATCATCCATCACATGCTGTACGGATACCCGGGAGATTTCAGCAGCTGTGCAAGCTATCCGGAGTATGATGACCCAGAGATGTTCGCGGGCGTGTTGGAGCAGGCTGCCGACGCGGTCAAAAAGCTGGACCTTGACGAGCACACCCCGGTGTTCGACGAGCTGGTCCGCCTGAAAGCCCAGCAACTGGCCATCTCCAGCCTTGTGGAGACCCGGTATCAGCACCATGCATCGGCACTGAACCTGCAGGCGGATCTCCGACTACAGGTGGAAAACCTCCGCGCCAGCAAGAAGCTCATTGAAGAGCAGCTTGCTGACGTGAATGCCCGCATCCAGAAACTGGAAGCCTGACGCCCGCAGCGAAACACAACACGAGATAAGACCAGGAGGTACAACTATGTACATGGGTGAACACACCAACGTGACCGAAAAGCTCCACGACATCCAGAAACAGGGCCGCACCAAGGGCAGCCTGCTGGACCACATCGCGATCCCCGTGACCGCCTTCTTTGTGGCCACGGACCTCATGACCGTCCACCTCTACACCGAAAGCCTGTTCGACGAGCGGCCCGAAATGGCCATGCTGGTGGCTGCCTCCATCGCCCTGCTGCTCGATGCCTGCCCCATGGTGGCGGGCAAACTCAAGGGCCAGCTGGATGACATGCTGCCCCGTGATCAGCGGGCGACGAAGCGCCGCATCAGCGCACTTCTGGGCACGGCCGTCGGAGCCTTTGCAATCTTCGCGGGTTTCTGCATCGTGTCCACGCTCATGAGTGTGGAGGCCCTGGGAGCAACGGAGAACCCCACCCTCTACATGGTGGGCCAGTACATCCGTATGCTGCTGCCCATCGCCACCAGTGTGGGCTCTTACGCCATCGGCTTTTTCAGCGACCACCGCAGCCAATTGGACAGCCTGAAGGCCCAGCGCCTGGACCTGCAGGACCTGGCTGCCGACACCGACAGTGCCATCAGCCATGCGGAGTTTGCGACTGCAAACTTTGACCCGGACCTCCAGGACTACCGCTTTGCACAGGCAAAGCTCAAGAGCCTGAGCATTGCGGCCCGGCAGGCACGCCTGACTGCCCGCATGAAGCTGGCCGAGGAGCTGGGCAGCGTAGAGGCCGCAGACGCTCTGCTGCACAGCGCGGGTCTGGACGACCTGCTGGACGAGCAGCACTGGCAGGCCATGCTGCTGCCCCCTGCCTCGGCTGAGGCTGCACCGGAACAGCCGGTGCTCCGCCTTGAGGCAGAGCCTGCCGCAGAGGAAGTGCCTGCCGCAATGGCATCTTGACCCCAAAACAGATTTTTTCAGAAAAAAGCTGCCTGTTTTCCAACTGAGAAGGCAGGCAGCGCCTTTTCTGAGGTGTAAGACGCAAACCTCCCGAACGAAAGGAAACGCTATGAAGCTGAAGATGCTTACCCGCATGGCTGCCATGGTGGCAGCTGGTTCTCTGGTGGTCGGCCTGCTGGCTGGCTGCAGTGTGATCCCCTCCAAGGACGGTGCGGCGGACAGTGCCGTGGCCACCGATACCGCCCTCATCCTTACGCAGGGCGACGGTATGCCTGCGCTAACCAACGCTGAGGACTTCCTCAACAGCGTAAATGTGACGCCGGGCGGCAGCGCCGGACTGGTGGTGGCCGATGGCAAGCCGTTTGCGCTCGGTCCTCAGCGCTTTGACCAGGTCAAGAACAACGACATCCAACAAGCCCGAGCGGACAAGACGGCACGCTACCAGCTGGTCGAGGCGGTCCAGGGCGCTGCAGCCACCACCCCTGAGACCGACCTGATCTCCGCCATTTCTCTCGCCAGCCGCATGCTGTCCGCCGGTACGGCTGACAATAAGGTGCTGATCATCCGCCATTCGGGTGTGAACACTGCCGTCGCCAGCCTGCCCATGCAGGACCTCGACCTGCTGAATAGCGACCCTGCCCAGCTTCTGGACCAGCTGGACGCCGCTGCCATGCTGCCTCAGCTGAACGGCGTGGCCGTGGAGTTCTACGGCCTGGGCGATGTTGCGGGCAGCCAGGGCACGCTCAGTGCCCAGCAGGTCCAGTGGCTGAAGAGCTTCTGGCAGGCCTTCTTTGACCGCACGGGTGCAAACGTCACCTTCCATACCGACATCGTGTCCGGCGACGCCCTCAACAACGGCCACACCGTGACACCTCTGGCCGCTGCAGGCGCACCGACCTTCGTCAAGGTCAGCGCCGAGCAGGTGGCGTTTCAGCCCGACAGCACGACTTTCCTCGATGAGGCAGCTGCCCACGCAGCGCTGAACGGTCTGGCCGAGCAACTCAAGGGCACTTCTGCCCACTACATTGTGGCTGGCAGCACCGCACAGGTGGACAACGCCAGCCGGGAGGGTGCACAGGCGTTATCCCTTGGCCGCGCTCGGGCAGTACGTGACGTGCTGGTGGTGGCCGGCGTTCCGGCTGACCAGATCACCTGCCTGGGTCTGGGCAACGAGCCGACGAGTGTGAGGAGCACAAATGAGCCGGAGAACCGCTGCACCTACGTCGTGGCTGATACCACGGCCCAGGCTGCGGAGTTTCTGGCAGTAGGTCAGGCTGAGAGCTGACCGGCAAATAAGCAGGGCACCCCGGCACAGAGCAATCTGTGCCGGGGTGCCTTTTTGTATGCGAAGGTGGCGATGCACCAGCCGCTTTGGCCCGTGCGGAAAGGGGGTTCGCACCGGGCCGCACAGGCAGTTTGCGAAAAAGCACTTTCATTTTGGCGGAAAGCATGCTATACTTTATGACAGAATTGGTGGGATGAACAGTTCCGGTGCTGCTAGACGGCTCCGAGATGGACAGTTTTGCCGATTTAACCCACACCCCGCAAGGGGACGTAAAAAATGAAGCTATGTTTTCTTTACTGCCTAAATTTAAGAATTTAACTCACACCCCGCAAGGGGACGTAAAGGCATTCCCTTTGATTACGACATGGTGGTCATCGAGATTTAACTCACCCCCCGCAAGGGGACGGAAGCCCATCCCGGTAGACAAAGACGACAACCAGGCGTTTGGATTTAACTCACACCCCGCAAGGGGACACAACAGAAGAGCCTTTTCTGCACCGCACAGACGCGGCAGAAAGGGTCCTTCTGCTTTTTTATTTTTTTGCGCCGTTTTTCCAACCGGGCACGGCGGCAGAGCCTTTCTCTGGGTGTAAGACAGAAACACCTGAAACGAAAGGACAAAGCCTATGAAACGTCTTCTGGAAGGACAGCAGCTGCAGCGAACGGTCCCACCCACGGCGGGGCGTGTGGAGCCGGTGGTGCACCTGCCCGGCGGCCTGACGCTGGACGACCGCAGCTGCTGGCAGTACCCCACCATGCTGGTGGGCAACGTGGGCAGCGGCAAGTCTACCCTGATGGAACAGATCCGCCGCCCCGTGCTGGCCCACGCAGACCGCGTGCAGGACACCGTCGTCATCTTTGCGGCCAAGCCGGATGTGCTGCGCTGCCGCCGCCCCGGCGACCCGGTGATCTCGGTCTCGGCCACCGACCCTGCCAGCTGCTGGAACCTTTTCCGGGAGCTGGATGCCTCCGATACGCCGGAACTTACCCTGCGGGAGATCGCCAGTGCTCTGTTTGCCGAACAGAAGAAAAAGACTACCCAGATCTTCTTCCCGGAGGCAGCGCAGGAGATCTTCTACCAGACGGCACGCTTCATGCGGGATTTCGGCCGCACCAACAACATCCCGGTCTCCAACGCAGAGCTGAGCGAGTTTCTCACCCGCACAACGGTCTTTGCACAGGAAGGGGCCGGCACCGGAACCGACGGCAGCTGGCAGGAACTGGTAGAGCGGTACCCCACTTACTTTTCTGCCGCCCGGGATCTTATCGGGGACGGCGGAGCCCAGGGGCTGGGTGTACTCAGCGAGGTACGCACCATGCTCAGCCGCCTGTTCATTGGCAGCTTCAACACAGCCGACGGCCGGTTCTCGGCCCTGCAGGCAGTCCGGCAGGGCGGCAAGCGGGTGTTTATCCTCTATGAGCCGGACAAAGCAAGAACAGCTCTGCCGCTGTTCCGGCTGCTGCTGGATCTGATGCTGCAACAGAGCATGAGCCCCACCCTGAACCACAAGGTGTGGTTTCTGCTGGACGAGTTCAGTCTGCTGCCTAAGGTCGAATCCATGACCGATGCCCTGAGCTTCGCACGTGACCCTTCCGGCGACAATGGGCGCAGTGGTGCACGTATTATTGCGGCAGTACAAAGCGTCCAGCTGCTGACTCGCCATTACTCCGAGGCAGAGGCCAAGACCCTGATGTCCTTGTTCCCCAACCTCATCACCATGCGTGTCATGGACCCTATGTCCCGTGCAGCCTTCGCAGACCGCTACGGCACCGCCCGCGTGATCTACCGCTACATGGGCGAGGGCAACCGGCCCGTGACCACCGACTGCGAGCAGAAGGTGGTGACAGACGCCGACTTTTCCAAGCTCATGAAACCGGGTCAGACACTGATGAGCCTGCCCGCAGTGTCGCAGGATCCCTTCATTTATGACGGCTTCCGGGGCTGACCAAAGAAAGGAGAAACCCATGGCTTTGTTCCGTTCCAACCGTGGCATGCATCTTCTGACGCTGCCCACGACCCACGCCGATGCAGAGAACACCCGCCGCAAGAACATCCAGGATGGCGGCACCACCACCGCATCCCGCCTGCTGGCACAGGCCCGCATCCTGCCGCAGGAGGCGCTGGTCTGCAGCCCGCCGGGCCGGATCTTTCCGGTGGTGGAGTCCCTGCAGCGGAAAAGCAGCCGCCGCCCCTTCGTGCTCATCGGCACCGCCCGGGACCTGACCGACAGTCCGCTGCTGCGGCTTCCGGTCCAGTGGCAGGATACCGTGCTCCCGGACCGGCTTCCGGAGGGCAGCGGCAGGATCACGATCAATCCCGGCGAGTTCGGCATGGGCATGATGCAGATGGCAGACTGGGGTGGCACCCATACCATTCTGCTCTGCCTGGGGCAGGGACTCTCGGCCAGCACCGAGCTGCTGGATGCCTTGAATGCCTGCGGCGACTATGTGCTGCTCTGCAGCAGCCTGAGCCGGGCGGTTCCCAGCCGGACAGGCGGGCTGACCACGGAGGGCCTGCTGCGCTCCATGCGATATCTGGTCGTTTCGTCCGCAGGCGGCGACGCCCAGACCCTGCTGCAGGTCCTGCCCAGCTACGAGAGTGAGCGGGTGACCAACTCCATCGGCTTCAACACCCACCACGACCGGGGCGGCATGATGGGCCGCCACGGCGGCAGCGGCTTCAGCTTTGGCCAGAACCGCGAAGTGGTCACCAAGCCCGTGCTCTCGCAGGACGACCTCACCGGGCTCCGGAACAACTCGGAGTTTCTGGTCTATAACCAAGACCTTATGAGGCTCTGGGTCGGAAAAATCGGCTGAAAACCAACCAAAAACTTATCCGCTTTTTTCGTACAACCTGCACATTGCAGGAACGCTTACCGGTGCGCTATACTGGGCGCAACACGACTATGTTGTCAGCTGTATATCGTGCACAAACGAAAGGAGAAACGCTATGAAGCGTATCTACGTGACTACCGTACCCCTGCAGGGTTTCCGCGACTTGGCCAAGAACATCTACCGTTCCAGCGCCAATTCCGGCGACATCGAGACTCGCTTCCCGATCCTGCAGGTCCTGCACAACACGCTGCAGGAAGGCGACGATTTCCACATCATCGCCATCCGCAGTGTGAACGGCGATACCCAACGCAACTTCAGCTACCTCAAAGAGGAGCTGCAGGCGATGGGCTTCACCGAGGACCACATCCGGGAGCTGCCCATGCCGGACGAGCAGGACTGCAGCACCCTGATCCGTCTGTGCCGCGACCTGTGCGACGTGCTGCCGGAAAAAGGCATCGCCTACATGGACATCACCTACGGTACCAAGACCATCCCTCTGGTGCAGCTGGCGGCTCTCACCTGCGCAGCAGCGACCCATGAGGAACTGGAGGTAGGCGGTGTCTACTACGGCGAGATGCGGCGCGTCAACGGCCAGAGCGTGAATCAGTCTGTTCTCCACGATGTTACGCCGCTTTATCACCTGCAGGGCCTCGTGGGCGGCATCCACGGCAACAAGGATACCGCCGAGATGGTCTACAACCAGCTGGTGTGGATGAGCCAGAACAAGGCCGAGCAGTAAGGGAGGGGGAATTTGATGTACGAGGAACGTGCAAACCTCCGGGCTGCGATCGATGCATCGCCGCTCTGGGATGTGGATGTGGCCACCCGCAAGGCTCTCTTTCAGCCGATGCTGAAAAAGCTGAATGGCCGGGAAGAGCCTGCCAGGGACGACCCGGCTGAGGCCGCTGCGGTAGACCCGAAGCTGGAAGAAACCTACAAGAGGGTCTGGGCCGAGTGCTTTGAGCTGTTCCCGACAGAAGATGCCACCATCCTCTCGATGGCGTTTTTCCAGGCTGCGGCGGCATACCAGCCGGACCCGACACGGGAGAAGGACAGCTTCTGTGCTTACATGCAGATGGCCATGCGGCACCTGAAGGCCGAAGATGCCCGGAAAGAGGCGCAGAGCCTGGGCATTATGGACGTTAGCAAGGAGACCGCCCGTAAGGTCCGTCAGGCGTTGGACTACATGGACCGGATGGGTTACACCAGTGCCATGGTGACCGGCGACCCGCATCTGGAAAAGACGGTCGCACAGGCTGCCAGGATCGGCCAGCGGAGCCTGCACGAGGCTCTGCTGAACAAAGATACGCTGGTGTCCATCAACACCGAGCGGGACGACGGCACCGGGATCGAGATCGTGGACACGGGACTGTCTCCTGAAGATGGGCTGGAACTGAAAGAGGACATCTTCCCTATCCTGCACAAGGCTGTGCTGCTCATGAGCCTGGAAGAAAAAGAAAAGACCCGTGCCAATATGGTGCTGTTCTGGTCCCCGCGCATTCTGGGCTATCTGCGGAAAAATGAGGCCCCCGACATGCCGGAACGCCTTGGCCGCAGCGACGACCTGCGCCCCCTGGAGAGGGACGGCATTCTGTGGGACCAGCTGATTCTGCGGGACTATGTGCACTTCTGCGTGCAAGAACCGCTTTATAGCGGCGAAGGCCCGGAAAATCCGAAGGAGCTTGAAAGCGCCGCAGTGAACCCCCTGCTGCTGCCGACTCGCCGCCCGGAGCAGGACAAGACCGTGGCAGAATATCTGGGCAAGGACAAGGGAACGATTTCCTATCACAACAAGAATCTCAACAAAAAGTTCCGGGAGCTGTTGGGCATCAAGGACACAAAGCCTGTGAAGGAGAACTGAACACATGGGGGAGAACATTGCGCTCCTGTATATGAGCGCCTATTTTGCACAGCCTGCCCCGGAGGGCAGCAAAAACCGCTTCCTGCGTACACAGACCAACGAGGCTGCGGTCAGCGCCCTGTGGAAGGACCCTGCATCCCGGCCGGACAAGATCGTGGCCCTGTGCAGCGACACGGTCCGGACAAAGCCGACCGTCCCGGCGGCAGATGGCTCCGGCAATAAGGTGCCCACGCTGGAGTATTTCAGGGATGAGTTCCTGAAACAGCTTGGCGTGCAGCCGGAACAGCTGGTGGCGGTCTCTGTGCCCGACAGCATGGAGGAAGCCGACCAGACCCGTGCGATCTCTGCCGTGCTGGAACAGGTGGCCGAGAATGACAACCTCTACATCGACCTGTCCGGCGGAATGCGCGATACGGCGACGCTGCTGCTCATTGTAGCCCGCTACCTCAAGGACATCCGCATGGTTCAGACCAAAAAAGTGCTTTACTCGGAGCTCAAGGGCAACAGTTCCGTTGTGCGGGACAGCACGGGCCTGTACAATCTGATGGATCTGATTACAGCAGTGGATGCGTTCTTCTCCACCGGTACGACCGAGAAACTGAAAGCATATATGAAACAGACCGGTGAGACGGACCCTGACATCCTGAACCTGCTTGACCGGATCGACCATTTCGCGGATGATCTGGCCCTCTGCCGCGTGCAGATGCTCAAAGCCGACCTCAAGGCTATTGCCCGTCAGATCAAACAGCGCCCTGCCTCGAGGGAAACGCTGAGCAGCCTGCTCTATGAGCTGATGAACGACCGCTTTGAGGCAGAGTTCCAAAACCTCATGGGCAGCCGTTCAGACAGCCTGCCGGCACTCGTGCAGTGGTGTGCCCACCACCGGATGTACCAGCAGGGACTGACCCTCCTGAGCGAGGAAATGCCCACCTATTTGTGTGGTCACCTGTTTCTGCAGCCAACCGGCAAAGCACTGGATTACATGGCACTACAGCCCCAGAACAAAGGCAAGAGCTGGGTGTTCCCAATGTTCCACTACCATTTCTGCCGCGCTGCTTTGTTCCATGAGGCACGGCCCTTTACCGTAAACCTCTGCCTGACCAAGGACAAGACTGAGGCGAACGGAAACGCTCTGTTCCGTGTGGCGACTCTGACTGAAGCACAGGAGTATCTGACAGCCGCAGTGGAGCAGGGGGAACTGCTGTTGGATCTGACCCGGAAAGACACTGTGGCGCAGGGAATCGTATACTACCAGAGCGTGCAGCAGTACCGCAACCAGATCAACCACGCCACGGACAGCGCGGTTAAATTTCAAAAGGACACAGGGCTTCTGCCGCTCAGCACAAGCGCCATTGAGCAGACGTTGGGGGACGTTGCGTTCTACCTCTTCAAGCTGAAAGAGTGTAAAGCCACTGCCCCGGTGGGCATAGAACTGCTGGACAGCAACAAAGCATTTTAAGGCTCAAAAAGTCATAACAAAAACAGCCATCACTTTCCAACTGAAGTGATGGCTGTTTTTTGTTATCCCCTTGCGGGTATGATCTAAGTGCAACACAATTTTGTGCCAGAAGAAAGGGCTACACACATTTATCGTAACTTCTGCGGCGGGGCCAGCGGCTCCACCGATACGCCGCCCATGCCAAGGGTGGTTTTGATCCCGATGCCGCCGTAGGGCGCAAAGGAGAGCAGGGCGTTCCAGAGCTCCAACAGCGGCAGGGCCAGCCGGGCCTCCACAACAGCGCTGCCCACAAAGCCCGGGATGCGGGTGTTCTTGATGGGATAGGAGACGGTGTGCAGGTTGTAATCCAGGATGTGCAGACCGCGCAGGATGGCGTCCAGCGCATCCGGGTCGCTCAGCTGGCAATCCGGAAAGGCGGTGTTCCAGTGCAGCACAAGGCTCTGCAGCAGCAGGAATTCCTGCGGGTAGATGGCGTAGCGTCCCGCCTGCTTGAAGGCGCAGGGGGTGCGGAACCACAGCCTTGTCCGGCTGGCAGGGTTCTCCCGTGCCGCCAGCAGAAGCTGCAGGCCGTTTTCCACCGAGTGGCTGCCCAGCGGCTCCATCTGCAGGGGCGCGCCGTGCAGTTTCAGCGTGGTGCAACCCGCAAGCAGCGGCCGCACCTGTGCGGCGAGGGCTTCGTCCAGAAGATTCAGCGTCCACACCGAGGTCTGCGCTGCGGCATCAAAGCACAGGGACTGCGACAGCGGGTGCTCGCCCTGCTCATGGAGCCGAGCGGCGGTATCGGCGGGAAGCTGTGCCATCAGCCAGCCATAAATGCGGTAGGCCCATGCAGAGGGCAGACGTGGGGTCTCTGCTGTGCGCAGAGAGAACTGCAGCTGCTCGATCATAGAATGTTCACCTCGCAGAACCCGGCCGGGTAGCGTTTGCCTGCATAGGTGACGTACCGTGCACGGTGCGGCGAAACGCCAAGGCTGATGTCTGCCTCATGACGACCGTGCTGGGTCTGCAGAATGCGTTGGGTCCATTTCAGGGCGGCGGCATAATCGTCCTTCAGGTAAGGGTAACCGACCGTTTTGGAGAGGAAGCCGGTGCCGCCGCCAAGGATGAGGTGTGGGGTGTCCGGAATGTTTGCAACGGGATGGCCCTGCGGGAAGTGCGACAGGAAGGCATCCTGATAAAAGCGGCTGAACTCGGCGATGGCTTCCAGCAGGGCATCCTTTGTAATGGGATGGGCATACCGGTTGAGAATGCTCTGGTCCAGCGTCAGCCGGAAGCGGATGGTCTCGCCCGGACGCACGCATTCCTGATAGAGGGGCAGATCCTTGGCGTCACCGTCAAAGGCCTCGACCCGGGCAGCGGAAAGGGGCGAGATCAGGGTGCGCCCGGTCAGGATCAG
>ERZ779885.4323-NODE-4323-length-11169-cov-15.465359_pt1 | contig 11169 bp, 11 predicted proteins | sample MGYA00511554_ERZ779885 | MGnify/ENA primary metagenome ERZ779885 (study PRJEB29588, sample SAMEA2160998) | human gut metagenome | biome: human gut; feature: human-associated habitat; material: faeces | place: Denmark | collected 2008/2010 ... | reverse complement strand
GGAACTCGCCGTAGACATCGTGGTTGATGATGATGGTGCCGTCGGGGCCAGTGGGACCAAAGCGGCCAAGATTGGTTCCGTCCACCATGACCTCGAACACAGCACCGGCCAGAGGCTGGTCATTGCCGGCAGCAACCTTCTGGATCACGATTTCGGGGTAGGTGTAGTTGACAAAGGTCAGGGTGTGGATCAACACATCCGTCTGGCCCGGCCAAATGGTGATACTCTGGCACTTCTGGTACGGGAGCAGGTAGCCATTGGGCGCCTGGACCTCAACAAAGTCGTAGGTACCGAACTGGAGCCCATTGCCATCGGTGCCGGCGAAGGTAAAAGTACCATCGGTGCCGGTGGTAGCGCTGTCGATCTTGGCTCCGTTCAGGTAGATGTCGAACACGGCGCCGGGAAGGCCGTCGCCATTCTCATCCACCTTCTGGATGATGATAGAGTGCAGCGGCTTGTTTTCGAAGGTGATGGGACCACTGCTTTTGCCAACCGGAACGCCCTCTTCATCCACCTCAATCCAGAGGCGGAGGTTCTGTGCGGCATTGTCCTTCTCGTAGCCCGGAGGCGGGATAACCTCGGTCACCGTGTACTCGCCGGGCTCGATATAGTTCTCACCAGTAGGGTCCGTCCACTGGAGTTCCAGCGAACCCGTTTCGTCACAGGCAATATCCATATCGACAGCGTTGGGAGTCAGCTTCTTGAAGTTGAAGGTGGCAGGGCCGATGCCGTTGCCGTTGTGGTCTACCTTGTTGACTTCGCCAGATGGATCTCCCCCACCTTCGCCATTCTTGATGGCTGCGCCACCGTTGACAGCCGCAGCTGTTTCCTTGGTAGCGTTGTTGGTGGCGCTGACGGTAACGGAGTAGCCTTTGCCGTTGGGAACATAGCCGTCAGGGGCAAAGGTTTCTTTGAGATGGAAGGTCTCGGTAGCGTTGTCCATCCAATCAGAAACATCCACATAAGTCCACTCATCGGATGTTGTTTGGAACGATGTCAGCTTATTTACAAAGCCTGAATCGCTATATACCCCAAAAGTAGCTCCACTCAGGTTCTTACCGCTCATGTCAGTCTTTTTGATTTTGATCCATCCCTCTTGAGGGATATCCTGGTCCTTCGGCATTACCACGACCATCGGCTGGAAAGAATTATCTGACGGCTGGTACAGGTAGGCCTCCCAGTCGCCGTACCGGCCACTATGGTACCCCTCCATTTGGCCCTTGATCCACCTGGCAACCTCTTCATCGGTCTGAGGGTTATTGGCCCAGCCTTCAGGGTGCATAAGTTCAGCAGTCTTGTTCCGTTCATAGGCAATCATGAGCCGGGTCTGCTCGTCATCCAGGCTGGAGATTTTGTCCCAACCAGCAAGCCAGATAGCTGCCTGAGGCATGGCTCCAAGTAGAGGGCGGTTGTACTCGCTAACATAGTTTTCCTTACTGCCTGTCTCCTCCTCAGCAATTTGCTGTTTGAAAGAGCCGGGCTGGCCAGGATACCGTTGATCCAGCTCCATAGAATAGCTTGCTACCCAGGCGTATGCGGCGATCAGCGGCATAGTAAAAGCATACTTGGTTTCCTCAATAGGAACTGGGTTTGAGTACTTAATAGAGCTGCTGTACTCCTTGCTATGGTCACCGCAGAAGCCAAACCCCTCCTGCCCATCAACATTAAAAATGAGATGTCGTGGGATCACTTTACCTAAGTACTGGGAGGTGTAAGACTTGTTCTGCCCTTTTTCGTCCTTAAAAAATATGGACTTCTCTTTCCAAGGCTGAGTCGTGGCAGGGGGCCAACTTCCTGAACCTGATGCGCTTGCGGGAACCACAAACTGGGAAGCCGGGAGAAGTCCCAGTACCATAACGAACACAAGGAACAGGGTCATGATGCGCTTGGTAAAACTCGTAGTCTGCATTTTCAGTTGATTCCTCCTTTAGGATTGCGGCTCTGCAGCTGCCGCATCTCGATTTTAGGGGATGGAAGAAAAGCTCCGTTGTGAGGTACAATCATGTGTATCACCACCTCCTGACTTGACAATTCACGATTATTATATGCATTTACTCCGAATCTCATTTTCCAGACAGGGTAACTGTTAGATTCAGAGTCTCGCAATAGGCTGGGGAGCCAGCTTTTTGCTATATCTATATTGTATGCAAGGCTGTTTTGGTTCATTGGCGCAGAAAATCCTGGGGAGATGATTGGACTCATCGAGACAATTTTTAAGTTCGAGGGTCTTTTCTAACGAAAAAGTGTCAGGAGTGGCTTTCTTGCTGGAAATACCGCCGCAACCGGTCCCCTCGCGGGAACCTGTGTGTGGTTCGTGAAGTTCTGTCGTTTCGAACAACTATTAGCTACATCCGCCGTTTTCTCAAACAGGCAGGTCTCACGGACCACTGCGTAGGCTCTCACCGGGAGCCGGCCCGCAGCACAGCTTCTGGCAAGAAAGAAATCCATGTGCCATTTTTTCTTCGTTAAAAAAGGCCCCATACCTAGGGCTCCTCTGGAAAACTACAGTCAAAATTTCCCTGCATAAAATGAAACAGCCTCCGAAAATCGGAAGCTGCTTGTAAACGCTATTCGGTAATTACGAGATGATATTTTCCTGAACTAATGCAGGTTCCCAAGCAGGAACCTTTGAGGGCGCACAATAGCGCCAATAATTTCTGTCCCATTTGCATACTATGCAAATAGCCTACTAGCTAGGCTACCATCCCCTTAATTAGGAGCTGGCGGGATTCTTGGAAATCTTCTTCAGCTTGGCCGTTAACCAAGCCTTGAAGACTCCTAAGAGCAATTTTGGCAGAGTAGCGCCCTGGTTAGGTTGGAGTCCCATCACAGCGCGCACATAATCTGCCAGTTCGATGGAAGCACCACTCTCGGACATCTTTGTAATGTCCTTGGGCAGTGCTTTCGTCGTTCCTCTGAGGATTTTGTTAGTCTATGTAAAATGCGAGGGTTTACAAGAATGGGTTCGATATTTATACCTTTAGAATCACTGGACAAGCCAATCCATGAGTTGCCCATAGAGGCTAAAGACCTTGGTAGCTGTCCTGTGTTCAAAAATCAGTATCTGTTCTCGAATTTTGAACGGAAAGATTTTAAGTGGGTGCGAACGAAAGATATAAAATTGCTTTTGGATACCGGTATGCTGCACTCAGCGTTAATACTTGCTTTGATGCTCCCTGATATCTGTGGAAAAGTTAAATACCCACATGAAAATGATGTTGGCAAACGATACGAGCGCTGGTTTAATGAGTATGTTCTGAAATATCAGATTGGAGAAGTTGGCAGCGGCTCTAATCAGTTCGATTGCTTCAATGGGTACATGTGCTACATGCTCCGTTGTCAGATGGTACATGGGAAGCCTACCCCGATAGAAGATATTCCCAATAAACCTGTCTCTTACTTACGCAGGATTGGTTATGACAAAGTCGTTTTTCGCTTCACGACGGCCCAGTCCTCTCAATTTTTGGATATAGATGGGGATATTAGAATTGCTGTTTTCTTTAAGAGCATACCACAGATCATCATGGAAATTATTAGCAATGCAGAAGCGTGTTATAAAGACGAACCGGACAAGAGCAAGTTTGGCGATGGCTGTAAAATTATGACCCCTGTTGCAGTCATCAGATAAGAAAATCGTGCTTACGCATCATCCCAGAGGGCGAAACGCCCTCTGGGATATTTTTCGCAAATAGCTCCTGGCCGGAAGATCCCACCCCGCAAATTCCCGGTGCAAAACGAAACAGCCTCCTAACGGAAGCTGTTTTTCAGCGCTATTTGGCGCACTATTAAGTTTTCCATGCTATCCGCCTAGCGGCGAATAGCTTTCAGCCAATTTGCATATCACTACTATAGCCTGTGGGCCAGCATGGCTAAGCCATGTGGCAATTCAGGCTGCTATCCCTTAGGTTTAAGGGATATGGAGATCGCTTCACGCGTCTCCGTGCTAGAATCTGACAGAGGCGTGCCGTTCATCGAGCTAGGCTGGGAACCGTGCGACAAGCGAAGCACCTCAATCAGAACTCCTGCGGAAATGCTGTCTCCTTTCACCGTTTCGGTGGTTGGGGCCAGCATTTCTGCCGTTTTGGCCATCCGCCGATCATCAGCCGCCTTCTCAACAAGGCGAAGAGCCATCTTATGGCTCTCCTCATTGCGGGACAGGCGGGAGCGCAGGACCATGAGTCCAGCGTAGCCGAAGAAAATGAGGATCAGGCAGATCATCAGAAACAAAGGGTTCTCTGTAGTCTTGTACAAAAATTCCAGGATCATAGCAATCTCAGCTCCTTCTAAAAAGTCGCAGAGATAGCAAGTCAAGACCACAGGAGCTTTCGCTTTTGCAAACAGGACCAGCTTTTAGTCTCCTATTGCTTTTGTTTCTTCTGAGGGTTTGTTCTCTCCAAAAATTGTGTATTGATTTCATCGTATGCAAATTGTCTTCATTCCATTCTGCACTCTTGGAGGCTGCAAATTGCGAGGCCCTCACGAATATCCGTTTTACATGAAAAAACCGGAAAAATAGAGATCACCCTCATCTAACCACTGGAAATGGAGAAACAAGCAGCAAAAGAAGATGCCCCCGAGGACTTCCTTGGTGGCTAGTTGTTCTATGATTGGCTAGCAAAATAGTACGCCCCCGAGATCTTTCTCGGGGGCGCGTAGCATCAACAGGAAAGTAGGTAGTTTTGTTTTCTGCTTAACGGTAGCCAACATCCTGACTGCTCCCACCCCTTACGGAGTGGGGTTCTTAGGGAAGGGCGCGTAGCGTCCTTCTCTATTACTACCCATCCCGTTGGTTGGTGGTGTCACCGGGGAGGGAGTTGTTCGTTCCTTTGTGGGGGAGAAGGACCCTCCGACGCATGCATACCTGCTGTGCAGCCTCCCGGAGGAGACTACATGCGCCAAAACATCCACTTTACAGCTGCGGAGGATAGTTGCCCATCCTCATGCGGCTGATGCACAGTCCCTGGCAGAGCTTGCGCCCCGCCGTATGAGACTGCCGTGCCGTCTCTCGGTGCGTGCCTTAGGCGAGTCCTACGACTCGCTTCCTCTGTTGAAACAGAGGCCGGCGTGCTAAGTATGGGGTGGCGCTCGTCTTACCACCCGCTAATCGCTTGGGATATCCACTTACCTGTGGGACATTGCCCCCATCGGGAGGGCGAAGATATCATCTTACGCAGTCTTGCGGCGAACGCCCATGCTGCTGGGCAGGGGCTTATCGCCAGCGGCGAGGTCTGCCATCGCCTTATTGTGCATCTGGAGGAACTTCGGGGACATTCGTCCCTTCCGTCTCCCTAATCTGCATAGCTAACAGGATGACCCCGCTTCCATCCCACCCCTCACGGAGTGTAGACCTAGCGTAGCGGTCTATGTGGGGCTTTCCCGCGGGCCGCTTTGTAATTATTGGTGGAAAATCTCTCAACATGCTCGAAATAGCTATTCCACAAGTAGATACTCTAGTAGGAGGCTCCTATCCTCAATTGTTGTAGGCCGAATAATCGTAGTTGTTGGAAGACCACCGTTCGACCAATTCAAAATCGCCATTCCACAGGCAGATAATCCAGTAAGAACTTCCACCTCCAATTGCTTTTGCGGCAGACATATAGCTATAATTGTCCTTCATCAGAGACCTCTTATGAGCAGGGGAATTCATCAAGGAAGTAAAAGCTCTTTGAACTGAAAATGCGCCTTTGTTACAGACCTCATTAGCAAACTTTCCCTTGGGTCGATTATGAGAGAAGTCGCTCACTAACTCATAGCACCGCTGAAGCGTATGTTCCTCTGCCGCATCACTTGGCACCCAACTAAGAGGAGCATGCCCCTCAGCAACCCGGGCCTCATTCACCAACTCCAGGAAGCCATACTGCAGCGTAGCAGTTCCGACATCCACATCAGTGGCCCCAGTGTAGTAGCCATTGTTGGATACAACATCGGAATTGCCATAAGTAGGATAATCATCCTTCTTTCCAATACCAGAAGCTACGCCAGCCGCCGCAGTGGCCCCGCTGGGCAGCTTCTGGCCCAGCTCAGTGTTGCTTGTTTCAGGATCAGTAGTCTCCGTGGGAGGCTCCTGCTCAGCAGGATCAGAGGGCTTGACAGGACCCTCACCAGTCCCACGGTCGGCAATCGTCTTATCCAGACGAGCCAGGACAACGCACGCCTGGGCGCGGCTCATTGTGTCCTCGCCCTTAAAGTTGCCGGCTGCATCAACGCCAGCAAGGCAGCCGAGATAATACATATTTTTGACTGCATCCGTATACTGGGCGGGGATGGTGTTGAAGTCTGCAATCCGCTGGGTGGTGGCCAACAGTTCATCGGCGCTGGGCATTGTGATGCCCTCCGCCTTCAGCAGTCCATACATGGTCTGTGCCATATCGTAGCGGGTCATGGGTGCGCTGACGCTGTTCGCATCATAGTTTTTAAGGGCCGCCGAGGTGTTGTCCAAGACGCCCTTGCTCGCCAGCAGTGTAATTGCATTTCTGAACCAAGCCTCGTTGGCGGGCATCTTACTCATCTCTTCGTTGTAGAACAACCGGGCCAACATGACCGAGAACTGGGCTGTAGTCACAAATGCATTCGGGCCAAATTTGCCATCGCCGACCCCGGCAACGACGCCACGGTCTGCCATATCCTCGATGGCTTCATAGGCCCAGTGATTTGCGGGGACATCGCTGAAGGTGGGTTTGCTGGTAGTGGCGAAGATGCCGGCGAAGATGCTGATGAGCATAGCCGCTGCCAGCAACAGGGAAATGTGCTTTTTGCTGTTCATTGTTTTCATGTCGAAAGGTCCTCCTTTTCGAAAATATTGGCTGCGTTTCCCGTATTGGAGAACGCTCGTTGCTTGTCCTTTCATTTATATTATATGCACTTGAAGAAAATAATATTTTGGGCAGGTCTTTTTTAACAAAGAAAAGCGGCAGGTGGATTTGTCTTTTGCCAGAGGCCATCGCCGAAGCCGGCCCCCTCCGGGGGCCTATGTATGGTCCGTGAGGTAGCTCAGCCCTGGCTCCGACAGTCCACAACCGCCTCGACAAACACCTGCTCTTCCTCTATATAATATATCACCTTGTACCATTTAGCAATATTTGCCTTGTGGTACAAGTTCGGCGGGAGGTTGGGGTCGTCGCAGGGCGGATAGAGATAGGGGTTGGCCCCGAGCTGTTTCACCAGTGCCCGAAATTCCTCCAGGAGCCGCCGGGCAGCCGGCTTACTCACCCTGGCGATGAAGGCTGCGTGGATATAAGTTGCCGCTGCAACCTGGGGTTAAACTGGACGCTGTACTTAGGCATCTCCAGCCGCATCCTCGATAGCCCGCTCCATGCTGGCCAGCACCTCGTCAGCAGGGACACACTCCACCCCCTGCTCCCGGTCCCGCTTCGCCCGCAGCAGGTCGGCGCAGAGGGACCGTTCAGAACTCATGCTGACATTTTCCATATCATCGCCATCCTTCCACGAAATGGAAAGCTGCTTCTTATTCTTTGCGCAGCCGGTCGGATACAGACTAATCTTGGGGAGACAGTTCTCCAGTATGGGATGCCAGAGCTTCGATACGGTGGTCTTGTGTCAATATTTCCATCTGGCTGATGGCGATGGCGTTGAGCTTTGCCAAGCGCTCGGCCTGAGACATCCCTTCTCCGATAAACACCGCATTCAGATTTTCCAGATTGGACAGGCAGACCAGCTGAGAGACATTGGCGTAGTCACGGATATTCCCTTTCAGATCCGGATGGCTATCCCGCCACTGCTTTGCAGTCATGCCGAACAGAGCCATGTTCAACACATCGGCTTCACTGGCATACACCATGGAGACTTGCTTTGCGGAAAGCTCCGGCGGAATCAGGTTCTCCTTGATGGCGTCTGTATGGATGCGGTAGTTGATCTTGGCTAGGTTTCGCTTGATGTCCCAACCAAGCTGTTTCATTTCCTCAGCCTTGAGTCGTTCAAACTCTTTGATCAGATAGATTTTGAACTCTGGGCTGATCCACATGCCAAACTCAAAGGCGATGTCCTTGTAGGCGTATGTGCCGCCATATCTTCCAGCCTTTGCCCGCAGTCCAATCGCATGAGTCTTTTCGACCCACTCTTTGACGCTGAGCTTATAGCTATTCAGGCCGGCATGGCTTTTAACTACGGCGAATTCGCCATAATTAAAATCTGGGTTGTGGATTTGTTCCCATATCCCAAGGAATTCGACGGTGTTTCTGTTTCGCAGCCAGTCAGAAATGAAAAAGTCCCCATCTTTCGCCTTGAGCATATCCGTCAGGGAAATATAATCCTTGTCATCTATGGTTGTAACTGCAATTTCTGCTCCGTGGACAATCAATTTGTTATTCATTCAGGAAACGCCTCCATAGCGAATTGATACTGGGGGGATAGCGCCGTTTGCCAGGACTTTCACCGAAACCAGCTCCCTCTGTGACCTTCGAAGAAGGTCATGTGGTGACTTTCGAAGAAGGTCATGTGGTGACTTTCTGGATGAAAGCTGCGTTGGGAGCCTATTTGCGGTCCATGAGGCCGCTTAGCACTAGCCTTGGCAGTCTAAGACCGCTAGGACGAACAGCTGTTTACCATTCATGATACAACATGTTGTGTGAGTTTGCAATATTTGCTGCGCAAAACAGGAGAGTTTACGGCCCATATGAGGCTTTGCTATGGGCTAAAGGCAAAACAAAAACGCCTTGCAGCTTTTCTTCTTCAGAAAAGGCCACCTCCCTCAAAAGCACAAAAAAGATCGCCCCCTCCAACTGAGGGGGCAGAAGCGTCGCTTTGTTGTTTAGGAAGAGGGTTGTTGTTAGAGTCTTTTTTAACAAAGAAATGCGGCAGGAAGATTGCCTCTGCCAGGAGCTGTGGCACGGGCAGGCTCCGTTTCGGAGCCTTATGTTGGGTCCGTGGGACTGCTCTTTCTAGTCTGTGCCAATGATTCGCACACCCCTCTCCCCTACCAGTCTGAAGGCGGCTGCAGTATGTTCCTAATGGGCACTTCTCCTTTCATTTCAGCTTTCAAATGAACTCCGGCAGTTTTGCATACAACTGTATTACGGAACAATTTAGGAGCAAGCATAGGAAGGGGATAATACATATATGGCAAATATCATTAAGTTAGGCAGCCTCTATCTGGACGACTGCCCGGCAGACACAGAAATAGTGTACAACTCCAGCCAAGCCATCAGGATCGGCGAAGCTGTTCCTGGCAAAGAGATCAGCTGGGTGGTGGTGAACAACATGCTCATCGCCGACCGCTGTATCCTAACCAAGATTAGCTGGGACAACCTGAAGGCCAACGACTTAGTGTTCGGCAAGGAAGTATCCATCGGCGGCTTCCGCTTCACAGTGAGATTGCTTCAGGTTGGAGCAGAAAAAGACGAGCCTAACGAGTGGGATGCGGCTCTTGATGCCGTCGGAGAGGATGACTCCATCTGGCATTGGAAAGACGCCTATTTTTGGGTACAAGAACCAGGGAAAATAGGGTCATACCGTGCGTATCGTGGCTACAATTCGGCCCGCTACTGGGGCAGCCGCTCGTCCGGCTATCGAAACGCGAGCCTCGGGTTCCGCCCCGCCCTAGTCCCCCTGAACACCAAGCATCAGGACGAGATCCGTATTGGTGAGCAACTGAGGCTCTGGGGTGGCCAGAGCATCGTATCCGGCCGGCTGGAGGAAATCAGCGACTATGAGATGGTTCTCTCAGACTGGGACGGCACATTGTTCGGTGACTTCGGCAGCCGTATCAGCGATGGACGCATCGTCATTGATCAGGGCGCCATCGCAGGAGCACAGAGAATCTAATACCGCGCCAAAAGCGGGCCCAGGAGGATATCTCCCGGTCCCGCTCCTTTTTTTTGCCTACATCCCAGGCTAGTTCCCCCAGGTCGGGCTCCTTCGGAGCCTACGCAGGATCCGTGAGAACTGCCTGTTTGCAACAACAGCCAGGATATTTCCCGGTTGTACAAAACAGCGAGACCCGCCAACCCGGTGTACCAGCTCCCATCCTCACGCGCTGGCACTTCATAAGGTACAATTCGGTCTGAAACGACGCCCCTTTAGGGGCGGTTTAACATCACCTCCTCCGAGGAATCGGGGATGGTATTTTCGCCAATAGGGTCTGCGATGCGTGCATAGTATAACCTATCTCCATATAGAAAGGAGGGAAACCTATGCCTACCATCGCAATTACCATGAAACTGCACCTTCGCCCCAGCGAAGAGGATGCATTGGCCTTTGGCGTCATGTCCAAAGCATATATGGAAGCCTGCAACTTTGTCGCCCAATATGCGTTCGACAACGGTTGCTTCCTGAGCGTGCTCAAGCTGCATAAGGCGCTGTACCAAACTGTCCGCAGCCAATTTGGGCTGAAGGCTCAGCTGGCTGCATCCGTATTTCGGACCGTCGTTGCCCGCTACAAGGCTGTGCGGGAGCAGCTTTGGCAGCGCCCGTTCCGCTACAAAGATGAAAACGGCGAACGGCAGTCTATCACCCGCGACCTGAACTGGCTCCAGCATCCGGTGCAGTTCCACCGGCCGCAGGCCGACCTGGTGCGCAACCGGGACTACAGCTTTGCCCAGAAGGGAAACAAAATCTCCGTGAATACGCTGGGCAAGCGGGCCATCATGTCCTATGACGCGCCTGAGTGCTTTGCCGGCTTCTTCGACGGCAGCTGGACCTTCGGTACCGGCAAACTGGTGAGCCTCCTGGGTGAGTGGTACCTCCATATCCCGGCGACCCGGGAAGTGGATGACGCCACCCTGGCTGAGCTGGACAGCTATGCCCATATTGTTGGCATCGACCGCGGCATCAGGTTCCTCTCTGTCAGCTATGATGAAAAGGGCAAAACCTCCTTTGTCTCCGGCAGGGAGATCATGGAAAATCGGCAATCCTTTGCAGATGTACGGGCCGAACTGCAGTCCAGGGGCACCAAATCTGCAAAGCGGGCGCTGAAGCGCATTTCGGGACGAGAGAACCGCTGGATGAGGGATGTTAATCATTGCCTCGCGAAGGCACTCGTCTCCGAATATGGCGCCGGCACCCTCTTTGTGGTAGAGGACCTGACAGGCATCAGCTTCGCAGAGGACAACCAGCGTGACGCAAAGGGCAACCGGGAACTGCACTCCTGGGCATTCTACCAGTACGAGCAATTCCTCAGCTACAAGGCGCAGCTGGCCGGAGCTGAGGTGCTGA
>ERZ779885.4315-NODE-4315-length-11193-cov-4.657120_pt1 | contig 11193 bp, 10 predicted proteins | sample MGYA00511554_ERZ779885 | MGnify/ENA primary metagenome ERZ779885 (study PRJEB29588, sample SAMEA2160998) | human gut metagenome | biome: human gut; feature: human-associated habitat; material: faeces | place: Denmark | collected 2008/2010 ... | reverse complement strand
CCGCCTTTTCAGGCGGTTTTATTATTTTAACAAGGTCTTACAGCTGCCGGTTTGAGGCGGATTGACCTTGCAGGCCTGACAATATTTGAAATCCACTCCCTTTAGGTCTATGCAGATGAGTTACAGGCGATGTGCCAAGCCAACGTACCCTATGGTATACCTTTAATAATAAGATAGAATCATGTGAAGAAGGGTAAATCGCTACGTTATCTTCACTCTCCACTCTTAATTATTCCGCTTCGGCAGATTGAAGTCAATCCCGGTGAGCATTTTCACAATCCACAGCAGGAACAGCAGCACGAGCACCGGCAGCACACACGAGGTAACGATCAGCACAGCGAGTGCCTCCATGACATTGCTGAGCAGTTTTTCAAACTTTTCCGTCACGCCGGAGACCGCATTCTGCACCGAGGACGTAATACCCGACCAGAAACCGCTCTTTTCGCTGTCCGAATCCGAGTCCGAACCCGTACTGGTATCGATAGCATCCGCTGCACTTTGCGCGTCCTCAATGGTCTGCGACAGCGAGGTTTCATAGGTGGCCTCGATCATGCGCGATACTGTGATGCCGCCCGGAACGGCAAGCCAAACCGCCATGCCGAACAGCGCCAGCTTGAATGCGAGCTTCGCCAGAATCTCGCTGCTGCGGAACTGCCGGACGATGAGCAGCACGCACACTGCCGGTAAAACAAACCGAAAAACCGCGTATCCGGTAATGGTGAGCAGGTATTTCTCCAGCATAATGGCGCACAGTACGATCAGAAAGTCCGACGTGAGATCAGCCAGCTTTTCTGCGATGGCGCTGCCCGTGTCTCCCGGCAGAGCCGAAACAGCTGCAGATGCTGCCGTGGAAGCCGCAGTCAGCTTCATCACAGTCGCCTGCTTTTCGTTTAAATATTCAATGCTCGTCCGGTGCGTCTCCGGTGAAGACTGCCATCCCGAAATGCCGAAAAAGCACCCGAGTCCGATTATCAACAGCAGCACACACGAAACGATTCGCTTTGTCAGTTCGTTCATTTTATCCCTCATCTCTATTAGAAAACCCCCAACGGTCAGACAGACTAACGATTGGGGGTTGTTCACACTTATATGATTACTTGCTCCAGGCTGCCTTGGCTGCGCCTTCCTTGAATACCTCGTGGAAGCCCTTGACATTCGCTGCAATGTCACCGCCGAACACAGCAGAACCTGCTACGATAACGTCTGCACCGGCGGCTACGATGTCGGCGGTATTGTTCAGCTTTGCACCGCCGTCAATCTCCAGCTCGCACTTATAGCCATTCTTCTGGATTTCCGTGCGGACAGCCTTGATTTTGTCCATGCACTCCGGGATAAAGCCCTGACCGCCAAAGCCCGGCTCAACGGTCATGATCAGCACCATATCGCAATACGGCAGCAGCGGGAACAGCGCCTCCGCCGATGTGCTCCAATAGGCGGTCCAGCTGTGCGGAAAGAGCGCGCAGGCCGCGGCAAACGCGATGAGCACGAGCAGCGCATCCTCCGGCTTCAGCTCCCGCCGCGCCCCGATGTGCACGAGCGCATAGATCGGCAGCAGGATCACCGCGGCGTACAGCGTGAACGCCAGCGCGAAGCCGAAGCGGCCCGAGGCGGCCAGCGCGCTCAGTCCCTGCCCCACCGCGCTGCCGGGGAATCCGGCGACAGAAAAGGCGTCGCCCTCGAAAAGCCACAGGGCGAGCGCAAGCAGCGCGCAGATGAGCGCCTCCGCCAAAAGTAAGGTCTTGATCCGGTCACGTTTCATATCGCACCTCCAGAATTATTGTTTTGCGATAATTTCTATCGTCAGCGTAGCAGAAGAATTATCGTTTGTCAATAATTTCTTCATTTCCTTTTTGTTTTTCAAAGCGCGGCACAGTTGTTTTTAAATAAATGATAAGTTTGCTTTTTTCTATTGATTATCCCCGCACAATAGACTATACTGTAGCTGTCATATCATGCAATTTCTGTTGCTATTGCTCAAAAAAGACAATCAGGAGGACACCAACAATGAAGTACAATCGCACCTACAACTTCTCTGCCGGTCCCGCTATGATGCCGGAGCCCGTGCTGGAGGAAATCCGTGACGAGATGATGAACTACCGCGGCAGCGGCATGTGCGTCATGGAAATGAGCCACCGCTCCAAGGTTTTCCAGCAGATCATCGACGAGGCCGAGGCTGACCTGCGCGACCTGATGGGCATTCCCGACAACTACAAGGTCCTGTTCATTCAGGGCGGCGCTACGCTGCAGTTCGCGGCTGTGCCTTGGAATCTGATGAAGAACGGCAAGGCCGTCTACGTCGAGACCGGCGCATGGTCCAAGAAGGCCATTGCCGAGGCTAAGAAGTACGGCGAGGTCATCGTCGCCGCTTCCTCCAAGGACAAGAACTACAGCTACATCCCCGACTGCTCCGATCTCGACATTCCCGAGGATGCCGACTATGTCTACATCTGCGAGAATGAGACCATCCACGGTGTGACCTGGCAGCAGCTGCCCAACACCAAGGGCCATGTTCTTGTCTCCGACCAGAGCTCCATGTTCCTCTCCCAGCCCTGCAATGTCAGCGATTACGGCATGATCTATGCGGGCGTGCAGAAGAACGTCGGCCCTGCCGGTATGGTCATCGCCATCATCCGCGAGGACCTCATCCGCGAGGATCTCGATCCCAAGATGCCCATCTACATGCGCTATGACACCCACGCCAAGAACGACTCCATGTACAACACCCCGAACTGCTGGGCGATTTACTGCTGCGGCAAGGTGTTCAAGTACCTCAAGAGCATCGGCGGTCTCGAGGTCATGCATCAGCGCAACATCGAGAAGGCCAAGGTCATCTATGACTTCCTGGATTCCTCCAAGATGTTCCATGGCACGGTTGAGCCCGAGTTCCGTTCTCTCATGAACATCCCGTTCGTCACCGATTCCGCCGAGCTTGACGCCGAAGTCGTCGCCGCTACCAAGGCTGCCGGTTACGATAACCTCAAGGGCCACAAGAGCGTCGGCGGTCTGCGCGCCAGCGTTTACAACGCCATGCCCATCGAGGGCGCTCAGGCTCTCGTCGAGTTCCTGAAGAAGTTTGAGGCCGAGCACACCAAGTAATTGCTTTTTAAAAGGGGGATCACATCCCCCTTTTAGATACTCCCTCACCGGCGAAGCGTTCACCGGTGCCGCCGCTTAAAGAGCGGCTGGGTCAACGATTAAAATATTTACAAGGAGAAAGTTAAAATGCGTATTCTTGTTACCGACGGTATGGATAAGGGCGCGATCGAGAAGGTTCGCGCGATGGGTCACGAGCTCGTTGAGCAGTTCTACGAGCCCGACGAGCTTGGTAAGGCCCTGCGCGACTTTGATGTCGCCATCATTCGCTCCAAGACCAAGCTGCGCGCCAAGCAGATCGACGAGGCCAAGGGCAGCCGCTTCAAGTGCGTCATCCGCGCCGGTGTCGGCCTCGACAACATCGACGTGCAGTACGCCAAGGACAACGGCATCGAGGTGAAGAACACCCCGAAGTCCCCCTCCGAGTCCGTTGCTGAGCTCGCTATGGCTCACATGTTCTCCTGCGCCCGTTACATCTCCATCGCCGGCCACTCCATGCGCGAGGGCAAGTGGGAGAAGAAGGCCTACGGCAAGGGCATCGAGCTGACCGGCAAGACGCTCGGTATCGTCGGCTTCGGCCGCATCGGACAGAAGCTCGGCAAGATGGCCAAGGCCATCGGCATGAACGTCATCGCGTTCGATATCTTCCACATCCCCGGCATCGAGGAAGAGCTCGGCATCCCCTATGTTGAGATGGACGAGCTGCTCGCCAAGTCCGACTTCATCTCCGTCCACGCTCCCGCTGTCGACGGCGGCGCTCTCATCAACGCTGAGCGCATCGCCAAGATGAAGGACGGCGTCGTCATCATCAACACCTCCCGCGGCACCAACGTCGACGAGGCTGCGCTTCTTGACGCGCTCAACAGCGGCAAGGTCCGCGCCGCCGGTCTGGACGTCTATGCCGACGAGCCCGCGACCAACGTTGCGCTCTACTCCCACCCGATGGTCTCCTGCACGCCGCACATCGGCTCCGCGACCGTCGAGGCTCAGGGCCGCATCGGCGAAGAGCTGGTCGAGATCATCTCCAAGATGTAATTTATCGCTCACGCGAATGACAAGAAGAAAGAGCCGTCGAAAGGCGGCTCTTTCTTCTTGTCCTCGTGCTCGGCACGGCATATCTCCACGTTCTTTTTCATAGGATACACCAACAAAACTGTGCTGAGGTGTACGATATGGAGCGCAACCAGAACTATGTAGAGCTGTGGGGCGTCGCCGCAGGCGAGCCCGTCTTTTCGCACGAGAACCATACCCGCCGGTTCGACAAATTTCCCCTGCGGGTCGAGCGCCTGTCAGGCCAGAACGACGTGCCCGTCATCGTGGCGAGCGAGGCACTGCTGCGCGTCTGCCCTGTGGAGGAGGGACAGAGCCTTCGCATCGTCGGGCAGCTGCGCTCGTTTAACAACAAGAGCGGGCAGGGCAACCGGCTCGTCATCACCGTGTTCGCCCAGAGCATCGAGCCGGGCGACGGCTCGTACTTTAACCGCATCCTGCTTTCGGGCGCGCTGTGCAAAAAGCCCGTGCTGCGGCGCACGCCGCTCGGCCGCAGCATTTGCGATGTCATTCTGGCAGTCAACCGCCACTACGGGCGCGCGGACTACTTACCCTGCATCGCCTGGGGACAGACCGCCGTGCAGATCGCGGGCATGGACGTCGGCGAGCGATTGGCGCTTGAGGGCCGCGTGCAGAGCCGGACCTACACCAAGCTGCTCGAAAGCGGCAGTGAGGAACGCACGGCGTTCGAAGTGTCGATCATGCAGCTTTTGGACGAAGAAGAAACGGAGGAGACCGCCTTATTATAGGCGGTCTCCTCCGTCTTTTGCTTATAGCCCGCTCTCCTATTCAAATAATTTATCAGTGCATCCCTTTACAATTTTAAGGCGCAGTGTTAGAGTCTTTCGTGCTATATATTCTATTAGATTTTTTGAAATTTAAAAAACGAAACACGGAGAGAGAAATGGCAAGAATTTTTTTACTCAAGGGTGACATCGCCAACCCCGGCTATGTAGACATTCCCGACGAGGCGACCACCATCCGAGAGGCGATCTACGGGATCGGCGGCGGCATTCCGAATGGGAAAAAGTTTAAGGCGGTGCAGATCGGCGGCCCGAGCGGCGGCCTTCTCGTCGAGGAGCATCTCGATCTGCCCCTGCACTTTCAAAAGCTCAAGCCCTACGGCGTGCGCCGCGGCGACAGCGTCATCACGGTGCTCGACGAGGACCGCTGCATGGTCGATGTCGCGTGTCGCTTTATGCAGTACACGCAGACAGAGTTCTGCGGCAAGTGCGTTCCCTGCCGCGAGGGCACAAAGCGCATGAACGAGCTGCTCTGGGCCATGCGGGACTACCGCCTCAGCGAGTCGGACTTTCATATGCTCACCGACCTTGGCGAGATGATCTCGGTCACGGCGTTCTGCAATCTGGGCCGCAATTCCTACCACACGCTGGAAACGGCCATCAAATACTTTCCCGAGGAATTCAAGGATCACCTGCGCGGGGACTGCGCGCTCTGCGAGCTTGACCGCGAGCCGATCGAGCCGGGTGGACTTCCCTATAACCGCATCCGCCTCGAGATCGACCCGAGCATCTGCCGCGGATGCAGCAAGTGCTCGCGTTCCTGCCACGCCGAGGCCATCACGGGCGTCATCAAGTCGCCGTTCGTGATCGATCCGGAAAAATGCGTCAAATGCTATACCTGCATCGAGGCCTGCCCCTTTGATGCGATCCAGGAGGTGGAGATCGATGGCTAAGGGTATCATGTATGTCGACAACATCCGCGTGGAGTTCGATGACGAGCCCACGATCATGGATGTCTGCCGCAAGGCGGGCGTGGAAATGCCGAACTTCTGCTTCCACTCCGACCTTTCCGTTTACGGCGCGTGCCGCATGTGTATGGTCGAGGATCTGGACACCGGCAAGATCGACGCCGCCTGCACGACCAAGCCGAAAAACGGCATGCGCATCCGCACCAACACGTCGCGCCTTCTCAAATACCGCCGCATGATACTGGAGCTGATGCTTGCCTCGCACTGCCGCGACTGCACCGCCTGCGAAAAAAACCGCTCCTGCCGTCTGCAGGAGATGGCCGTGCGCTTCGGCATCCATCACGTTCACTTCAAGGATACGCGCGAGCACGTACCGATGGACTTTTCAAGCCCTGCGGTCACATTCGACCTCAACAAATGCATCCTCTGCGGCGACTGCGTGCGCGTGTGCAAAGAGGTCCAGGGCATGAGCATCCTGCACTTTGCAGGCCGCGGCCCAGGGCTGCACATTGAGGCAGGCGACGACCAGCCCATCTCGACCACGCACTGCGTCAGCTGCGGCCAGTGCGCCGCCGTGTGCACGACCGGCGCCATCACCGTCAAAAACGACATCGGCGCAGCGTGGCGTGCCCTGCACGACCCACAAAAGCGTGTCGTCATCCAGATCGCGCCCGCCGTGCGCGTCGCCATCGGTGAGGCCTATGGTCTGCCCGCGGGCGAAAATGTGCTCGACAAGCTCGTCACGGCGCTCAAGATCATGGGTGCGGACGAAATTTACGATACGATCTTCGGCGCGGACCTCACGGTGCGCGAGGAATCGAAGGAATTCCTCCGCCGCCTGGAAACGGGCGAAAATCTCCCGCTGATGACATCCTGCTGCCCGTCCTGGGTGCGCTATGTGGAGCAGGAGCGCCCGCAGTTCATCAAGAACCTGTCCTCCGCACTCTCGCCTATGCAAATGTTCGCAACGGTCTTAAAGGACAAGTACCGCGAAAAGGACGCCGCCGACGGCCGCACGACCTTCCATATCGCCATCATGCCCTGCACAGCCAAGAAGATGGAGGCCGGACGCGAGGAATTCCGCCGCGACGGCGTACCGAACGTCGACCTCGTGCTGACCACGCAGGAGGTCATCAAGATGATCAAGGAATCCGGCATCCGCTTCCAGATGCTCGAAAAGGAGTCGCCCGACCTGCCGTTCGGCATGGGCAGCGGCGCGGCCGAGATCTTCGGCACCTCCGGCGGCGTGGCGGAGGCGGTGCTCCGCTGCTGCCTGCCCGACAAGAGCAAAAACGTCCTGCGCATGCTCGAGCACAGCGGTCTTCGCGGCACGGAGGCCGTCCGCTTTGTGACCATCCCCGTTAACGGGCGCGACGTGCGCGTCGCCCTGGCCCACGGCCTTGCCAACGCGGCAAAGCTGCTCGATCAAATCGAAAACGGCGAGGTCGAGGTCGACCTGGTCGAGGTCATGTCCTGCCGCACCGGCTGCGTCGGCGGCGCGGGCCAGCCCTACGCGCTGATGAGCACCAAGCTCAAGCGCGCCCACGGCCTGTACGAGATCGACCGCAGCGCGATGTTCAAGCGCAGCGAGCGCAACCCCGTCCTCGACGCGATGTATGCCGCGGGTCTCAATGAGCGCGCGCACGAGCTGCTGCACCACGAGTACAAGGACTGATCCCCCTTCATAAAAAGCCGGCCGTGTGTCCACGGCCGACTTTTTCGCCCGACTCATTATTTTTTATAATGCGTCTATTGACAAATTAAGATATTTCCACTAATATATTTTTGAAAATGTATTACAAATTTGAATCGGAGGACAGCCATGGAAGTCCGCAACCTGGTCACATTCTTAAAAGTCACGGAGCTCAAGAGTTTCTCCCGTGCGGCGGAAGCTCTGGATTATTCTCAGTCCGCCGTCACGGTGCAGATCCAGCAGCTCGAGCGCGAGCTGGGCGTGCAGCTCTTTGACCGCATCGGCAAAACGGTCTCCATCACGCAGTACGGCAAGGACTTTGTCTCCTACGCGCGCGACGTGGTGAGCGCCATCGCGCGTGCCAGCGCCTTTGCCTCGTCGGATTCCGAGCTGAGCGGCACCGTGCGCGTCGGCACGCTCAATTCGCTGCTCACCGCCTCGTTCTCTAACATCGTGCCGCTCTACCACGAGCGTTTTCCGCACGTGCAGATCAGCCTGCACGCGGGCAATATCGCCTCCATCACCGAAATGCTCGTCAAGAATGAGCTCGACATCATCTACACGCTCGATGAGCAGATCTTCGACACGCAGTTTGTCAAAGTCTTTGAAGCGCAGGAGGACGTCGTCATCGTGACGAACACGGAAAACCCGCTCTCTGCCCGCGATGATGTGCACCTTGCCGACCTTGTGTCGCACCCGTTCATCCTGATGAACCACGGCAACCCCTACCGCGACCAGTTCGACCGCGAGCTTGCCCGTCAGGATCTAAGTGTCGAGCCGTTTTTGGAGCTCGAGAGCGACACGCTCGCGCTCAAGCTCATCCGCGAGAATCCAGAGTATCTCTCCGTGCTGCCGCGCTACACGGCGAAGATGAGCATTCACAAGGGCAACCTTGCCATCATCCCTGTGGCCGACTGTCAGATGAGCCAGTGGCGGCAGGTGCTTTATCACCGCAACAAGGTCATCACCCCGCAGATCCAAGGCATGCTCGACGTGATCTTAGAGGTCGCGAAAAAGCCGTTTTAAGCAGAATCTCACAAAAAAGCACAGGCGCGCTTTCGCGCGCCTGTGCTTTTTCACTTTACTGTGTCATTACGGCGCAAAATTTGCAAAAAAAGAGTGCAAAATGCAAATTGGCGCGGTATAATAATGGGCAAATTCCAGCGTCCGCGCGCATCGCGCGCCCGCTTTGATCGGAGGAATCACGATATGAGAATTGTCGTCAAGGTCGGCACATCCACGCTGGCACACCCCACGGGGCGGCTGAACATCCAGCGTATGGAAAAGCTGTGCAAGGTTTTAAGCGACCTTAAAAATATGGGACACGAGATCATCCTCGTCTCCTCTGGCGCCATCGCCATGGGCTTTGGCAAGCTCAACCTGAGCGAACGGCCGAAAGACGTGCCGACGAAGCAGGCCTCCGCCGCTGTCGGCCAGTGCGAGTTGATGTACATTTACGACAAGCTCTTCACCGAGTATAACCACACCGTGGCACAGCTGCTCATCACCGCACCGGATATCGAAGAGGGCGGCGTGCGCAAGCAGAACTTCCACAACACGCTCGCGCGGCTTTTAGAGCTCGGCGCGCTGCCGGTCATCAACGAGAACGACACCATCTCCACCGAGGAGTTCGGCATCGGCGACAACGATACGCTCTCTGCCATCGTGGCCGTGACGATCCAGGCGGACCTCCTCATTCTGCTTTCGGACATCGACGGGCTCTTCGACGGAGACCCGCGCAAGAACCCCGACGCGAAGCTCATCGACACGGTGGAAAAGATCGACGAGCACATCATTTCGCTCGGCGGGGGCAGCGGTTCGAACCTCGGCACCGGCGGCATGGCGACGAAGGTGCGCGCCGCCTCGATGGTGAACGCCGACGGCATTCCGTGCTGTGTGATGAGCGGCGCGAATCCCGAGAATCTCTACCGCCTCTTCGACGGTGAACAGCTCGGAACCGTGTTCGGCACGAAGAGTTCGAAAGGTTCAAAGATTTGATAAACTTTTGCGCGTCCGGCGTGGTAAAATAAGGATACGGCGCCCTTTTCCCAAAAGGCGCTTGACCGAAAACATTCGTTTTGCATGCTGCGAACCTAAACATAAAGGAGGTAATTCCCATGACTACCCTGCAATCCATGGGCGCGAAAGCCAAAATCGCCGCCCGTACTCTCGCCTGTGCAGGCCCCCTCAAGGATCAGGCTCTCCTCGCCATGGCTCAGGCTCTCCTTGACCATGCCCCCGAGATCCTCGCCGCCAACGAACAGGACCTCGCTGCCGCCCGCGCGGGCGGGATGTCGGCCTCCCTTCTCGATCGCCTTGCCCTCGACGGGAAACGGATCGCTTCCATGGCCGACGGCGTGCGGCAGGTCGCCGCGCAGGCGGACCCCATCGGTTCCGTCGTCAGCGGAGGCGTGCGCCCGAACGGCATGTCCATCCGCCGCGTCCGCGTCCCTCTCGGCGTTGTGGGAATTATCTATGAGGCCCGGCCCAACGTCACCGCCGACGCTGCCGCCCTCTGCCTCAAGGCCGGAAACGCCGTCATCCTCCGCGGCGGCAAGGAGGCCATCCGCTCCAATTCCGCCATTCTCGACTGTATGGCCGAGGCCGCCGTGCGCGCCGGGCTTCCCGAGGGCTGCATGCAGCTTGTCCGCGATACCTCCCGCGCCTCGTCCGTCGAGCTGATGGGCCTCACAGGCTACCTCGACGTTCTGATTCCGCGCGGCGGCGCGGGCCTCATCCGCTCCGTGGTCGAGAATTCCCGCGTTCCCGTGATCGAGACGGGCGTCGGAAACTGCCATCTCTATCTCGACGAGAGCGCCGATCCCAAAATGGCCGTCGATATCGCCGTCAACGGCAAAACGCAGCGCCCCTCCGTCTGCAACGCTCTCGAAAAGCTTCTCGTGCATGAGAAGGCCGCGCCCACGCTGCTGCCGCTCGTTGCAAAGGCTCTCACGGACCGCGGCGTGGAGCTCCGCGCCTGCCCGAAGGCCCTCGCCGTTCTCGCGCAAAACGGAATTTCCGCCGTTCCCGCCTCCGACGAGGACTGGGATACCGAGTATCTCGATCTCATCATGGGTGTGCGCGTTGTGGAGAGCTTCGACGAGGCCGTCGCCCACATCGCCGCCCACTCGAGCGGCCACAGCGAGTGCATTGTGACGGAGAACTACGCCAACGCCCGCCGGTTCACGAATGAGGTCGACGCGGCTGCGGTTTATGTCAACTGCTCGACGCGCTTCACGGACGGCGGCGAGTTCGGCCTCGGCGCGGAGATCGGCATCTCCACGCAGAAGCTGCATGCGCGCGGGCCGATGGGCGTCAATGAGCTGACGTCGACGAAATTCATCATCGAGGGCGACGGACAGATCCGCTGACCGCGCGAGAAAGGGAACGATCCGACTATGGCTAAGAAAAAACGCAGAACGAACAAAACCGCGCCGTCATTTTCGGCCGATTACCGCACCGGCTCGTCCGCGCCGGTACAGGACCGCGACGACACGGAGCTCGACGATTTTCTCCCCGAGGGGGAAACGCTGCCGGACGACGGCGCGCTCTCCAAGTGGGAGGACGAGCCCGGGGGAATGCCTCCGCCGATCCCGTCGTCCGCGCCGGACCGCAGCGCCCGCCGCCGCGGCACGAGCCGCTACGG
>ERZ779885.4299-NODE-4299-length-11234-cov-2.880490_pt1 | contig 11234 bp, 6 predicted proteins | sample MGYA00511554_ERZ779885 | MGnify/ENA primary metagenome ERZ779885 (study PRJEB29588, sample SAMEA2160998) | human gut metagenome | biome: human gut; feature: human-associated habitat; material: faeces | place: Denmark | collected 2008/2010 ... | reverse complement strand
CTAGGATAGTCAATGACAGCTTGAAGGTCCTCTATTTGATTATCTGTCAAATAGTTGTTTTTGCTATATGCCCCCAAAATATCCTCCATATTTAGGTAGTTAAGTCCTTTATTATGGGCATAAAAAGCATTTTTGCGTTTATACCTGTTTATAAAAAATGCCAAATCCCAAAGAGGCGAGCCAACTGTCATATAATCCCAATCAATAATAGAAATTCTGCCATAGTTAAATAGAATATTACCCTCTTTTAATCTATTGTGTATAAAGGATTTTTCAAGGGTACTTTTTTGTAATCTTTCAACAGCCTTTTCAGCCTTGCTATAATACTTGTCATAGACTTTCAGTACAGTCATATCCCAATCTTTTAAAGTCTTTGTATTGGATATTGCTTTTCTACACTTTGCCATAGTAGTAAGCCCTTTTTCCATTTCATCTAAGGGATGAGGCTTTAAAATAGATGCGGCTCTTACCATTGGTTGGCTGTCTATTCGGCTCAAGGCATACTGCATACTACCTATGGTTTCAATAGCTTTTACAACTTGAGCATTATTAAGGAAGTCCAGTTCGTTGGCTCCCTTAAAAGGCGAAAGGATATACACATCACTATCTCTCTCTACATAAGGTAATCCACTTTTTGCCGGTAAATATCTGTCAAAAGCCCTAAAACCTTTTGTCCATAATTGTTCCTTTAATCTGTAAATTTCCATTATTCTGTTGGTATTGACCCTTGCCTTGCAAATGCTGTAAGTGCCCTTGTCAGTATGAACAATATAAAAATATTTGCAACGCACTATATTCTTAGGGCATATTCCAAAATCATAGACAGCAGAATATATTTCGGGATACATATTGTCACTTCCTTAAATAATATTTATCCCTTAATATTATGACAAATACAATAAAAAAAGAACCTATCAAATGATAGGCTCTCTAAATTAGTCTAAATTTATATCTGTAGCATCGCCACTAAGCATCTTGTCAGCTTCCTCTACTGTAATTGGCACAACAGAGAATGGGTGTGTAATACTTGCAGTCTTTGTTTCGCCGTCCCACTTAATACCAACAAATTCTACACTTTCGATAGCTCTTAAAGGCAACATAAATCTGCCCTCAATAATCTGCTGAGGTACTTCTGTTTCTATTTTCTTATCATTGTATGTAAAATAGTTTTCTCCTGCTGTAAACTTTAAAACATCACTATCCTTTTTGAGAGTTGCAGTTTTTGTTTCAGCATCATATTCAGCAGTATATCCCATTTTTTCAAACACACCACGAACAGGTACAAGGGTTCTATTATCTACAATAACACCCTTTTGTTCTACTGGAGTTTTATCCACAACAACATTTACCTCTGTTGCTGCAAAAGCATTTACACTAAGAGCCATAACAGCCATAAAAACAGTTAATAACTTTTTCATATTATACCTCCTAATTTATCTTTCCGATTCAATATTAATATAAGAAAAGAGCCTAAATAAATTAGGCTCTTTATTAAAGTTTCATCAAAATTCAATTTATTAGAATTCGATAGATGTATACTTGTTTGTAGTGTTGAACTTAGTAAGGTTTACACCTGCACTTGTAGAAACTACATTTTCGCTATCAAAGGAAGCGATTTTAATTTCTGGTTTTTCGTACTTTTTCATTATCAATCTACCTCCTTATATTATTTAGCTATTGTACCATCAACTGTAGTGTAGCTAGTTACTGTACCGTCCATAGTAAGGTTGATTGAACCAATCTTCTTGTCAGTAGAAGTAGTTGCACCAGCTTCATCAGCAGTAGTAGTTGCATAAATATCAACATCAATAGCATTAGTTGCACCAGTTGCAGAGTTAACTCTTACTGGGAATTCATAAGTTGTAGTACCATCAGCATGTACACAAGCTGTAATTTCCTGCTTAGTAGAACCTACCTGAGCATATAAGCCCTGTACCCAGTTACCTGCTGGAAGTGCATCAGCATCAAGAACAACCTTGAAAGCACCCTGAGTAGCGTTAAGCTTTGCTGGGTCAGCCTTAAGAGCATGGTCTTCCATGTTACCATCAATATCACTGAAAGAAATAACTTCACTAGATGAACCAGTAAGTGCTGTATTTAATTCATCAGCAGTAACATCCTTTGTTACTGAACAAACGATATATGCTTCTGGATCGTCAGTAGTGCTAATAGTTAATGCATTAGCCCAAACGGCTCTTACACATCTAACGCCATCCTTAACATAGTTAGGATTAATTGTCCAAGAACCTGGATATGTCTTCTTACGACCAGCCTTGTAAATATTCTTTACAACAACATCTGTACCGTCATCTTCAGTAATGATTTCACCTAAACTTTCAAGATTAGCATACTGGTCATCTGAAAGGTCAGTATCAGCATAACCGATACTTAAAACATCTGTAAAGTTTACATCAAATGTAAGTGAATCAATACCACCTGTTGATGAAAATACATCTACAGGAATAGCGAGAACATCACCAGCTGTTAAAGTATCTGTAACTTCTTCGCCTGTTGCTAAATTAATAGGTGTGCGAACTGCAAAGCCATTATCTGCTGCTGAAACAACAGATGAGCAAGTTGCTACTGTAGCAGCTGCCAAGCACACACTTAAAACTCTCTTTAATTTCATACTTCTATATCTCCTCTACAAATAAACAATTATTACTCTTCTACTGGGAATGTAGAAATAAGACCGGCTACATACTTAGCAATTAAAGTTGCATCCTTTGCCTCTATACTACCATTACCATCTACATCAGCTGCCTTTATCTGAGTGTCTGTAAAAGTAGTTAAACCGGCTACATACTTAGAAACTAAAGTTACATCCTTCGCTTCAATTGCACCATTAGCATCTACATCACCGTAAACAACCTTTGTAGCTGTATCAACAGTTACAGTACCAGAAGCAGCTTCGATTGTACTTTTATCAGCTAAAGCTGAATCAGAATTAGCTACCTGAGCAACAGCAACTTTTACATCAGTAGAACCAGTAGCATTTGCATTAACTGTAAAGTCTACAGTTGCAAGTGTACTTGCTTCAGTTACATTAACAGGTGAAGCTGCAGCCCAACCTATAAGAACTTCATCATTGCCTGTTTCATTATCTTTTAAATCAGCTGTAAGCACGCCACTATTAAAGCTGTCACCAACAGTTGCATAAGTGTTGTCGCCTACTTCGTCAGTTCCCTTTACCACTGGTGTGAGCACAGATGAATCATAGCTAATAGCTATAGCATAGGCGTTCACATCTGTAGATGTTTCTCCAGCACTTGGAGCAACAGTAATAGGTACTGATACTACATTACCTGCTGTAGCATTTTCACTACCTGCTGTAAATGTAGCGGCATTAGCACAAACACAAGAGCCAATAACCATAGTAGAAGCTAATACAGAGCATAATAAACTTCTGAATTTCATAATTAACCTCCTTCTTTTATAATAGAAACATTTTCCTCACCTTTAGAAAAAATTTCCTTTATAAAAGTATACCCTTTTCTTATTAAAATTGCAAGGGTTTATACAATTTTTTTGTGAATATTTTGTGTATTCATTTATTCTTGCTATAAACCCTCGCCCAAATCAACTAATTTTGCTATAAAATCTTATTACTTAACAGTAACCTTGTATAATAATGAGTCATAATCTGGAGTTACTGTAATTGTACCCTTGCCAGTTGCAACAAGTTCGAAAGCTGTTGTTGCAGTCTTTCTGCCACCAAGGTTAGCATCTGCTGGAGTAATATCTGTTACATTACCACTTTCGTCAGTAAATGTAGCCTTGATTGTACCCTTGTTTGCTGCGTTGTTGTCACCAGCGATGAATACGCTTGCTGTTAAAGCATCAGCAACATCAATAGTAATTGAACTATCAGCTGCTACATTTACAGTCTTTGTAAATGCAGTACCATTAGCACTTTCTGCTGCGAAAGCTTTGTAACTACTGCTGTTTGTTGCAGTTGTAAGCTTACCACCATTTAACCAAGTTGGTACGCTATCGTTTTCAGCTGACCAGCTGTCACCACTTACAGCAAATGCCTTGTCAGCTGGTGCTGTTGTAGTAGTTTCTGTTGTATCATCAGCCTTTGTAGTTGTTGTAGCTGTTGTTGCTTCTGTTGAAGTTTCAGTAGCTGTTGTTGTTTCTGTTGTTGCATCAGCTTTCTGGTCTGCTAATGCTACATCAGTACCAATTAAGTAGAAGTTGATACCACTCTTACCTGATACTAAGTAGTATGTACCTGCACTTGGAATTGCAATTGTATACTTAGCTAATGTTGTACCAGATACTGTTACTGTACCTACTGTTGCACCACTTGCATCAAGTAAGTTTACTGGTCTATCTTCCTTGTTACTACCACTCATTGCATAGAAGATTACATTACCTGCACCAGTTGTTGTGAATGAGATTGCTCTCTTATCAACTGCACCAGTACCGTTTGTCTTTAATCTCTGAGTAAATTCATAACCATCTAAGCTCTTGCTGTTTGCTTCAATTGTTAACTTGTTTGTTGCATCTGCAATAAGCTTGAACTGACCACTTACTGTGTTAGCTGTAATATCGCCAGCTGTTAAATCACTTGCATTAATTGTTGCTACAATGTCGCCTGCTGGAGTTACTGTTGTTGTTTCTGTAGTAGCTTCAGTAGTTGTTGTTGTTGTAGCTTCTGTTGTTGTAGTAGCCTTTGTTGTTGTTTCTGTAGTAGTTTCTGTTGTTGTAGTTACTGTAGTCTTTGTTGTTGCTTCTGCAGAAATCTGTTCAAGAGTACCTGTTACTGTAATTGTACCAATGTTTACAGAAGAATTAAGACCACCGTTTGTAGATTTATCACTTGAATCAACATTTACACCCTTAATTGTGTAAGTACCTGCTACAAGTGAAGTAGCACTTAAATTGTTCTTAGCACCATTCTTATTTTGAACATTTAAAGTTGCAACTGTATCTCCATTTGAGTTAACAATCGCTACCTGTCTAGCATATGCACCTGAAGAAATAGCATTTGTTAATGCAACTGTACCATCAGAAGTAAGTTTGAACTGAACTGTCTTAGAACCACTAATCTGAACTGAACCACTTGCATTCTTAACGCCAGTCTTTGCAAGGAACATATTTTCTGTACCAACATTTGTGTCTGCTGTAAGAGCAGTGCCAGAAGTAGCATTAATATCAGTACCTGTCAATGTATAAGTCTTAGTTTCAGGTGTAGATGGCTTAGAAGTGTTACCCTTGTGGTTTAATACCCAAGTAGCATCAAGTGCATTGATTACACCGTCGCCATTTGCATCTGCTGCAGCTTCATCATAGAATGTTTCGTCCTTGATACCCTGAATAAACTTCAAGATAAGGGCTGCATCCTTTTCATTAATCTTACCGTCTTTGTTTACATCACCCTTAGCAGAGTAATCAACAGTAGTTGCTTCTGTAGTAGAATCTGTTTCAGTAGTAGTTGTTTCTGTTGAAGTTTCAACTGAACCACCGTTTGCTGTAACTGTTACTGTACCATTAGAAGTAGTGTAGTTTGCAACTGCAAGGTTAGCACCCTTTAATGTATTTACAGTAATTGCAACAGGAGTTGCACCTTCCTTGTTTGCTGTAAATGTTACTTTTACAAGAACTGTACCGTCTGCGTTAATTTTATCAGCAGGGTTGATACCAGCAATTCTTACTGAACCGTCAGTAATGTTGCTGTTAATTGTAGCCATACTGTCATTGATTATGTCGCCGTTTTCAACCTTAGTAGCTGTAAGAGCAGCTGCATCATAAGTTAATGTAATGTTGAAGTCTGCTAAATCAGTCATACCTGTCAACTTAACAGGAACTGTAACAGCAGAACCATTCTTAACCATTGCATTGCCAACAACAACATTTACACCATCAACTGGAGCAGCTGTTGTAGCTTCTGTTGTTTCCTTAGTTGTAGCTTCTGTATCCTTTGTAGTTGTTTCCTTAGTTGTAGCTTCTGTAGTTGTTTCAGTTGTTGTAGTAACTGTTGTGTCGCCACCATCAACTGCATAGCTCATTACATAAACATAAACATTAGTTGTACCCTTAGTAATTGTATGAGTACCAGCTGTTAAATCAAATACATTAAGACCATCAACTACATCTTGTTCTTCGCCATCAATCTTGATAGTTCTTGAACCAGCTGCACTTAATACTAACTTTAATGCACCATCTGCTGGGGCATTAACTGTAATGTTAGTAGATGATTCCATCTTAATACCACCATTATAAGTTACACCGTTATAAGTATACTTATTTGTTGTATCATTACCACTAATATTGAAGATGTTAGAATTTGCAGCAGCAACATCGTTACCACTTGCATCTACACCATCATCATGCCATACATAACCGTCATCAACAACAGGTGCTGATGTAGTAGTTTCTGTAGTACCATCATCACCAGTATTAGCCTTTGTTGTAGCTTCTGTTGTAGTTTCTGTTACTGTTGGAGCATTAGGGTCATTAGCAACAATCTTTAAGTTTTCAAGGTAACCATCCTTCTGAGTGTTACCAGACTTAATTACATAAACACCTGCTGGAATGTTAGAAACAGTAGCTGTCTTACCACCAGCAACATAGAGTTTAAGTTCGCCATAAGCATCGTAAAGTTCGATACCGTAAGCACTTGATGAGCCTGCTGTAAATGTAACATCAGCAGCTTTATTTACCTTAAAGATAACACCGTTATCTCTAATCTTCATAGTTGTTGCAGTATTAGTAATTTTAGCAGCAGGAGTAACTAAAGCATTGCTTATATTATACTGTGAATTAGCTGCTAAATTAGTTTCACTAGTCTTTGTTGTCCAGTAATTTGCATTACTTGGAGTAGTAAAGTTAACTTCATATGGAAGAGTTAAAGCATCTGGATTTTCAGATACAATAGGCTCTGGAGTAGGTTCCATATTGATTTCAGATGCAGTCTTCATAACACCTGCAAGGTTAAGACAGTCTGCCTTTGCCTGAATAGGTGAAGTAGCTGTATATTCATACATATCGCTACCAGTTTCAAAACCTGCATAAGGGTTGCCACTGCTGTCGCTTACCTTATCAGTCTTGTTTTTAACCTGCTGTGCAGCATTTGCACCGTTACAACCTGCAAAGCTATCATTATAAGACTTAACAGTTGCAGAACCTTCTTTTGCTGAGTCTACAGGGTTCTTACAAGCACCGAAGTAGTTACCTTCAGAGAAAATGTAAGCATGAGCTCTTGGAGAAATAGCATAAGAAGTAGCACCGTCAAAGTATGTATTGTAAATGTGGATGTTAGCCTGTCTTGATAATGGCTGTCTTGATTCAACCTTTTCGTACCAGTTGTGATGAAGTGAAGCATCATACTGAATACTAGAACTTGAAGAACCAATAAGGTTTGTCTTATGGTTGTTTATATAATGGTTATAAGCCATTGTGTAACCATAGCCACGCTTCCAGTCACAAGAACCATCACCTTCTGCCTTATCTGATTCGGCAGGGGTCTTACAGAAACCTTGATGGAATGTATTGTTATGTACCCAACTAAACTTAATTGGTGCATAACCGTTGCTTTCGAACCATTCCTTAGTCTGTGGAGATGAAGAAATAGCACAAGTACCTTCAAGACCGATAGCATCTTCAGGAGTATTTGTGAAGTTAAGGTTTCTGAATTCAAAGCTCTGACTTGTATAACCTGTCTGGCTGATAATCTGAATACCCCAACCATCAAGAGTTGCGTCATCACCAATACCTTCAATTGTTACATTTGATGACTTGTATACTCTAATCATCATACCGTTATCGCCCTTAGTACCACCGTTTGTAGTAGTATTGTAGCCAGTAAGACCCTTGATATTTTCTGCTGGTGGGTTATTGCTTGTGTTAGAGTCACCACCTCTAACTGTACCAACAAATCTTACATCAAGAGGGATACCTTCTGCTCTTAGCTGCTGAACAATATCAATCTTGCCACCACCAGTTACACCGTTGGCATCTTCTGACTTGTAGTTAAGGATATTACCAATACCAGCTGGATACTGGCTACCAGTGTAACCAGGAAGCTGTACTGTATTCTTGTTTTCTTCTGTTACATAAACAACAACAGCATTAGACTTTAATGTACCGTCATCATTGTATGCACCAATACCAGTTACGCCTTCCTTATGAGCATCATAGTGAGCGTAACCACTTCTATCATATTCATATACCTTAATGTTTTCCTTAGTGATTGTACCACTATTTGTTGTAACAGTTAAGTTATATGTACCTGCCTTTAAACCAGGAATATCTAATCTTACATTAGAACCGTCCTGTCTTACAAGGTAAGTTAAATCATCGCCAGTAAGTGAACCACTTGCTGTACCACTATAGCTAACGCCTGTAACATCACTCTTATTACCAGACCATTCAGCATAAAGTGTTTCAAACCAACCACCTGCAGTACTAAAAGATGTAGCTGCAAAAGTGTTTATAGGCATAGCAGTAAAGCTTGTTGCAAGCATAGCTGCTGCAAGTACGCTACTGATAGCTTTCTTAAAACATTTTATCATGTTTTTATTTCCTCCTTTTAAATTTAGAAGTATCTCCCCTGCCATAGGCAGGAGAGGAAAAAGTTTCACGACTTATGTCGAATTATAAAGACTTGATTAAGCCATTTAAGAACTGGCTAATCTTGTAAGCATCGTCAACATCAACAGTCTTGTCACCTGTTACATCGGCGTTTGTAGCATTTGTTACAGCTGAAATCTTGCCAACTGCAAAATCCATAATCATTGTAACATCAGCTGCGTCAACTTTACCGCTATCATCAGCATCACCCTTGATTACTGTAGGTGTACTACCGTTTGGAGTGTATGCAATGTAGAAGATGTAGTTTGAACCACTACCCTTAGTGATTGAGTAAGACTGAGAACCGTCTAAGCTAATTGTTGCAACACCATCAGAACCTATTGTAATTGCCTTATCGTTTAATTCAATAGTACCACTATACTGAGGGTTAGTAACAATTGTTAATGTACCAGCAACACCATCTGGGTCGAAGTTAACAGCTGTCTTAGATTCCATCTTTAATGCCTTAGTAAGTGTTAAGCCATTGTAGTTTACAGAACCATAGCTAGATGTTAATGTACCAGTAATAGTATAGAAAGAACTGCTAGTACCGTTTAATGTAAAGTTATGAACCTGAGCACCTTCAACTGGAGCAGTAGTTGTACCTTCTGTTGAAGATTCCTGACTGTTAGTTGTAGTTTCAGTTGAACCATCTTTGTTTGTAGTTGTTTCTGTTGTAGCACTTGTAGTTGGGTCAGTAGCACCTGTACCGTTACCACCAATAGACTGAATAGTAGTCTTGTAGTTTACAACAGCAGTTTTAAGAGCTGTAATTACAGAGTAGTTTTCATCTTCAGTAGAATTATCAAATGTCCACTTGAAGTCACCACCGTTTACACGACCAGCATAAGTTGTAACCTTTGCAGGTACATCAGCTGGGTCATCAACCTGTGCATCTGATACATTGATACCAAAGTTAGCATCTGTATCGAAGTTGTTGTAAGTAGTGCCACCCTTTTCAGTTGTTTCGCTTGAAGGAACCTGTGCAGTTCTGCTAGTTACTTCATAAGCATCATAGCCTGTTGAAGCTGGGCTATTCTGAGTATAGTAGCTGAATACTCTGTTTTCATTTACCATTTTGTTGTTGTATGCCTTAATGATACCACCGTTTTCACCAGAGAATGTACCCTGACCTAAAGCATCAGAACCCTGACCAGAACTCATCATTGGCTTAGAAACATTTCTGAAGTAGTTTGCTTCAACGAAAGCAGAAGCACCCATTGTTACACCAACACCATACTTTGCATTACCATCAAAGTAGTTGTTGTAAATATGTACAGACATTGTTCTGATTCTTGGATGTCTTGAATCAGAGTGGTCGAACCAGTTGTGGTGATATGTAATTAATGAAGAAGTTACTTCACTCTTCATACCACAAAGTGATGACTTACCATTATCAAAGAAATGGTTGTAAGAAATTGTTACATAAGTTGACTTACCCTTAACATCTACAGTACCATCACCCTTTGCCTGGTCAGCGTCGCCACCAGTCTGACCATAGAATAAATCAAGGTTATGAACCCATACATTACAGTTGCCTGTATCAAGAGAAACTGAGTCATCTAAACAAGCCATAACTGCAAAATTTCTTAATTCAAGGTTACCAGCATTTCTGATAAGCATACCGAAACCATGGATACCTGAGTCTTCACCAATACCTTCAATAGTACAATTAAGGTCAGCATAATTACTCTTACCTTTAATCTGAAGACCTTCTGCACTAGAGCCAAATGAATCCATATCGTCTGCATTAATCATACCTACAATACGAATATCAATAGGAGAAGTTTCTGTACCCTTCTGTAAACCATAAACGATATCCTGTAAACCAGTGTGTTCTGCACCACCTACATTAGCCTTTACAGTTTTAGCAGTAGCAGGTGTAACATAAATAACCTTAGCACCAGCCTTTAATGTACCGTCTGCATTGTAAGCACCAGCACCTTTATAAGTAGACTTTGGTGAAAATGCTGAACCAGCTCTGTCATAAGCCTGAACTGTTAAATTAGTTGCAGTAACAGCATCAGCTGCTACTTCGCTACCATTCTTCATTGGTACAACCTTCATATCGTATGTACCAGCAGCAAGACCAACAGCATCTGCTCTCCAACAATCAGAATATCTTCTGATAAGTGGGTCGTCAAGCTGTGTCCAGCTAGAATCGCTTGACTTCTTAACATAAGCATTATAGCCTGTGTAAGATGAATCACTAACAGACCATTCAATGTAAGCACTTTCAAGCCAGCCTTTACTTTCTGTGACTGAAATTCCGCTTGCTGCATATACAGTAGCTGGAGTAGTAGCAAAAGGTACTACAGCAACGCCTGTTGTAATCATACAAGCAGCTAACACTGTGCTTATGAATTTGGACAAACCTTTTTTCATAAACTTTTTCCTCCCTTTAAACACATAAAGTTTATATTTTGCATAAATACTATACATATATTATACCTTGAAAGTCCCCGTTATTACTCACAGCGATTATCAACATACAAGATACATATAGGTACTTACGCTGATACTAATTAAGATACCACTTTGCAATAAAAGTGTCAATAAATTAATTGTTAATAAAAATTTTTCCATATTTTAAACAATTCTTAAGTATTGTTTTTGTTCACTTTAACAATAGTATTGTACCTTTTTTTACCCATTAT
>ERZ779885.4294-NODE-4294-length-11260-cov-15.302008_pt1 | contig 11260 bp, 8 predicted proteins | sample MGYA00511554_ERZ779885 | MGnify/ENA primary metagenome ERZ779885 (study PRJEB29588, sample SAMEA2160998) | human gut metagenome | biome: human gut; feature: human-associated habitat; material: faeces | place: Denmark | collected 2008/2010 ... | reverse complement strand
CGCGCCGGAGTTTGTGCTGAAGACGACCTACGCTGCCGTGGCGTCCGAGCTCAAGCCGTATCTGGACAAGGGCATGCGCGTGCTGCTGCTGGCAAAGTCGCGCGGGCAGGATGCGCCGGAGCCGCTGGGCTATGCGGTTCTGACCGGGCGCATCCGCGAAAACGCAAAGGAGACCTTCGCCTATTTTAAGGACCAGGACGTCACGGTCAAGGTCATCTCGGGCGATAATGCCCGCGCCGTCTCGGAAATTGCCCGGCAGGCAGGCATTGAAAACGCGGAAACATTCATAGACGCCACGTGCCTTATCACGGACGAGCAGATCGCCCGCGCAGCGGAAAGCTACACGGTCTTCGGTCGTGTCACGCCCGCGCAGAAGCAGAAGCTCGTGCGCGCCATGCAGGCAGCGGGGCATACCGTTGCCATGACGGGCGACGGCGTCAACGACATTCTGGCAATGAAGGACGCCGACTGCTCGGTTGCGATGGCATCCGGCAGCGAGGCTGCCGCGCAGGCGGCGCAGGTCGTGCTGCTCGACTCCGATTTTGCCCGCATGCCGGACGTGGTGCTCGAAGGGCGGCGCGTGGTCAATAACATTGAGCGCTCGGCAAGCCTGTTTCTGGTCAAGAACCTGTTTTCTCTGCTGCTTTCCGTCTTCTCGGCGGTCTCGTTCATCCCCTATCCGCTCGAGCCCGCGCAGGTGTCTCTGATTGCGATGTTCACCATCGGCATTCCGGGCTTTTTGCTGGCGCTGGAGCCGAACCATGCGCGCATTGAAGGAAGCTTCCTCAAAAAGGTGCTGCTGCGCGCGCTTCCTGCCGCGCTGACGGATGTTTTAGCGGTCGGTGCGCTCGTCGTCTGCGGCGAGGTGTTCGGGCTGTCGGACGGCGATATCGCAACGGCGGCGACGATGCTTCTTGCCGTGGTCGGCTTCATGATCTTAATTCGCATCAGCAAGCCCCTCACCAAAATGAAGTACGCAATTATCATCCTCAACATTGCGGGGCTGATTTTCTGCGGCATTTTCCTCAAGCAGCTGTTCGCGCTGAGCGACATGTCGAAAATCTGCGTGCTGCTGATGGTCGTTTTTGCCTTTGCTGCAGAATCTATCTTCCGCAATCTCTCGATGCTGGGCGCATTTTTAGAGCGCAAAACCGGCGCGCTCAGGGAAAAACTCAAGCAGCGGCGAAATGCGTAAATCGGTCGGCGGAAAAGGCTTTGCCTTTTCCGCCGCTTTGTTATATAATAGGACCAACACACTGGGATGGTCCGGGGAATTCAGGACCGGAATGGAGGCAGTGACAGATGAAGATTCTGATTGCCATGAGCGGCGGCGTAGACTCAAGCGTCGCGGCAGGGCTTTTGTGCAAGGACGGCAACGAGTGCATCGGCGCGACGATGAAGCTCTATCACAACGAAGACGCCGGCATACCGCGCGCGCACACATGCTGCTCGCTCGACGATGTCGAGGACGCCAGAAGCGTCTGCTACAAGCTCGGCATCCCCTACTATGTCTTCAATTTCTCCGACGATTTCGGAGAGAAAATCATCGATAAATTTGTCCGTTCCTACGAAGCCGGACTCACGCCGAACCCCTGCATCGACTGCAACCGCTATATGAAGTTCGACAAGCTTTATCAAAGGGCGGAAATTCTCGGCTGCGACCACATCGCGACCGGGCACTATGCGCGCATCACGTTTGAAAACGGGCAGTACCAGCTGCGCAAGGCGCTCGACGAGACGAAGGACCAGAGCTACGTGCTCTACGACATGACGCAGCAGCGGCTGGCGCGGACGCTCTTCCCGCTCGGCGAGCTGCGGAAAACCGAGGCAAGAGATCTGGCACGCGAGGCGGATTTCATCAACGCCGACAAGCCCGACAGTCAGGACATCTGCTTCGTGCCGGATGGCGACTATGCCCGCTTTATGGAGGACTTCACCGGCAAACACTACCCGGCAGGTGATTTTCTGGACGAAAACGGCAGGGTGGTGGGCACCCACAACGGTGCGGTACGGTACACCATCGGCCAGCGCAAGGGGCTGGGCCTTGCCATGGGGGCACCGGTGTACGTCTGCGGCAAGGACATGCAGGCAAACACCGTCACGGTGGGGCCGGAGGAGATGCTGTTCGACCGCATCGTGTATGCGGACGAGGTGAACTGGATCACCATTCCGGAGCTGACCGGGCCGCTGCGGGTCACAGCCCGCACCCGGTACCATCAGGTGGAGCAGGCCGCCACCGTCTACCCGGCGGAGTGCGGCTTCCGGCTGGAATTTGACCAGCCCCAGCGCGCCCCTACGCCCGGTCAGGCCGTGGTGCTGTATCAGGGCGACACGGTGCTGGGCGGCGGCACCATCACCCGCGTAGAAAAGTAAGGAGAACGAAATGCAAAATCAGTATTCCCGCACGCAGCTGCTGCTGGGCGCGGAAGCCATGGAAAAACTGCACAATTCCCGCGTGGCGGTGTTCGGCATCGGCGGCGTGGGCGGCTACACGGTGGAAGCGCTGGCGCGCAGCGGTGTGGGGGCACTGGATCTGATCGATGATGATAAGGTCTGCCTGACCAACCTCAACCGCCAGATCATCGCCACCCGCAGCACGGTAGGGCAGTATAAGGTAGATGTGGCTGCGCAGCGCATCCACGACATCGACCCGGACATCAAGGTGACCACCCACCGGTGCTTCTTTGGCCCGGAAACACAGGATCAGTTCGACTTTACCCAGTACGACTATGTGGTGGACGCCATCGACACCGTTACCGGCAAACTGGCCCTGGTGATGAAGTGCAAGGAGGCAGGCACTCCCATCATCTGCTCCATGGGCGCAGGCAACAAGATGGACCCGACCCGCTTTGAAGTGACCGATATCTACAAGACCTCGGTCTGCCCGCTGGCCAAGGTGATGCGCACCGAGTGCCGCAAGCGCAGGATCAAGCACCTGAAGGTGGTCTACTCCAAGGAGCCTGCCATGACCCCCATCGAGGATGACGCCATCAGCTGCAAGAATCACTGCATCTGCCCTCCGGGCACCCAGCGCAAGTGCACCCAGCGCCGCTCGGTGCCGGGCTCCAATGCCTTTGTGCCCTCGGTGGCCGGCCTGATCATCGGCGGCGAGGTCGTGAAGGATCTGGTCGGATTTGTGCCGATGAAAGGTTAAAAACGAGAACGCCCCTCTCCGGTCTCGCAGATGCCGGAGAGGGGCGTTTTGGGTCAGGGGAAACCGCTCCCACGGCATGGGCACAGGTGGAGCGTGCATCAGGCTGCAGGGCTGCCGCCTGCCCGGGCGTAGCCATTGGCGGTCACCCCAGCAAACACAATGTTGAAATACGTTCATTTGACAAAATACTTTTGCTAATTTATACTGGGATGCATATTCACATGCAAAAATCAAGGATAGAAGATAGGAAGTATCGTCATGCTGACTCTGGATAAGATCTACCACGCCGCCTTTGTGCTCAAGGACGTTGCCCGCAAGACCGACCTCATCGAGGCCCCCAAGCTGTCCAAGGACTGCCAGCTCTACCTGAAAACCGAGAATCTGCAGGCCACCGGCAGCTTCAAGGTGCGCGGTGCTTACTATAAGATCAGCCAGCTTTCGCCCGAAGAAAGCGCCAAGGGCGTCATTGCCTGCTCGGCGGGCAACCATGCGCAGGGTGTGGCGCTGGCCGCCACCCGCCGTGGCATCAAGAGCATCGTTTGCATGCCGGACGGTGCCCCCATCATGAAGGTGGAAAATACCAAGAACCTGGGTGCAGAGGTCTGCCTTGTGCCCGGCACCTACGATGACGCCCACGACAAGGCCGTGGAGCTGCAGGAAGAGACCGGCATGACCTTCATCCACCCCTACGATGACGAGCAGGTCATTGCAGGCCAGGGCACCATCGGTCTGGAGATTCTGGACCGGCTGCCGGATCTGGATGCAGTCATCGTGCCGGTGGGCGGCGGCGGCCTGATCTCCGGCGTGGCCTTTGCCATCAAGAGCCTGCGCCCGGAGGTCAAGGTGTACGGCGTACAGGCCGAGGGTGCCCCCAGCATGTACCGCAGCCTGCACGAGCACAAGTACCAGACCCTGAAGGCTGCCTCCACCTTTGCCGATGGCATTCAGGTCAAGACTCCCGGCGAGCTGACCTACCAGCTCTGCGAGCAGTATGTGGACGACGTCGTGACGGTGAGCGAGGACGAGACCGCCGCCGCCATCCTCTCCCTGATGGAGAACCAGAAGCTGGTGGCCGAGGGTGCCGGTGCGGTGCCCGTGGCTGCGGCCCTGTTCCACAAGCTGCCCATCGAGGGCAAGAAGGTGGTGTGTGTCATCTCCGGCGGCAACATCGACGTGAACATCCTCAGCCGCGTGATCACCCGCGGCCTGGTCATGAGCGGCCGCAAGGCCAACCTGACCATTGCTCTGGAGGACAAGCCCGGCCAGCTCCAGCGTGTGGCCGAGATCGTCTCCCGCTGCGGCAGCAACGTGGTGTCGGTGCTGCACGACGGTTCCGACCCCAACATGCCCATTTCCAGCTGCTTCCTCAAGTTGACGCTGGAGACCCGCGACGCGGCCCAGATCGAACAGATCCGTGCCGAACTGACCAAAGAGGGCTTCCAGCTCGTGAGTGAGCGTGTGTGAGCCGATAAAAAATGGCCTGCGTGAAAACGCGGGCCATTTTTTCATGGGAAGTTTGAACGGTTACAGCTCGATTTCCCCGGTAAACTGAAACCATCCATCGGCATAGTCCATAATAAAGTCTGCTGCGTATTTGTTCAGAATGAGTTTGATGTTGGAGAGACCAAAACCGTGGAGAGCGGGATTGGATTTTGTCGTTCGGATGTTCCCGTCATGGATCTTTACCGGAGCGGATGTGTTCCGGACGGAAAAAAAGAAGCTCCGTCTCAGTACGGCGGAAACATGAATCGTCTTTTCGCTCTCGAGTTTTTCACAGGCTTCCGTTGCATTGTCCAGCAGATTGGCAAAGAGCACGACCATATCAGACACGTCAAATGGCAGCGTTGACAGATCGTTCACCTCAAAGTCGATGCTGATCCCTTTTTTGATCGCTTCGGTTGCTTTGGTGTTGAACAGCGCGTCGAGGATCGCGTGGTGCGAGTTGACCAGAAACAGCCGGTCGGTCTGCATAGTGGTTACGGAACGCAAATATTGCTCGGCAGCTTCATACTCCTGATTCAGCAAAAGGCTTTGGACCGTGTTGAGGTGTGTTCTGAAATCGTGGACCTTGTGACGCTGTTCTGCATAAAGCCTGCTCGCCGCTTCCATATTTTTGGCCTGCAGTTGAATCTGCTGCCCCAGTGCCAAAAGATTTTCCTTGGTTTCAATGGTTCGTTCCATCCGATCCAAGAGGTACAGGAGAGCAGCATTCGCCGCAAGGATCAAGCCACATGTAAAGGCAATTACACCTTCGCCTACCGGTTTCCCTGTTGTGATATACAGCAAGATCCCCAGCATGAAAAAGGATGTGCATGGGAACAAAAAGTAAAGGCTCAATTGTGGCTCCTTCAGACGATTTCGCGCGCGCGGAAGATTTTTCTGCTTCATGAGCTTTCGGAATAGATAGGCCAGGAACAATTCTGTGGAATAGTTGATGATCCCGTAGACGATCATGAGCGGAAAACTCGACCGGAACGATTCACCGTCCATCCCGCAGATAAATGCCCACAGCATACCCAGCCCAAAAGACAGGGAATAAGTGATAAGATACTCTACACCGACAAGAAGCAAAAGCAGTTTACTGGAAATTTTGGCGTACAACACCCGTGCGCTGAAGGTATAGGATAAAAGGATCATCCCGATTTTTATGGCCTGATTGCGGTGAAAGAAGATCAGCGGAACCTTCAGGATCCAGAAGTTCAGCATGATGAAGCCGACGACACCGATCACGAATTTCCGGTCACTCCAGCGTCGTTCAGCAAATGCATCCAAAAAGAGGATCAGCGAAAGGGAATCGACCACGGTATAAAGAAAACTCAAGAAATCGCCCATCGGTTTTTCCCCCGCCACAGCAGATAGTGCTGCTTCAGTTCCTTGTGGTTCTTAGCACTTGAAGGCAAAACGATCCCGCCGGTCAGGCTCACCTTTTCGTATTGCAGCTGCACGATGTACTCCATGTTTACCAAAAATGAGCGTTGAACGCGCAGGAAACCGAGGTCCTCCAGCTTTTTTGACAGATCGGACAGATTGCCGTAGAAATGATACTCGGTTCGCTCGTCATGGATCAGGTGCACGATGATGACCCGCAGATTGGCCTCCAGATAGAGGATGTGACTTACGGGAATGTCGATCGGTTCGGAATGGACCGAAATGGTGAGGACCCTCTTCTTTCGGACGACCTCCCGGATCGCGGCTTCAAAATAAGGGATCAGCTTTTCGTTCATATCACGTTTCAAAAGATACCGGAATGCCTGTACCTCAAACCCTTCCGGAGCGTATTGGATAAAGTTTGTGAGAAAAACGATCACGACTCCGGGGTTTTCCGTGCGAAGAGTCCGTGCGAGGTCAATGCCGCTGGAATCGCCCATGTCGATGTCCAGGAATGCAATATCATAGGAAGAAAGATCTTTGATCGCGCAGGGATCACTGAAAGGATAAAAGTGCGCAGAGATGCCGCTTTTTTTGCAATGGTCTCGGAGTAATGCAGAAACCTGCTCCACGACAGCGGGCCCATCATCACAAATCAGTAAATTCAATCGGCAACCTCCTTCCGGATAACACAGACCGGTTTTGTTACTCATAATAACGCAGTGCTCCCTTCAAGTCAATGCAATTTCAGCAGAGGGCTGCTGATAATATGGCTGCGCTGAACTTGCAGTCTGTGGCGTGAAAACTGCAATTGCCGGTTTCATGACAAGAAAACCCGTGTTCATTCCCGGAATGTGGACAATCCAATCCCCATGCGTAAAAATAATGACACGACGTTTTGTGGATTCTCTTTTTACGGGAGGAGTTATTTTGCGCAGGAAATTTCTCGCTTTTGCATTGTCGCTCGTCATCCTTTGTGCCCTTGTCTTTGAACTTTATCCGAGAAGCTCTCAGAAAATCGACCTCTCCACCGGTGCAGGCATTTCTAAAATGCTCCGCTATGAGAATGCTCAGGTCTATCTCTTTGGAGAAACACATCGTTGCACAGAATATCAGCAATTCCGCAATGCTCTGTTCCAATACCTTGTAAAAGAAAAGAGGGTTCGTGTTCTTGTAGAGGAAAGTGGATATGCCACGGCATTTCTTGAAAATGAAACCGTGCAGGGGAGACTTTCCTTTTCGGATTGGCTTGATCGGTGCACGCTCTCCAAAGAGGACTATGAGCTGTATTCATGGATTGCCGACTGGAACAGCGGCAGGGATGCTGCAGAAAAAATTTCAATCATCGGGATCGACATTACAGATGATGTCGGTAACATACAGACGCTTTGTCAGTATTTGCTGAAAAACCAGGACTTTACCAGTGCAGATACTCAAACGCAGGGGCTTCTAACTGCGATTCGGGAACAGAACCCGTTCAGTTCTTTGCAACTCCAGACCTTTCAGGAGAAGTTTCTGCCACAGCTGGCTGAACTGTATCAGACAAAACCGAAACAGCTTGAAACCGTGCTGGGGACACAGACGGTTTATCTGGAACGTGCTCTTCTGGGCTGGGAAGAAGCACAGGAACAACAGCGCCTCAAAGGGGAAACGGAGCAACTGGGTGGCCCCGATGGTTCGTACCGGGAAAACTGCCTGTATGAGCATTTCATGTGGGAATATCAGCAGAGACCGGACGCAAAATATTATGGGCAGTTTGGCGGGGCGCACGTTTTGATGTCCGACTATTCCGGAAAGCTGTACCGTGTGCAGAACTCTTTTGTGACCCGCCTTGCGGAGATCGGCTCGCCGTTGAATGGAAAACTGACCGTTGTGGATGGCTGCCTGACGTTTGAGATCGGTGATCTGGGTGGCACGGGCACGAACAGAGCAACGCTTTACCGTACTGCCCGTGCCAGACCTCCGGTTCGGGACAGAAATAAATTTTACACGGACGGTTCTGCGCCGGATGCAGGCTATGCGCAGTATGTGTTGCTGTTTGAGCATCCGGATGCACTGACCGCAGCAAAAGAGCATACCGGTTCCTATTGGAAGTATCATTGAGTTTTTGCTATAATATAAGTCAGCCCGCTTGAAACAACGGCTATTTCCAAGTCTGAATCCACAACAAAGGAGAATCCCTATGAAAGTCGTATCTACCCCCAACGCACCTGCCGCCATCGGCCCCTACAGCCAGGCACTGGACCTGGGCAATATGGTATTCGTGTCCGGTCAGATCCCGGTAGACCCCGCCACCGGCAAGATGGCCGATACCGTGGAAGAGCAGGCCGCACAGAGCCTGGCAAACCTCAAGGCTATTCTGGCCGAGGCCGGCCTGACCATGGCCAATGTGGTCAAGACCGTGATCTTTCTGGCCGACATCAACGACTTTGCGGCTGTGAACGCAGAGTATGCCAAGGCCTTTGCAGAGCCGTTCCCGGCCCGCAGCTGCGTGCAGGTGGCAGCCATCCCCAAGGGTGCAAAGCTCGAGATCGAGTGCATCGCGGTGCGAGGCTGATCCCAAAAGCAACAGATAGACAAAAGAGGCTGTGCCCACCGGCACAGCCTCTTTTGTCTATTGAGAAGAAGGAAGAAAAACGCAAAGTTACGGGCGCTGACCCATGCCGCCCTCCAGCGTGAGGGTCTCGCCGGACATGAACTTGAAGTCCGGCATGGCCAGCTGGACGCACACGCGGCCGATCTCCAGTTCGGCGTTGCCGTAGTGGCCCATGGGCGGCATTTTGACGTTGGCCTTGAAGGCCTCCGGGTAAGCCTGCTGGAACTGCTCCAGCTTGGCGGTCCAGGCCAGCGGGCAGACAACGTTGACGTTGATGTCATCCGGGCCCCACTCGGTGGCGGCCACGCGGGACAGGCCGCGGATGCCCTCCTTGGCGGCAGCGTAGGCGCACTGGCCGTAGTTGCCGAACAGGCCGGCACCGGAGGCGAAGTTGATCACGCTGCCGTGGGACTCCTTCAGGTAGGGGTAGCAGGCCTTCATATAATAGAAGGCTGCGTACAGGCCCGAATACAGGGCCAGGTCGAACTGCTCGGTGGTGTGCTCGGCCAGCGAGACGCCGGAAGCCGAGGCCTGTGCGTTGTTGATCAGCACCTGAATGCCGCCAAAGGCGTCAACGGCCTGCTTCACTACATTCTGCACGGTGGCTTCGTTGTCGCCGCCGGCGCACACATCGGCCTGCACCGGCAGCACCTTGATGCCGTACTTGCTCTCCAGCTCCTGCTTGGCCTCTTCCAGCTTTTTCACATTGCGGCCGGTGATCACAAGGTTTGCACCCTCTTTTGCGTAGGCCGTAGCAATGCCGTATCCAATGGAACCGCAGCTGCCATCCTGCAGGACTGCGCGCCCTGCACCGGTGATGAGTGCGGTCTTACCCGTTAAAAAGCCCATAGTTATCCTCCAGAATGTGCCCGGAGGAGCTGCGCCCCGCCGGGCTGATTTTGGCCATATTATAGTCCGCTGTTTGCCGGAAATCAAGCCTTTTTGCCGATAAATAAAAAATAGACAAAGATTCTTAAAAAGTCAAAATTTTCACGAATTCACGGCGCTTTTGTGAAACTTTTGACGGGAGTTTGTCGTTAAAATAACGACAAACTAATTGCGGCGTTCATGCGACTTTTTTGCGGGGAACTGCGGCAGAAAAAAGGCACCCGCAAGGGCGTTTTCCGGCGCTGGAAACGCGGAAAACGTCTGCGGGTGCTTTGCTGCGTGCCGGGCAGAAGTGTTACTTCTGCACACCGGCCTCACACTGCTCGATGAACTGCTTGGCCACGCGGGGGCTGCGGCCGCCGGCGCGGATGGCAAAGGCCTCGGCCTTGACCAGCAGCTGGTCCATGGGCATATCGACGTGGTGCTGTTTTGCCAGCTCCTCCAGGATGGTCTCGAACCGGGCTTTTTCCGGCCGCTGGAAGGTCACGGTCAGGCCGAACCGGGCCGAAAGGCTCATGAGCTCCTGCCGGGTGTCGGCTTCGTGGATGTCGTCGCCGGTGCGGTCGGTCAGGGTCTCCTTGATGAGATGGCGGCGGTTGGAGGTGGCGTACACTGCGATGTTGCGGGCACGGCCGCCCACGCTGCCCTCCAGAATGGCCTTGAGGGCGGCAAAGTTGTCGTCGTTGGCGGTAAAGCTCAGGTCGTCGATGAACAGGATGAACTTGAGGGGGTTGGCGGCCAGTTTGTCCATCAGGTCGGGGATCTGGTACAGCTGGTTCTTTTTCACTTCCACCAGCCGCAGGCCCTCCGGGGCAAACTCGTTGGCGATGGCCTTGACCGAGCTGGACTTGCCGGTGCCGGCGTCGCCGTACAGCAGCACATTGTTGGCGGGCATCCCGGCCAGCAGGGCACGGGTGTTGGCAATCACCTTTTCCCGCTCCTTTTCATAGCCCGGCAGCTCGGAAAGACGCTGGGGATCGGGGTACTTCACCGGCACCAGCTTGCCGTTTTCTACTGTAAATACATGGTGCTTGGCAAACATGCCGTAGCCCTTCTTGCCCACCTCGCTCATGCGCTGGGCATAGGCGGCGGGCAGGTCAAGGTCGGCCGTCTCCCACCGGGGCAGGAAGGCCAGCTCTTCGGCCGGGACCTCTGCCGCGTCCAGCAGGGCATCCAGGGTCAGGTCGCACAGCTGCTGCAGGAAGGCCAGCTCGTTGTCCAGTGCAGTCTGCAGAACAGGGGGCAGGGTACCGGCAGCGGCCTGCCGCACGCACACGGTCTCGGTCTCCAGCACGGCGGTGCTCAGGTAGGTGCCCCAGTTGGTGGTGCGCTCGAACAGCACGCTTTCAAACTGTGCCACGGCGTTGCACACGCTGCCAACGCTGTTGTTTCCGGCCGTCAGGCAGTCGATGAGAGCGGCAAATCTGGCCGCCACGGGGTCGCTCAGCAGGGAGCGAAAGATCACAAGCCCGTGCAGGCGGGCGTTCCATTCATGCAGTTTCATAGTCCGGTTTCCTCGATCCTGAATCTTTTTTTGGGTACATCCTCTTTCAGACAACGCGCGGCGCGCGCAGATAAAAAGAGTATACAGCGGTTTTTCATTTCACGCAAGAGTGTTTAATTTCCTTCACGTTTAGAACGATTCAGGTTACAAATTGTCGATTGACATCAGCCCGATTTATAGTATAATTTACATCAACAAATGCGTGGATGGGAAAAAGTACCACACGATCCCCCCTGTTCAGAGAGCTGCC
>ERZ779885.4290-NODE-4290-length-11264-cov-4.230172_pt1 | contig 11264 bp, 8 predicted proteins | sample MGYA00511554_ERZ779885 | MGnify/ENA primary metagenome ERZ779885 (study PRJEB29588, sample SAMEA2160998) | human gut metagenome | biome: human gut; feature: human-associated habitat; material: faeces | place: Denmark | collected 2008/2010 ... | reverse complement strand
CATCTATCACAAAATCAAATAGGCTATTTGTGATAGATAGGTATTTTATTATTAGCAAAGTAGTATGATTTTCGGCTGAACATCCGGATGTATGGGGCCTGAACATCCGGGTCTATGGAACGCTACACCCGGATGTAGAAGGTCGCAAGATGTGGGTGTATGCAAACATTTGTGCTTTTGTTTATTAGTTTGTCTGCTGTCCTGCTTCATTTTATGTCATACCTTTACGACAATAATCTCCCTATAAAAAAGGTTTATATGCTGTTTTAACAAGTTCGGAGACGGATGAAAACGGTAAGATAAGCACGAGGTGGCATAAAAGGAGAACTAAAAAGAAGGTTTCTTTGCAAAAAAGTTATTACTTTGCAACTGATTTAGACTATTAACATTAAAAGACAGCGAACTGATACCATGATTTGGAACGAGACTATCGAATGTATGAACCGCGAGGAAATGCGGAGATTACAGAGTATCCGCTTAAGGCGGGTTGTTGAACACGCTTATCATAATTCTCCTTTCTACCGTAAGAAAATGCAGGAAATGGGGATTACTCCGGAAGATATTCATTCTATTGACGATATAGTGAAGCTCCCGTTTACCGTTAAACAGGACTTGCGGGACAATTATCCTTTCGGGCTGATGGCCGTGCCGATGTCTGAGATTGTCCGGTTGCACGCTTCTTCCGGAACGACGGGAAAGCCTATTGTTGTCGGTTATACCCGGAAAGATCTGTCTATCTGGGCTGAAGTGGTGGCACGATGTCTGACCGCTTATGGTCTGACCAAGAATGATTCGGTGCAGGTTTCATACGGTTATGGCTTGTTTACAGGAGGCTTGGGAGCACATGCCGGAGTCGAGAATATCGGCGGGACGGTAATTCCGATGAGTAGTGGCAATACGCAGAAACAGATTCAGTTGATGCATGATTTTGGCGCTAAGGGGTTGGCTTGCACGCCTTCCTATGCGTTGTATCTGGCAGAAACAATTCACTCATCCGGCATACCGTTGGAAGAATTCAAGTTGCGTGTCGGTGCTTTTGGGGCTGAACCTTGGACGGAAAATATGCGTAAAGAGTTGGAAAGCAAGCTGAATATCAAGGCCTATGATATCTATGGGCTGACAGAGATTTGTGGTCCGGGAGTTGGAGGAGAGTGCGAGTGCCAGAACGGTACGCATTTATGGGAAGACCATTTTTTCCCTGAAATTGTGGATCCGGTTACTTTGGAACCGGTAGAACCTGGACAGCACGGAGAATTGGTTTTCACGACATTGACAAAAGAAGGGATGCCTATGATCCGTTACCGTACGCGCGATCTGACGCATTTGATTTATGATAAATGCGAATGTGGACGTACGGCAGTTCGTATGGGACGTATTCTCGGACGTAGTGACGATATGTTGATTATTCGGGGTGTGAATGTATTTCCGTCGCAGGTGGAATCGGTCATTCTTGAAATGCCGGAATTCGAACCGCATTATCTGATTGTGGTCGACCGTGTAAACAATACGGACACATTCCAAATTCAAGTAGAAGTGCGTCAGGAGTTTTATTCGGACGAAATGAACAAGATGATTGCCTTGAAGAAGAAAATCGCGAACCGTATGCAGAGTGTAATCGGTTTGCAACCCGATATAAGGATTGTCGAGCCGCGCAGCATCGAGCGGAGTATGGGTAAAGCCAAACATGTGATCGATAATCGTAAACTGGAATAGGAAAGAATTCTGATTTATGATTTGTGATTTATGAATTATCGACAGTTCATAAATCATAAATCATAAATAATTAGTTATAAATCAAATTTTATCCCCCATGTTAATTAAACAGTTATCTATCTTTCTGGAAAATAAGAAAGGCCGTTTTACGGAAGTGGCAAAAATATTAGGTGAAGCAGGCGTAAACATGTCCGCTTTCACAGTTGCTGAAAATTCAGACTTCGGTATCTTGCGTTTGATCGTGTCGGATACGGATACTGCCATCAAGGTCTTACGCGATCGCCTGTATGCCGTGAGCGTGGCCGATGTTGTTTGTCTACATTGCCCCAACCAGCCGGGAGCATTGGCTAAAGCGATGGACATCATTACTTCGGCCGGAATATTTATTGAGTATATGTACGCTTTTTCTCAGGGTGAGGCAGCCAATGTGATCATTCGTCCCGACAATGTGGAGAAGTGTGCGGAGGTTCTGAAAGCCAATAAACTGGAGCTGATTGCGGCCAGTGACTTATATAAGTTGTAAATATTAACGTTAAGCGCTTCGTTTATTTGTTGGAAAACTTTAACTTTGCGCGCTAAAAGTATGTGAATGAAAAAGGTTGTATTTTTATTGATGATGATTACGGTTCTGTTATCTTCCTGTGGGGAGTATAACAAGATACTGAAAAGTACAGACTACGAATTGAAATATTCGTATGCAAAGAAATATTTCAATGCAAAACAATATTCGAAGTCTGCCACTTTGCTGGATGAACTGGTGCCTATTTTTAAAGGTACAGCTAATGCTGAAGAATCTTTGTATCTGCTGGCGCAAAGTTATTATGGACAAAAAGACTACCAGACTGCTTCGCAATACTTTAATACCTATTATACGACTTATCCGAAAGGCGAGTTTACCGAGTTGGCCCGTTATTATTCGGGTTATGGATTGTATCTGGATTCACCGGACCCCCGCTTGGATCAGGCGCAAACGTATGAAGCCATTAACCAGTTGCAATTATATTTGGAGTATTATCCGCAAAGCGAACGTGCTAAAGAAGCTCAGAACATTATGTTCGAATTGCAGGAAAAGCTCGCCTATAAGGAACTGTTGGCAGTCCGGCTGTATTTCAACTTGGGTACCTATATGGGAAACAACTATCTTTCATGTGTGATTACCGCGCAAAACGCACTTAAGAACTATCCGTATTCAAAATATAGGGAAGAGTTTATGTTCTATACCATTCGTGCCAAATACGAATTGGCTGTGGTTAGTGTGGAAGAAAAGTTGCAGGGACGTTACCGTGAGGTTGTAGATGAATATTACAATTACATGAACGAGTATCCCGAAGGCAAGTATGTAAAACAGGTTCAGAAGTTCTACGACTATGCCAGCAAGCGAATAACAGATACGTATTAACGAAACAACTAATCAATAAAGTAAGTATGGATTACAGAAAGACTAACGCTCCGTCGAATACAGTTACCCGCGACATGATGAAGCTGTCATCAGACACGGGCAATGTGTATGAAACTGTTGCAATCATTGGTAAACGTGCTAATCAGATTGCTGTTGAGATGAAACAGGATCTGGAAAAGAAACTTCAGGAATTTGCTTCCTATAATGATAATCTGGAAGAAGTTTTTGAAAACAGAGAGCAGATTGAGATTTCACGTTACTATGAAAAACTCCCAAAACCGACTTTGATCGCAGCTAAGGAGTATGAAGATGGTAAGGTGTATTATAAGAACCCTGCAAAAGAAAAGAATAACCTTTAATTAATTGACAATTGATAATTGACAATTGACGGTTAGGTGAGTATCATCTAATAATTGTCAATTGTTAATTGTTAATTGTCAATTGTTTTATTATGTTACAGAGAATACAAACGGTTTATTTGCTTATTATAATGGCATTGACGATTGCCATTCTGTTTTTACCGCTTGCCGTGTTGCAGTCGGGTGATCAATTGTTTACATTTGATGCGACCGGTATCAGTACAATGGCCGCTCAGCCGGAACTTATTTATCCCACATGGGGATTGTTTGCTTTGACAATCGTGATCTCTTTGCTGGCTCTTTTGACTATCTTCCTGTTTAAGAAAAGAATCCTTCAGATACGGATTTGCGTATTTAATGCAATTTTGATGTTAGGTTTTTACGGTCTCTTTGCATTCTTTTACTGGGATCTGGGTAATCAAAAGGAGATATTCTCACTAAGTTTGAAGATCGCCTTTTCTTTTCCGTTAATCAGCCTGATTCTGGATTATTTGGCTATACGTAATATCGGGGCAGACGAAGCACTGGTGCGTTCTTTGGATCGCTTGAGATAATCATTTCGGAGTATATAAAAAAAAGAGGATATCTCATCACTGGGATATCCTCTTTTTTTGGCCTAAATCTGATAGCCTAAAGACTATATTATCTCTATTAGCATTGATAAATTCTTAATACTTCTAATGCAAAACTAACCATGTAGTAGAGCTTTAGACTTTTAAAAAGGGAAAGGCGGCGTTTTTGTTTTGGGAGGAGCCTACTGCCCATTCTTGGCTTGTCTTTGTTACAAAGTTATTGTAAGCCTTGATTTCTATATTGCCTAAGATTGTTCAATCATAAATCTTAAAATCCCGGAATCATATACGTGATCTTAGCCGAGATTACCTGCGAAGACGATTTGGAAAAATAATCTTCTTTACGGCTGTTGAAGATGTCGCCGAGGGCATAATAGTAGCGGCCCTCCAGGAGGAAAGAGCCAATTCCTGTACGAAGTTCAATACCCGGACCACCGCATAATCCCCAGTCGAATTTCTTTTCGATTGGCATATCGTGCTGTTCGTTTTCGGTGTTCGGCTTGGCTCCGTTCAGATTCTCGTCTGTCTTTTCACCGAAAGCATATCCTATTTTGGGTCCTAGGTTGACGAATACCCTGAAACGTTTACTGCCAAAATAGATATGTGTCAGGACCGGAAGTTCAAAGTAGTTGATTGTCCGGCTGTATTTATACTGAGGTTGGTCCTCGAACTTTTCATCCCATCCATGTTGGATGAAATTCAGTTCAGCCTGCAATCCTAGATTTTTTTCCGTGATCCACCGGAGCGTGAGACCGCCCGTGTAGCCCATTTTCATTTTCTGCTGCACTTTCGTCTGGGCAAAACTGACTTTGGAAAAGGTCGTACCGAAGGAAGCACCCAAAGACAATTCCCGTTTGAACTTATCCTGCGCCTGAATGTAGTTCAGGGTGACAAGGCTTATAATAACTGTTGCAATAACTTTCCTGATCATCTTACTTCGTTCCGTGTTACATTGAAATCACTCTGATAATGAACAATAAAGATGTTCGTATTAATGAAACCTCCCCAGTTATTTACGCGATGGAAATCGAATCCGGTCTGTACACCCTGGTAATGAATTTTATCCAGATTATTCTCGAAGTTGGAACCATATTTGTTGATTGCTCCGATGAAAAACATACCGGTGTCGAATCCTAAAATACCATATTTAGGGAATATATTGATCAGGTTTTTACTATACCAGTTTTTATATTTGGTATAGAAGTCTGCCACCTCTTTCGACAGGTTGTCAGCATAGAAGTTACTGTATATATATGTGTTCAGTGCATAGAAATCTTCCAGACAGTCACGCGTATATGTCTGCCATTCAGGATAGCCGAACAAGGTCAGTCCGCATTCGGGTTTTGTTTCCGCCAGCATACGTAACGGAGACTTGATCTTGTTTAGAGCCTCCAATGTGCCCGAAGTCGGTACGATCACGTTCCGTTTGTCTGTTCTGAGGAGCGTGTCGACATCGGCAGTTAGGGTTTCGGCATTATAATTGATTTCGGTAAATGGGATCTGCCGTTGTTTCATCTCGGCTTTGAATGCCTTGATAAATTCGGTTTTATCCTTGCCGTCCCTGATGTTCAGTAGGATTATATTGTCTTCGGCAAATAGGTCGCATCCGCCTTGAGCCGCTTTGGCATACAGGTAGGAGTGGGGCGTATTTACCTGGTAAACATATGCGTTTGACAACACATCGTCGTTCTTCGATGTAAAAGGAATCACATATTTGATGTTGTTCTTCTGGGCAAATTCCGCAACCGGGCCGATCTGGTCGTTTTGTACGGCTCCGATGATGAGGTTGGCATTCTTCAAGGCATCCTCTTTCAGGATCTCTTTCAGTTTCTTCGTTCCGTTTCCTGTATCATAAACTGACAGATCGATAGAACAGCCTGTGTTTTTAAGACTGTCCACCGCCAGCAAGAGACCTTCGTAATATTCGATGAAGCGTTGTGTCTCCGTAGACGGGATAGTCTCATTTGTCATAAACGGCAATAACAAGGCTACTTTGACGCTGTTGACGCGCTCGATGCTTTTCGGTTCTGAGAGCAACGCATTGACATCTCTTTCCGAAAGCATGGTGGTTGCAGGTTCGGTTGTCATATTCTCTTCGGCTTGTACGGGTATCTTAATAGTCATACCGGCCTTAACTCCTTCTTTCAATTTCGGGTTAAGCTTGATCAACTCGTAGCTGGAAATATTGAATTTCCGGCAGATCCGGTACATGGTTTCCTTTTTCTGGACGGTATATTCAATTTCTTTGGTAACGGTCTTGAGCTCCGTCGTCGGTAAATCTTCCACTTGCGTCGCCGGAATGCGGATTGTCTTGCCAATTGTAAAAGTGGAAGTAGACAATCCGGGGTTCGCTTTTACGATGGCGGTAGCGGGAACGGTGTACCGGATGGATAATGAATACAGGGTTTCTTTGGGCTGTATGGTATGGAAAATATAATTTCCATCTTGCTTCTTAGCAGTACCTCCAACTATGTCGCGTTGCGGTATTTTAAGGGTGGCACCTGCTTTGATCCCCTCTTTGCTATCTGGATTCAGCCGGTAAATATCATCGGGTGTAACCCCGTACATGGTAGCGATTGCGTAAACAGTTTGTCCTCTTTCTATTGTATGAAAAAATACATTATTGTCTTGTCCGCTTGTAATAACCACTTGTGATCGGTTGTTTTGTGCATAGATAGATACACCAGCCAGACTCAGAAAGAACGTCAGTACATATATGTTAATCTTATTCATTTGCTGATTTGGATTATTTAGGGGCAAAGATAACAACAAAAAACGAGAGTAATAAAAGATAAGTCGCTAAAGTGCGTTATCTGGCATTTCCGATATCCGTAAAAATTCCCACCTTTCCCTCTTTCAAATAAAACCGTTTGTCATGCTCGGCTAAGAAGCGGATGGTGGTGACGATTTTTTCCTCCGGAAAAGGTAATAAGGGGAGCAAGGTGGTGACAGGAAGCAGTTGCCGGGTGGAAAGCAGTCTGAGTAACAGGTCGCGTATGGCGTTGAAATCCCGGTTGTTCAGGCCGGAATCATTCTTGGAAAGGCAGACGTCGCAACATCCGCAATCTTCCGTATTCTTTTCCCCGAAATAGGAGAGTAGCAGGCGACTCCGGCATATATGTATCCCGTTCATGTATTCCACCACTTTCGAAATGCGTTTTTTCATTCTTTCCCGACGTTCCTCATAAGCGGAAGATGGGATAATAAGGACATTTGTTCGCACACGTGGATGCGTATATGTGATTTGGGGGGCGGTCTGGAAGGATGATTCGTCTATTGCTTCGCAATATTCAATGTAGCCGGACAGTTCTAGCAACTTCAATGCATGATGTATCTGTAGCGGAGGAAGCTGGCAAATGGAATAAAAATCTGTCAGTTCGAAGTTATGAACGATATCTTTTCCTTGCCCTTCCTGAATTCGGAAATAATCGCCCAACGCTTCATATACTTTTCCGATCAGCTTCTTTTCGGGAAACTCATCGTCTATCCGCTTTTTCAGATGAAAACTATCCGTATCTGTACAGAGAGCTACTGCAAAGGCTTTCCGGCTGTCCCGTCCGGCACGACCTGCCTCCTGAAAATATTCCTCTAATGATCCCGGCATATCCAGATGGACGACCAACCGCACGTCCGGCTTGTCGATCCCCATCCCGAAAGCATTCGTGGCGACCATTACGCGGCACTCGTTATTTTTCCAACGGTGCTGCCGGATCGCCTTTTCTTCCCGGTTCAGTCCGGCATGAAAGAAATCGGCAGATATTCCGGCTTGTTGCAGGAAGAGAGCTGCCTCTTTTGTCTGTTTCCGGCTCCGGGTATAGACGATAGCCGTGCCGGGCACTTTTCCGAGTATGTAGGCCAGTGTGCCCAGCTTGTCTTCCGTACGGCGCACGATGTAGGCAAGGTTCGGACGGACAAAGCTTGTCCGGAACACATTCTTCTCCTTGAAAAGCAATTGTTCCTGTATGTCGTCCACGACTTCGGACGTGGCAGTCGCCGTCAGTGCCAGTACCGGCACGCCGGGCAGTTGCTCCCGAATGTCGGCGATATGGAGATAGGAAGGGCGGAAGTCATAGCCCCATTGCGAGATACAATGGCTTTCATCCACCACTAACAGGCAGACGTTCATGGCCTGTAGCTTTTCCCTGAATAATCCGGTGGCAAGCCGTTCGGGCGAAACGTACAGGAACTTGTATTGTCCGGAAACGCAATTCTCCAATTCCGCAACGATTTCCTGCCGGCCCATGCCCGAATATACAGCCGTAGCTTTGATCCCGACCCGGCGCAGATTGTCGACCTGGTCGCGCATCAAAGCGATAAGCGGGGTAATGACAAAGCAAATCCCTTCCATCGCCAATGCCGGAACCTGGAAGGTGACCGATTTGCCGCCTCCCGTCGGCATCAGGCCGAGCGTGTCTCTTCCGGCACAGACGGAATGGATAATATCCTCCTGTAGGGGACGGAAAGCAGGGTATCCCCAATACTTCCCTAAGATCTTATGGTAGACATCCACCGCATCCCTTCATATATCGTTCTCCTTGATGTCCTTCACCATCAGTTGCAACGACGTGTTGCCGTTGTAGGTGTTCTCCTCGATGGTGTAGCAGATATTGAAAGGCTTCATGTTCTTGATATGCGTATTGTGCTGGTGCATGCCGAAAGCAATGCCGTGTATCGGTGTGTTCGACTTGTCGTCGATCAATTCCAGTTTGATATGTTCCAAGTCTTTCCCTACCAGCTTGCTGGTCCCGTAATCCTTGACTCCGAGCGAGCAGAATACGGGCTTCTGGTTGTCCGGGCCGAACGGATTCATCTTTTTCAACTCACTCATGAACTTGGCGTTGATATCTTGCAGGTCCAGCACGGCATCTATATCGATCTGCGGCGTCATCTGTTCGGGGATGATCTCGTCGGCGGCCAGCTTGAGGAACCGCTGGGTGAAAGCGTCCAGGTTTTCCTCTTTCAGGGAGAGGCCGGCGGCATACGTGTGGCCACCGAAGTTTTCCAACAGGTCGCGGCAGCTTTCGATTGCTTTGTATATGTCGAATCCCGTGACCGAGCGAGCGGAACCAGTGATCAGTTCGGACGATTTCGTCAGGACGACTGCCGGGCGGTAGTATTTTTCCGTCAGGCGGGAAGCGACGATGCCGATCACCCCTTTGTGCCATCCCGGATTGTAGACGATGATCGCCTTACGGTCTTCCATGTTCTGGAATTCGTCGATGATGGCGTTCGCCTCGTCTGTAATCTTCTTGTCCAGTTCGCGGCGTTCTTCGTTATACTGGTTGATGCTCTCGCTCTTTTCGCGGGCCACGTCGACATCCTTCGCCAGGAGCAGTTCGACCGCTTCCTTTCCGTTCATCATACGGCCGGAAGCGTTGATGCGAGGTCCGATCTTGAAGACGATGTCGCTGATCGTGATCTCTTTGCCCGACAGGCCGCAGATATCGATGATCCCTTTCAGGCCGAGGCTCGGATTGCTGTTAAGCTGCTTCAGGCCGTAGTAAGCCAATATGCGGTTTTCGCCGGTGATGGGGACGATGTCCGAGGCGATGCTGACCGCCGTCAGCTCCAGCAGTTTCTCCAGGTCGGCAAACGGGAAGTTGTTGCTTTTGGCGAATGCCTGCATGAACTTGAACCCGACGCCGCATCCCGACAGATGTTCGTACGGATAGACCGAGTCCACCCGCTTGGCATCCAGTACGGCGACGGCATCGGGCAATGTGTCGTCCGGCATGTGATGGTCGCAGATAATAAAATCGATCCCCAACTGCTTGGCATATTCGATCTTTTCGATGGCCTTGATGCCGCAGTCGAGCGAGATCACTAGCGTGATCCCGTTTTCCCGGGCGTAATTGATCCCTTTGTACGAAATCCCGTATCCTTCGTCATACCGGTCCGGAATATAATAATCCAATGCCGATGAATAAGGACGCAAATACTTGTAGACCAATGAGACGGCAGTCGTACCGTCTACATCGTAGTCTCCGTAAATCAAAATCTTTTCTTTATTACCCAGTGCTTTATTCAAGCGTTTGACCGCCTTCTCCATATCTGGCATGAGGAATGGATCATGCAGGTCGTTCAAGCTGGGTTTAAAGAATTTCTTCACCTCTTCAACAGTGGTGAGTCCTCGCTGAACGAGCAAAAGACATACGACCGGACTGAGTCCCAGTTGGCTTGCCAGCCTGTCTCTCTTATGTAACTCTTCTTCTGTTGGGGTTTGAAAGTTCCATTTTGTAATCATTATATATTGTTTTTTTCTTTTTTATCGTCTCTGATATATCGGATATGCGGGTTTATGGTGATAAAACCTCCAATATATTTGAATCCGTAAAGTTAGATAATATAAATGGATATTTCTGTTTGGTGGCTTGCTTTTTTATTAATTAGAAGCTGTTTTAATTTTTTCAAGCTGCTCTCCGGCTGTTTTTTGCCTGTTTGGAGGGGGTGAAATGGCTGATTATGGATGATCATTGGCAACATTGAATTATAAAACCACGTTTTGCTTATGAGAGATAAGGCAAGATAGTTTTTTTTATTGTATATTTGCCAAGTACACAGCGTACATAGGATTTTTATTATGTATGGTCAAGCGTGGGGGTAAGGTTGTTTTTCGTACATCTCCCTTCATTATATTATTATTATGGACAAAATACAAACCCTCTTATCTCAAATATCTTTATTGTCAAAAAAGAATAATGAGATTTTGGAAATAATGGGTACTCGTTTTAATATATTTCATATTTTAGGAGTGAGCCATTATGAAAATACTCATTCTACTATTCTGGCAGAACTCTTGAATCCTGAAGGAACACACGGATTACATAACTCATTCTTAAAGCTGTTTTTGGATATAAATCAGATAGAAGGTTTTGACTCCCGGAATGCGTTGGTAAGGACAGAAGTCGCAGTTTCTGAATATGGAAGAATTGACATTCTTATAGAAAGTTCAAATTGGGCAGTTATTATCGAAAATAAGTTTTATGCCAAGGATCAGCCGGAACAGTTAAAACGTTATAATGAATATGCAATAGGGAAATATGGCGTAGGAAATTATATGATTCTATATTTAACACCGGACGGCAGATATGCCTCTGATGATAGTGGGAGAGGAGTTGATTATAGATGTATTTCTTATAAAAAAACTATTATAGAGTGGCTGGGACAATGTGTCGGGATTGCAGTTCACCGACCGTTGGTCCGTGAAACAATAAATCAATA
>ERZ779885.4283-NODE-4283-length-11282-cov-2.901398_pt1 | contig 11282 bp, 7 predicted proteins | sample MGYA00511554_ERZ779885 | MGnify/ENA primary metagenome ERZ779885 (study PRJEB29588, sample SAMEA2160998) | human gut metagenome | biome: human gut; feature: human-associated habitat; material: faeces | place: Denmark | collected 2008/2010 ... | reverse complement strand
ACTTGCTTTCACTGCAAGCAGTGAAGAAGAGTGGTGTTTCGCAAATGCGAAACTTAAGTTTTCAATAAAAATCAAAAATAGTCATTTTGTCGTATTTTTCCAAAGCGTGAGAATCGCAGGAGCGCTCTTCAGGCAGAACCAGCGCTTACTGTAGGCAAATGCTCTAAAAAAAGGTGTGCTATAGGTATTCGAGATTGTCGGCATAACTGACTGTTTCAAGGAAGTCGTGACCGGTGACCGCCTCATGATCTGGAATCTGGATCTGATGATCAATCCGGATCTCGACACCGTCATCGCATACGAGAAAACCCGTTCCGACGCTGACTCCCAGCTCAGTCTCAATCTTCCGCATTCGACATATTTTTAACGCTTACTCAATTTGATGATTGGATTTGGTACAGGAAAAGGCCGTCTGGTGTACCAACCGCCTTGAATCGTGGGTTTTGTATAGGGAAAGGCCGTCTGTACCAACGCCTTGAATCGTGGATTTTGGGCAGTTGAGACTTTTCTGGAGTACAAAACTCTCTGATTGGAAAATCTGGTTTACGACTGAGTTTGCGGTCACTGAGATTGTTGAAGTGACTGGTGAAAGTGTAAAGTTTCTTTACAGTGGGCGTTAAATTTCTTTACACTTTTAGAAAAATGGTTAATCGCTAAAATATTAACAAATAATTAGTTGTATGGTTTGGCATGAACTCTGTTCGGCGAAAGTGTCCCTTCTGGGAAGAGACGGCGATAAGTTGCCGAGGGTTTGCCGGAAAATGAGAAGCTGTTTTTGAGATTAATTATTGGAGATAATATGTCAAGCACTTATCTGAGGTTCCTGTCGAGGAACAAGCTTTACACCTTCATCGAGGTTTTCGGACTTTCGGTGGCATTGGGATTTGTCATCCTGCTGGCTTCGTATGCCAAGACGGAGTTCAGTGTCGGGGCGAAGCAACCGCTTTCAAGGCAGCTGTATGTCATCGGGGCTGGGAATTCTTTCGGAATGACGCTTGGAACATCCGAGGAGTTTTTCCCGTCCGTTCCGGAGATCAAGGCGTGGACTAGAATCAGCTATGGGGGAACTGCTGATGTTATGGTCGGCGATGACTATTATCAGGCGGCGGAGATTTCGGTTGACACGAATTTTTTCAAGTTCTTTGACTATCGCCTTACAGGTTGTCCTAAGGACAATGTTCTGGAGAATGAGGACGAGGTGATTCTGTCCGAGTCGTTCGCCAAGAAAGTGTTTGGAAATGAGGATCCTATTGGCCGGACATTAAGCGTCGATAAGAGTAAGTGGACAGTTGTCGGGGTCGTTGAGGATTTTGGGCCTGTCGATGTGTTCAAACATTGCGATATGTTCACAAGCATCAAACGTGCTCAGAGGCGGTTTGCGTGGATGGACAATTTCGGCAACACTATTCCGATTGTCCGGCTTGACGAAGGAACTGATGTGGAAAAGGTGCGTGATGATCTTCTTAAAAAGTATCTCGGGTACTGGAATTTCTATAAGGCTGACAATTCCGATAACGCCTTTTTGTGGGGAGCAAGCGTGACGAGACTTGACAAGGTCTATTTTTCGGATTTGGAGGAATATAGTTGCATAAGAACGGGTGACAAAAAACAGGTTGGGTTACTATTCATTGTGGCTCTGGTGCTGCTGATTTCCGCCATATTCAATTATATCAATCTGACTGTCGCGCAGACGGGAAAGCGCGCCAAGGAAATGGCCACCAGACGGTTGCTTGGCGAAAGCTCAAGGAATATAGTGGCGAGGTACATCGCCGAGTCATTCGCCTTCACGGTCGGGTGTTTCGCCGTGGGCTGTCTGCTGGCATATTCATTCAAACCGCTCTTTGACAGGATTTTGAACGCCGACATTGTGCTGACTCCTGACTTGACCACAGTACTTTGGGCCGTTTTGGCGTTGGTTGTCATCTCTGTGATCTCGGCGCTGCTTCCAGCACTGCTTGTCTCGCAGTTCAAGCCGATTGATGTCGTGAAAGGGGAGTTCCGTTTCAAGAACAAGATGATTTTCGGCAAGGTGTTTATCGTTCTTCAGACCGTGTTCAGCACCATCCTTATCGCTATGGCGATCACGATGTCGGCACAAGTCAGCTATCTGGTAAACCTGCCTGTAGGTTACGAGACAAAGGATGTCATTCAGGTCTCTTCCCAGGATGTGGGTTATAGGAGAGGACCTCAGGATGCGCTTCGCAACAGATTGAAGGCTCTGCCTCAGGTGGTTGACGCGGGACTTGGAATTACTTCTCCAATATCCTGCGGAGCGAACGGTCTTCACGACGAGAACAATCAGATAATCGGTTGGATGCGTATGGCCCAGTTGGATACGACTTCGCTCAGGATCTTGGGAATCAAGGTCTTGGAGAAGTACAGCGAAATTTCCTCGCCAAAAGTGCTTCTGACGGAGACCTCCAAGAGGAGTCTTGGCGTGACGGCGGAACATCCTTACGCTGGTGGAAGCTACACGAAAGGTGAATATGAAATCTGTGGCATCATCCCGGATTTCCGCGCCAACAATGCACTGTTCGAACCGATGGAGAATGAGCGAAACTCTATAAGGATCATTGACGAGAATTATGACTATGCTTTCATTCAGCTTCTTAAGATAACAGGTGACCGTGCCGAGGCTATGGCTGCGGTCAAGAATGTATGCAGAGAGTTCGCGAAGGAGACCACGGGCGTTCCTTTGGAGATGTATGCTTACTATCTGGACGAGAAATTGGTCGATGATCTTAAGGGAACCAGAAACACGATGCTGCTTGTGATTTCCTTCATGGTCATGGCCATCCTGATCTCCGCTCTCGGATTGTTCGCGATGTCACTCTATTACACCGAGCAGCAAAGCCGCCAGATCGCTGTCCGCAAGGTTTTCGGCGCGGAAGTCAGCTCGGCCGTATGGACATTGTCCAAGGCGTTCATGATCATGAGCCTTGTCGCCGTCGTGCTTGCCGTTCCGTTCGCCGTGTGGGGCATCACAGATTACCTTCAGGCATTCTACACCAAGATCGCCTTTCCTTGGTGGGCTATTGTGCTTGCGGCCTTGATCTCGCTGCTGATTTCGTTCATCTCCGTTGTCGGCCAGACCTACGCCGCCGCCACCGAGAATCCGGTCAAGAATCTTGGTCAGGAGTGATGAAGTTTCTTTGTAGGTAAAGTCCCCTTGGCCTCTTTCTCCTGAACTTCCAGCCCCATACCCACTGTTTCACCGAGGAGATTGATGTTGTGTCCTACAGCCCAAAGTACCTCTCGAAGAATGCCTGTATCTTATCGATAACGGACTTCTTCTTTTCCTGTCTGTTTCCGCCACCAAACCTTGACATAGGAGGAAGAATCTTGTCAATGTCTGTTCCTGTGGTCCTCACCTGACCGTCCCGGAAACTGTTGTCAATGAATGACTTTGTCTCTTGTGGCTTGAGATGTTCACTCTCTATGATTTCTTTCAGGTCTTCATCTTTCCGCTGCTGGACAAAGTCTTTCCAACTCTTTTCCACATCAGTATCCGCATTTACACTACCAATGAAATTTTCGATGAGTTCTTTCTTGCTCCTGAGCTGCATGCTTGAACCTATGGCTTTGGAAATATTCACAAGTATCTCCTTGTTTGTGCAGTTGCTGTCGTGATATTTCTGGACAAGAAGGAGAATATAGTCAATGTTTATCTCCACCTGCCTTATAAGCTCAGTCTCAAACACAAGATCATCATTAATGTTCTCTTTATCCCCGGGTCTGCGTCTTCTCCACTTTTCCTGAAGATCGAGATAATTGCTCTGGTAATCCTGCAACTGCCTGTCAGTGATTATTTTCTGTCCATCAAACTGGTCAAAAGTGGAAAGGATGTTGATGGATTTGAGCAGGCTTCCAAACAAAGCCACAAACCGTCTCTCCGCATCTTCACCCAAGATTGGCTGCCCATCAGGGAACTCATTTTGAATCTGCTCGACAAGTTCTTTATAACCATAACAGTGTTTCCCCTTTTCCGTGTCGTATCCGTCATAATAAGACAGGAAGTCTTTCAACACCACAATACTGCTTGCATCCTTGTCTCCAAAGAGAGCGATGGCATCATCTGTGGCCTGCTGGAGATCCCTGAAACAGACTATATTACCAAAGGTCTTGACAGAGTTCAGTATTCTGTTTGTCCTGGAAAATGCCTGTATCAGGCCGTGCTGTTTCAGGTTCTTGTCCACAAACAATGTGTTGAGGGTGGTGGCATCAAAGCCTGTAAGGAACATATTCACCACTATCAGCAGATCCACCTGTCTGTTCTTCATCCTCAATGACAGATCCTTATAATAGTTCTGGAACTTGTCGCTTGAAGTGTCATAGTTGGTGGAGAACATCTTATTATAGTCCTGGATAGCCCCTTCAAGGAAGTCCCTTGACTGCTGGTCAAGCTGAGTTGTGCTTTCAGGGTTCTCCTCCCCAAGTATCCCATCAACTTCTTCCTCATTTGCACCATAACTGTATATGGTAGCTATCTTCAATCTCTGTGCTTCCGGGAGATCAGCTTGCTGCCTTTTGAACTCATTGTAGTATGCTTTGGCCATAGGAATGGAAGCCACTGCGAACATGGCATTGAAGCCACCAAGTTTCTGTTCAGTCTTGTGTTCAAAAACCTTGACCCCTTTTCTGGCACTTGCCACCTTATGAATATCATCCAGCACACGGAAAGAATAGTACGAACTCCGCTTTGTCTTCTGGTCAAAGTGCTCAAGGATGTATTTCACCACCTGAGATATTCTTTCAGGAGAGGCCATAGCTTTCTCCCTGTCTATGGCTGAAATCTGTTCATCATTGATATTGTCTTTCTCCTTGATGGTATTCACATAGTCTATCCTGAAAGGAAGGACATTCTCATCATTGATGGCATCCACTATGGTATATGTATGGAGTTTGTCTCCAAATGCCTGCTGGGTAGTTTTCAGTCTCATATCCCCACCTGCACCTGCATTCTGGGCAAAGATTGGAGTGCCTGTAAAACCAAACAGATTATATTTCTTGAAGTTCTTGGTAATGGCACTGTGCATCTCACCGAAGTTGCTCCTGTGGCACTCATCGAAGATTATCACCACCCTCTGCTGAAATACAGGATGGTTCTTGTTCTTCTGTACAAAGATGGAGAGCTTCTGGATGGTGGTGATTATAATCCGGTAATCATGATAGCCACCCTTCTTATCCTTATTCTCCAATTGTCTTTGAAGCACTGCAGTGGAAGTATTTCCATCAGCAGCACCTTCCTCAAATCGGTTATACTCCTTCATGGTCTGGTAGTCAAGGTCTTTCCTGTCTACAACAAAAAGAACTTTGTCTATGTAAGGGAGCCTGGACGCCAGTTGGGCTGTCTTGAATGATGTCAATGTCTTTCCGGAACCTGTTGTGTGCCAGATGTATCCACCACCCTTGATGCTGCCATAAAACTTGTAGTTGTTGGCAACATTTATCCGTTGGATTATCCTTTCCGTGGCTGCAATCTGGTATGGTCTCATCACCATAAGCATCTTTTCACTGGTGAAGACACAGTACTTGGTAAGTATACTCAGTAGGGTATGCTTTGAGAAGAATGTCTTGGTGAAGTCAAGAAGGTCTGTGATGACCTTGTTGTTGCTGTCTGCCCAGAAAGAAGAGAACTCAAAAGAGTTGCTTGTCTTCTTTGACTTGTTTCTGCCACCTGTCTCCTGCTCTTTGATGTGATTGGCGCGGGTGGTATTTGAGTAGTATTTGGTATTTGTTCCATTTGAAATGACAAATATCTGCACATACTCATACAATCCGCATCCTGCCCAGAAACTATCTCTCTGATAGCGGTTTATCTGGTTGAAAGCCTCTTTCAGCTGTACGCCCCTGCGTTTCAGTTCAATGTGTACGAGAGGGAGACCGTTGACAAGAATTGATACATCATATCTGGTATCATAGTTCCCTCCTTCTTCCACATACTGGTTTATGACCTGGAGGGTGTTATTATGGATATTGTCCTTGTCAATGAGTTTGATGTTCTGGCTTTCGCCGGTGTCTCTTTTGAGAACCTGGATATAGTCATCCTGTATCTTGGCTGTCTTGGCTACAATATCATCGTTCTTGTTGGCTATGCAGGTGTTAAAGAACTGCTCCCACTCATTATCCGTGAAATGGTAGTGGTTCAGTTTCTCCAGCCGGGTCCTGAGGTTGGAGATAAGGTCTGTTTCTGTATGGATAGGGAGATATTCATACCCCTGTTCACCAAGGAGCCTGATGAACTCTTTCTCCAGATCAGCCTCACTCTGGTAGGCCTCTGCGGGAGTCGCCACGTGGTCATACTCTGCAACCACAGTGTATTCCTGGCTTTCAGCTATGATATTGTATTGTGCCATTATTATGTTTCTCGTGTTTTGTTATGCTCCTTTTCTTTTGAAGGTCAGGAGTTTATCTCTGTAATACTCGTATTGTTGTCTGCGCTTTTCAATTTCGGCCGGGAGACCAGCATTCAAGTCATTTGTCAGGCGGTCGAAGCGGTCGAGGATGGCGACAATTCTTTGCTGGTTTGCTAAAGAGGGAACTGGAATAGTCGCTTCAAGAATATTATCATTGTATAATCTGGCTATTGTCCCTCCTGTTGATACCACCCACGGGTTCAACGCATAGCAATATCTCAAATAAGAGTTTAGCACGATGCTTTCATCGTGTTTCAACCATACTATATTGCTATCCTGAAAATATGAAGGTGTGCCATCAAATACAATAGTTCTACCAATAGTGCCCGCCGCAGAAATAAGAACTTCTCCTTTTTGTGGGTATGAATATTTGGCCTTATACTCATTGAATAAAGCCTGTGATATATACGCATCCGCATTGCCACCAAAAGTCCCGATTTTGAAGAATGGGACATCACCAGATGATGACGTTTGACTTTTCAGTATTCTTTTACACATACATACTTTACCTATGTCCTTCAACTTCATCCATCTTACTTCTGCTTGATACCCCCCCCTATTTATATTCTTGAAATTCAACAAGTTATCAAGATAATAGTTGTATTGTTGCTTTCTTTTTTGCAGTTCTGCTTGCAGTTCTGCTTGCAGTTCTGTAAACGCATCCAGAATCCTCACAATCTCTTCCTGCACAGGAAGTGGCGGAACGGGGATTTCAATCTCCTTTAAGTCTCCTTGAGTTAGTTTAGGAATATTCCCATGCACAAGATTATGGATGTCTATTATCTGGATGTAATAGAACAAGAACCTTAATAGGACACCTGTCGTCTCTGCGATAATATGTGCATGATTATTGACCCAGATCTTTCCATGTGCCCAATTTACAATAGGAGTTCCATTGGGTGTTATGACACTTCCATCCTCACCAATCAGGACATAGGTGCCATCAAAAATATAATCTGCCACCCAATCCTGAATGCCATTTGCCCCATAGTATGGGTATGGACCACTCTGTCTTGCTCCCTTTGTGATAGGCTTTCTCTTACCATCAAGGATATTGCAGCATTCTGCAAGTGGTTTCCACTCCACCCCATCCGGACAGTATTGTTGTATCAGTTCTTCTAACTTGCTCATATTAACTTTTGCCAAGTATTGCTTTTCCATTTTAATTGCTTACATTTGCATTGGAAATTTTCATATGAATGGTTGAGGGGCTCGTCAAACTTATTTTAAAAAGCATTCGCCCACGGGTGAGTGCTTTTTGCTTTTAAGAGATGTACTGACGGAAGTACTCTCAAAGGCCGCTCTCAGCTCTCAAGCTTACAAATCATTTATGCAACATGAAAATTTCCATTATCATTAAGTTTGACGAGCGCCCTGGCACAGAGTGCGGAGCAGCTCATAAACCTGTTTTTGTCAGAGGCCATTTCAGATTGGTCGGAGGCAAAAAGGTTTACGTGAAGGCCCACTACCGTAACCGGTAGGCGGACTGCCTTGTCTGAACGCCCGTCAATATCGGAGCCGCTCCCCACACGAGCGGCTTCGTCATTACCTTCCACTCCGAAATGGCACAATGACATCATATTTCTATTTCCTTTATTATCTTGTCAATTTCAGCCCGCAGCACATTCTCACGTGACACGATCTCCGCAAGTTCAGCATTGAGCTTCACAATATCCACCTTCTCCCTGGTATCCTCCTGCTCGACGTACGTCGAAACCGACAGGTTGTATTCACTCTTTGCGATTTCATCATTGGCCACAAGCTTGCTGACATACTGCACATCTTTCCTGTCAGTGAAGATGTCCAGAATATGCTGGATGTTCTCCTCTGTGAGTTTGTTGGAATTGGTGACCTTGACACATTCCTTGGTAGCATCTATGAACAGAGTGCAGTTATCCTTCTTGGCCTTCTTCAGCACCATGATACATGTGGCAATGCTGGTCCCAAAGAAAAGATTGTCAGGGAGTTGGATAATGCAATCTACATAGTTGTTGTCAATCAAGTATTGTCTTATCTTCTTCTCTGATCCTCCTCTATACATCACGCCGGGGAAACACACTATGGCAGCTGTGCCATTGCCTGCAAGCCAGGAAAGAGAGTGCATAATGAATGCAAGGTCAGCCTTGGACTTAGGTGCAAGCACCCCAGCAGGAGCAAATCTCGGATCATTGATAAGGGTTATATCATCATCCCCTTTCCACTTGGTTGAATAAGGCGGGTTTGAGACAATTACTTCAAAAGGCTCGTCATCCCAATGCTGTGGAGAAAGAAGCGTATCTTCACAGGCTATGTCAAACTTGTCATAGTCAATGTCGTGAAGGAACATATTGATCCTGCATAGGTTATATGTAGTGAGGTTGATTTCCTGTCCGAAGAAGCCCTGGCGAACATTGTCCTTCCCCAATATCTTTGCGGCTTTCAGCAGCAATGAGCCTGAACCGCAGGCCGGGTCATATACTTTATTGACCTCACTCTTGCCCACTGTGGCAAGTTTTGTCAAAAGCTCACTTACTTCCTGTGGGGTGTAATATTCGCCACCGCTCTTTCCTGCATTTGAAGCATACATTCCCATCAGGTATTCGTATGCGTCACCGAATGCGTCAATGGTATTGTCTTGATAATCACCCAATTTCATCGACTCGATGCCTCTCAGGAGTTTGACTAGTTTTTCATTTCTCTTGATGACGGTAGCGCCCAGTTTGTTGCTGTTCACATCGAGGTCCGCAAACAGCCCCTTGAAGTCATCTTCACTTGCAGTTCCCTTTGCGGAGTTTTCAATGGCGGAGAAGATACCTTCAAGTGTCATATTCAGGTTGGGGTCAGCATCACAAGTCTTGCAGATGTTCTCAAACAGTTGTGAAGGAAGTATAAAGAACCCCTTGACATTCACCATCTCTTCCCTTATGCCTTCTGCCTGTGCATCATTAAGGTCAGCATAATTGAAGTCCTTGTTGCCTGTCTCCCATTCACCCTTGTTTATGTATGTTGTGATGTTTTCAGAGATGTATCTGTAAAAGAGCATCCCCAAGATGTAGGATTTGAAATCCCATCCATCCACGGAGCCTCTCATCTCATCTGCTATTGCCCAGATGGTTCGGTGGAGTTCTGCACGCTCCACTTCCTTTTTATTGTCTGTCATAAAGTTGATTATCTTGCCTTTGCAGAGTAAAGGTATGAAATAATCACCAAATAGGCAAAATAGTGGCCCTTTATAAGTTCAAATATAAGTTTAAATACCATTTGGACTGCAGGAGGCACTCCAGGTCACGCTGAAAGCTTTGCCACAAGTGAAGGATGCCGGATTGGGTATCAAAAAGAAACCTTGACATCACGGCGGAGCATCCTTTTGCCGGCGGCAGTTACACAAATGGGGAATATGAAGTCTGCGGCGTCATTCCTGATCTCCCTGCTGTCCGTTGTCGGCCAGACCTACACCGCCGCAACCCGCAACCCCGTCAAGACCCTCGGTCAGAATTGAGTTAGCAGTTCATCGCACCGCAGCAGTGGATAACCTGCCCGGAGACATAGCCCGAAAGGTCGCTGGCAAGGAACACCGCCACGTTGGCCACATCCTCAGGTGTGCCTCCGCGGCGAAGCGGGATCTGCTTTACCCAGGCGTCGCGCACTTCCTCTGAAAGGGCGTTGGTCATGTCCGAGACGATGAATCCCGGGGCGATGCAGTTGGCTCTGATTCCGCGCGGGCCCATCTCCTTGGCAATGGATTTGGCCAGACCGATGAGACCGGCTTTGGATGCGGAGTAGTTGCACTGGCCGGCATTGCCTGAGACTCCAACGACAGAGGACATGTTGATGATGCTTCCTCCTCTCTGGCGGGCCATGATCGGAGTGATGGCGTGGATGAAGTTGAACGCTGACTTAAGGTTCACGTTGAGGACAGCGTCCCACTGCGCCTCGGTCATCCTGAGCATGAGTCCGTCCTTGGTAATGCCGGCGTTGTTCACAAGGATGTCAATCCTTCCGAAGTCAGCAAGAATCTGGTTCACGACGTTGTGAGTCTCCTCGAAATTGGCTGCGTTGGAGGCGTAGGCCTTTACCTTGTGGCCGAAAGCCTCGATGTCCTTAACGGTCTGCTCTCCGGCTTCATTGATCACAAGATCAGTGAAAGCCACGTCAGCTCCCTCGGAAGCGAACTTCATGGCGATTGCCTTACCGATTCCTCTTGCGGCGCCCGTGATGAGGGCTACCTTTCCGTCTAAAAGTCCCATAATATTCAGTTAAATAAATTAAAATCTCCAGTCGGCGCTCCGCCATATTCAGATGGCTTTGGCGCAGGGTGTATGCCGCAAACTTTAGACCACAGACGACGCTTCGGTCATATTCATTTTCCGGCAAACAACCGCAAAAGTAAGCTATCTTCCCACGATGAGCAAATCTTTAGGCCGCAATTTGGTGAAAGAAAGGAAGAAGTGGCGAAAGCCACGAATAAAATGGCTATCTTTGCCGGGACGGAACAATGAATGTTCCTAAAACTGAATAGAATGTATGTCCATCAGATAAAGATGGATGCTGAACAATAGATTTTTGACACCGATGAGTGAGATACGCAACCCTCAGCTCTGGGAAAGCGGAGAGCTGAAAATAGAATGGGTAAGGCATCACATGCCACTGCTTGAAGGTCTGGAGAAGGAATTTAAGGAGACAATGCCGTTCAAAGGGCTGAAAGTAGCCCTATCCGTACACCTGGAGGCCAAGACGGCCCATCTCTGCGAGGTTCTCTCCGAAGGCGGCGCCGAGATGTACGTCACGGGAAGCAACCCTCTATCCACCCAGGATGACGTCGCGGCGGCGCTCGCGCACGCAAAATGTAAGAGGGGAATTAAATGGAAAAATCAGCAAAAAGAGAAT
>ERZ779885.4282-NODE-4282-length-11285-cov-3.842030_pt1 | contig 11285 bp, 9 predicted proteins | sample MGYA00511554_ERZ779885 | MGnify/ENA primary metagenome ERZ779885 (study PRJEB29588, sample SAMEA2160998) | human gut metagenome | biome: human gut; feature: human-associated habitat; material: faeces | place: Denmark | collected 2008/2010 ... | reverse complement strand
CGGCCAGAGCAGCCGCCGTAGATACCAATCCTCCGGCCTGCAGACTTGCTACGAGAAGTGATGCGGCCGTTGAGCTTTGCAGCAGCATCGCCAGACCCATGCCGGCGGCAAAGCCGGCAAAGCGGTTGGAGAGGCGTGTGGCCAGCCATGAACGAAGCGCCTCACCAAACGTGCGCAATATGCCGGTTTTCACCATGTACGCCCCCCAAACAAGGAGCGCAACGGCGCTGGCGCTGTGCAAAAGGAATGTGTACACCGATCAAAATCCGAGGAAAAAAGGCGCTGCGGGTGCTCCCATTGTAGGACTCGGCCCGTGCCGACATGACTTCTGAGAGCGCTCGGCCGCGGAGACTTCTAGTGCTCGGCAAGAACGCCGGCTTTTCGAAGCATCTGCAGCACTGCCTCGCGCGGCAGCGCGGCGATCCGGCCTCCGTCGTATGCGGCCGTATCGTGAGCGGTAAAAAGCGCATTGAGGATGGCTTCTTCGGTTGATTCTATGGCGGCCATGAAGAGCGGCGTCATATCGTCACTGCGGACTGTGGGGCCGCCTTCGAGCAGGCCGTAAGGGGCTTCATGACGAACCCGCATGGAGGGTGCCGTTGAAAAGGCAAGGGCGAAATCTCCCGATCCGTTGGAGGCAATACCGCCGGTACGGGTCATGCCCATAAATGCCCGTTCGGCCAGACGCTCGAGCGATCGCTGCGTGAGCGGGGCATCCGTTGCTGCGATCATCATGATGGAGCCGTCGGCAGACCCGGCCACGTCTTTGACTCGTTCGGCCCATCCCGCGGGCATGGCTTGCGTGAGAAGCTTTTCATTGCTCCAGCCGCCCAGCTGCCGGCCGACTTCAACGCCCTTTACGGTGAGAAAGCCGCCGAAGTTGGCCTGAACAATGACCCCGACGGTCCAGCCGCCTAAGCTTTCGGGGAGTTTGCGCGATGCGGTGCCGATGCCGGCTTTGAAGCCGAAGGCAACAGTGCCGGTGCCGGCACCGCAGCAGCCTTCTTCAACCGGACCGGATTCCGCCCTGCGCAGCGCTTCAATAACGTGGTCGGGCGAAACGAATCGTGCACGAATGTCGTTGACGCGGCCGTCATTCGTTTCGCCGACAAAGGCGTTGACGCTTTTGACCGCTTCATTGCCGGGCTGCTCGAGCGTCCAGGAGAGAAGTCCGTCAATCCCGGCGGCGACACTGAGCGTGTTGGTGAGAACAATCGGCGTTTCAAGCGTGCCGAGTTCGTTGATCTGAGGAATTCCCGCGGACTTGCCAAAGCCGTTTCCGACAAATACGCCGGCGGGCACTTTTTCCTGAAAAACATTGCCGCCGTGCGGGAGGATGGTCGTCACGCCCGTGTGCATGCCGCAGGCGTCGTCTTCCAAGGTAACTTGGCCGACTTTCACTCCCGGCACATCGGTCACGGCATTGAATTTGCCGGCGGGCAGGATGCCGATATGGATGCCGTAACTGCGGACTCGGTTGTTGGTCATTTGGACAGCTCTTCTTCGAGGTTGATGGTTTGAAGATTCTATTGCCGATACCTTTTTTGCGGTATGGGGAAGTCGGTGTTGTCTGCATGCGTCGAGAACCGACGCGATGCCATGGATGATGTTTTCAAAATAGTGTGAAAACAAATCATTGTTTGAAAACGACAGGAATCCTTTTGTTAAGAAAGAGGAGATTTTTGAATGACCAATAAGATTAGCCGTGCATCTCACACTGTTCGTGCTTTTAATGTCGGCACGCTGGGCGACTGCAGCGCGTGGGACGACAATCTTGATGCGGCTCCATTGGAGTGGCTGCCTGCAGAGGCCCGGCATCGCCGGCATCCTTTATGCAAGCCGCAACGAGTGGCGTATTGGCGCTGTGCCCGATCTCTCTACATTTGTGGGTGACGGCCGTATCGGAAGCAGTCAGGAGGGTCTTGACAATGTTGCGGTCCATGTCAGTGCGAAATATCCCGTTGGCCGTCATCTCTTTACCGCCGCGGCCGGTTACCTGCATTCCAAATGGAACGGAGAATCTACGAAGAGCGGCTATACCGAAGGTTCCATGGTGATGGGCGGCGTGGTTTATTACTACAGCCTTTCGAAAAGCACGAGGTGCTATGCCGCGGCAAGCTGGGCTGACGGCCGCAAGCTCCTTGACGCCGCACCGCGACTGAACCGAGTCATGGGAACGGTCGGTTTGATGAAGTATTTCTAATTCATATAAATCGAAATCATCACGGTTAAGCTAGCCATTGTTATGTTTACAGAAAAGATTTCTTTCGTAAACGGTTGGACAGCCTTAACTAGTGCTAATGGATTAGTTTCAAAACTGTAACTACTCTTCTTCAAAGCACAACGCGCTGTCTCTGAATCTGCAGGACCAGAAGGCAGATTCAGGCGCGCGTTGATGCTGCCTATGTAAGAAGGAGCTCTCTCAATGCAATATAACCATCATCGTTCGCACGCCTGCACTTTGCTTTGCACTGCCTTGGCACTAGCTTTCGGATGCGCAGCCGCGCACGCTGCGGATGTCAAAATTTCCGGCAGCGTCATCACCGGTCTCTATTTCAATAAAGTTGAAGGCGCTGATAACGGCAGCCTCAAAATGGGCGGTATGGGTGAATTGCCTGATGATCCGCATTTGATGCTGACTGCGCGAGAAGACCTTGGCAACGGTTGGTACACGGGCGCTCAGCTGCAGAACAGGTTCTATCCGGATTCCGGTACCTTCCGCTCCAATGGGTATTTGTTTGATGCCCAGTCTCGCCTTTTCGTCGGCAACGATCAGATTGAATTTTCATTCGGCCGTATGGCTGGTTTGACTGTGGCCGGCCGCCCGTATTCTGTTTACGGTAAGACGAATGCCAACATGACATTCGCCTCACTCGGCGGAATTGCACCGGCCAATATCATGTTCCAGCCGGGTGATCTTTCCAATGCGATCGCCTTCTCAACCAATGCTCAGTCGGGTCTCTTCGTCCGCGGCGTTTATTCAAACGGCGACTCGGTCAATGGTACGGATACGGAAACAACCGACGACTGGTCTGACCGTCGTCACATTGCTCAGTTCAGTACAGGCTGGACGGGCGATCATCTGAAAACCGCCGTGGTGTATTCCTTTGAAATGCCGGGGAACGTCAAGAATGCAGACGGCACTCGTCCAGAGGCATTGCGCAAGAAGAATACGCATGCCGTGCATTTGATCGCCAGCTACGATTTCGGCGGACCGGCAGTTTCGGGCATTCTGTATGCCAGTCAAAACGAGTGGCGCATCGGCCCGGTGGGGGATTTGTCAGCAATCGTCGGCGGCAATGATGTTGTCAGCAATAGCGAAGAAGGTCTGGACAACCTGGCAGTCTTTATGAGTGCTAAATATCCTATTGGTCAGCACACGATCAGCGGTTCGGTCGGCTTCCTGAAGAGCAAGTGGAAGGGCGCTGAAACGTCAGTAGGGCATGATGAAGGCACCATGACGATGGCCGGTCTGGTTTACTACTACAACTTCTCAAAGCGCACAAACTTCTATGGCGCAGCGAGCTGGTCTGACGGCAAGAAGCTGCTCGACGGCGTCGACCGCTTTAACCAGGTGCTGACGGCCGTGGGGCTCATGCACCGCTTCTGATCATCCTTCCTCCAGCCTGCATGACCAAAAGCTCTGCAGGCTTGGAGCTGTCGGCAATCTTCGGACTGCGGGGGGACTAGATCGCAAGTGAGCTTTCAAAAGCGGCTTTAAAATTCGGCAGCACTATGATTTTGCGGCCGCTGCGCTCAATCAAGCCTCGCTTGATCCAATCGGAGAGCAGTCGATTGACGACGGCTCGGGTGGCATGAACCATCAGGGCCAATTCGTCTACTGTCGGCTCAATCGGAAGCAGCCCGGCAGAGCTCTCTTCTCCGCCAATGGCCAGAAGCGAGAGAAACAGTCTTGCCAGACGCACAGGAACGGGATCGAGACCGTTGACGAGCAGTCCGTCGAGCTGCGCTTCGTGATTCCATGCCAGTGTGCGCAGGTATTCGAGCTCTATGCCGGGGTGATCGGCTAAGAAGCGTCTGAACTGCAAAGCATCTCTGCGCCGCAGACGTACGGGAGAAAGTGTGCGGATGGTGAGCTCCAGCGGCCGCTTATGGAGCAGGGCTTTGGGGCCTCCGAGAATGGTTCGGGGCACAAATAAGGCAGTCATGCGCGGACCGCGAGTGCGCGGTGCACAGGTGGCGAGTATGCCTTGATCAATCCAATATACAAAGGATTCTCTCCCAAAAGCATGATCGATGTGCGCAGGAAGTTCGACCACAGGCGCATCCACAAAAAGTTTTTCGAGCAGCGGCGGGTCGGGATGAAAGCGCCACGGACATTTGGAGTACAAAATCCCCGGCTCGAGGAGCGGAATGAGTTCTTTGGGCATGCGCGGTTTGTTCATCCAATGGATGTTCTGCAGTGGGGACTCAAAAAAATGAAGCCGAGCGGACTGCTTGGTCTTATGCGGATTGACTTTACCTGAAAACAGCCGCCCGAAGCGCGTGAGCGCGGCGGGCGGCGTTTGCCGCAGCGGCAGGCTGATGCGCCTGTGATCTGCGGCGATGCGGAAGGCTGATGCGGGCTGCTCAGACGCGGCCAGCCTCAATGGCCTTAATGGCGTTCTCAGCGGCGACGCGGCCGGAAGTCATGGCAAAGGACGAGGCAGAGCCTTCGCAGCGAAGGTCGTAAGACGAATCATAGAGGCCGCCGATATCCTGTCCAACAACATAAAGGTTCGGGATGACGTTGCCCTGCGGATTCTTGGCTTCGAACTGCGGCGTCACCGTAACGCCGCCCAACGTCAGGAAGAAGCAGCGCACGCCTTTGAGGGCGTAGTAGGGACCTTTATTCAGGTTGAACGCCCGCAGATGCTCGGGCTTGCGGCTGAATTCTTCATCAACGCCGGTTTTCGCGAATTCGTTGACGCGCTTCATGCTCGACTCAAGATTCTCTGGCGGCACGCCGATTTGCTGGGCAAGCTCTTTGACGGTATCTGCCTTGAAGGCCCAGCCGCGCTCATAGCCCATTTCTAGCGTCTTCGGCAGCGCCTTAAGCGGTACGCCGGCCAGCACGATGGCGTTGAAAGGCAGTACGGCACCCTTGTTAATCAGATCATCGATCATGGATTGGTCGAAGATCGTGTAGAGCACGCCGCCCGCGCTCGTCATGGCATTGTAGACGTCGACAAACACGGCGCCGCGCGACTCATTGAAGAAGCGCTTGCCTTCATGATTGACCCAGAGCCACGGCTGAGCCAGTGCGCAGCGGCCTTGTTTAAGTTCGTCGGGGCCCGAGAACTGGTTGATCGGCGGAACGTCCGGAAGATACGGTGCATTGCCGGCAACGGCGTGCATGCCGGCAACGTTGGCGCCGACCAAGCGAGCCATCGTGATGCCGTCGCCGGTGCGTCCGTCCACTACCGGCCCGCGGAGCCAAATTGGTTCGACCATGCCGAGCGCCGAGGAGTCCGTCACGTTCTGTGCGAGCATTTCCTTATTGGCAGCAAAGCCGCCGGTGGCGATGATCACCTTCTTGGCATGCAGAATAATGGTGTTGCCCTTGGCATCTCTGGCTTCAACACCAGTGACCTTGCCGTTGTTCATGATGAGACGCTGCGCTGAGGTTTGCGTACGGAGTTCGCCGCCGCCCTGACGAATGCTCTTCACAAAGAGTTCGATTACCTTGGCCGCGCCGCCGACAAACAAGTGCCATGTCATGAGCGATTCGTGCTTGTCGTACATGGTGCGGATGCCGCGGAACTCAATGCCCATGTCCTGAATTTCGTCAATCGTTTGACGGGACTCTTCAATCAGCACACGAAGGACGGCCGGATCACAGCGATAGTGGTGGAACTGCAAAGCCGCGTCGAGCACCTGCTGCACGGTCGTCTTAATACCGTGCTCCTTCTGGTAGCGCGTGCCGACGCCGAGCGACCCCTCCGGGAACAGCCCGGCGCCGCCGAGGAACGCTTCTTTTTCAAGCACGATCGGTTTCACGCCTTTCTTAACGGCAGCATTCGCGGCGGCAAGGCCTGCAAGGCCGCCGCCCACGATGACAAGGTCGACCTTCTTTTCAACGACGGCAGCCTGAACGATGGCCGGTGCTGCTGCAAAAGCAGCGGCAGCGGCCGTAGAGCCGAGAAATTGGCGGCGATTGAACTTAGGCATATGAATCTCCTTGTTTCAGAAGCCGACAGCGGCTTCTTGAATTTCAGTCTGCAGTCCCATGGGTTTAGTTTCGCGTTTGAGACTGCAAGTTCGGAAAAGATTAGATTTGGAGAGCCTTTTCGTCTGTGCGCCAGCGCACAATGCATCGTTTGTTTTTTTAAGGATTAACGCTATCTCTTCATATGTTTACCAATGTTGTACGGCGTTTAGAAACACGTTGACCAAGCGCAGTCTTTGCCGCTCTGGCCCGAGGTTAAAAGGCTGCGGAGACCTTGAATAAAGCGGTGAAATCATCGACGGACCGCTGAGGATGCCGATGCAATCAGCGAGGTCTCCGAAATCCATCAAGAACTCTGGGCAAAAGGCCTGAGGACGAGTGCGGCAAGATGATCGACATTTGTCAAACTCCCCTCCAAACACTTCGGCCGCACCGGCCAGCATCTAAAGAGGACAAACTTGAGATGACAGCAGCAAGAAAAATCCGAGCGGCCGTGGTCGGCGCGAGCGGCTATGCAGGATCAGAATTGACGAGATTCCTGCTTGCGCACCCGGCGGTTGAACTGACGCATCTTTATGTTTCGGCCGCGAGCAGCGACGCCGGCAGGGCGATTGCAGAAATTGACGGCCGTCTTTTTGGCCGCACACAGCTCGTGCTGGAACCCATGACGGATCCGGCTGCTGCGGCGCAGGGGCTTGATGCTGTCTTTTTGGCTACCGAACACATTGTGAGTGCGGCCCTGGCGCCGATATTTGCTGCTCAAGGCGCAGTGGTCTTTGATCTTTCCGGTGCCTATCGACTGCCGAATGCATCGGATTATCCGAAGTTTTATGGGTTTGAGCATGAGCATCCTGAACTGCTTGATCGGGCGGTTTATGCCCTTGGGGAATTTGTCGACCGCGGCAAGCTTCGCGCAGCCCGGATCGTTTCTCTTCCCGGGTGCTATCCAACGGCATCGCAGCTCGCGCTTAAGCCCTTGATTGATGCGGGTCTGCTTGCCGCTGACTTTAAACCTGTGATCGATGCTGTTTCTGGTGTTTCCGGTGCGGGCCGCAAAGCCAAGATCGGGAATGCCTTTTGTGAAGTGAGTCTTTCGGCTTACGGGGTCTTTACGCATCGTCATCGGCCTGAAATCGAAGCGCATTTAGGGCGCCCGGTCATCTTTACGCCGCACCTGGGGCCCTTTAAGCGCGGAATCCTTGCCACGATCACCGTGAAGCTTGCGCCGGGACTCGGTGATCAGTCTCAAGCGCGTGAAAAGATTCAGCAGGCTTATGAGAGCGCTTATGCGGCATGTCCTTTGGTTCGTCTGCGTCCGGCGCTTCCCAAGCTCGATGATGTGGTGAATCTGCCATTTTGTGACATCGGCTTCAGCGTGGATGAGGAAGCCGGCTACGCTGTTGTGGTCTCGGCTATCGACAATCTGATTAAAGGAGCTGCCGGACAGGCGGTGCAGGTGATGAATCTGCGCTTTGGTTTTCCTGAAACGAAGGGACTGCTTTGACTTCGGGGGAAGAGCGCAATGACAAAACCATTCAAAGCTGATGTGCTTGTGGTGAAGCTTTCCGGCAAGGCTTTGACAGCGGATAAAGCGCTTGACGCGCTTTTTACGGCACTGGCCGGTTCAGCCGCAAGCGCAGAGCGTACGAGAGTCGTATTGGTGCATGGGGGAGGCGTTGAGGTGGACGCACTCATGCGCGGCCTTGGCCGCCCAATCGACAGGATCGAGGGACTGCGTGTGAGTCCTGCCGAAGACATGCCGGTTATTGCCGGCGCCTTGGCCGGCACCTGCAGCCTGAAGCTGCGCGGAGCTGCGCAAAGGGCGGGGCTGATGCCTCTCGGACTCTGCGCTACCGATGCAGGCATCGGCCGGGTCGTGCCGGCGGACCCGCGTTTAGGACGCGTCGGCGTGATTGAGCCCGGAGACTCTGCCGCAAAACGCCGTCTCCAAGCGCTGCTCGATGCCGGCTTTACGCCGGTTATTTCGTCCGTCGGCATGGATGCTGCCGGGGCGCTCTGGAACATTAATGCCGACGATGCGGCGGTGGCATCAGCTGCGCTCTTGGGTGCGCCGCTCATTTTTCTCTCGGATGTTCCCGGCGTGCTCGATGCCAATAAACATCTCTTTGAACAGTTGAATGAGGAGCAGGCAGAGACGCTTATTGCCGAAGGCGTGATTTCCGGCGGCATGACGGTCAAGGTGCGCGCCGCATTCCGTGCTGCGGCCATGACAGGCAAACCGGTGGCTGCAGCCTCTGTCTTTGATCCGATGCTGCCCAATAAACTTGCATCTGGACAATTGCCGGGGACCACATTCACGCTTGAGTGAATCCGACGGTGAACTGTCAGCGCAGTTCAAATGTGAATTTATTGCCCGTCTTTCGTTATTTGTCGACTATTGTGCTGGGTGAAGTCGAACAAATCGACTAAAGTCGGGCATTTCTTTGAGGTCTTTTCGTTTTGTTGTGCGTGTTGCATGAGATTGATTTTCACAATCTCAACTCGACGATTTTGGATGCTGTAGCGCATTGATATTTATATAAAATATTTCAATGAAAAGTATTTTGCAAAAATCCGCCGACTGATTTTCTATTTTTTGGTCTGCATCAACTCAAGCTAGGCAAATGCGCCTAATACCAAAAAATGAAATTCATAAAATGAACGAACTTGAAGCCCAAGGAAAGCACCCCAACGTTTAACCGTTGATTCCTTGAGGCGCTGCAGGTCTGCAGGCGTCCGTTTGGGCGCGGCTTCAGTCAAAGACATTTTTCCCCAACAAAATTCGTCAACTCTCCTGTCACTGAAAACAGGAAGTCTTCTGAGGCAATTTGATGAACAACGCTAGCGCACAGCAAAAGATTTTTCCGTTGGTGCCAGAACATGCCGCTTCCGACATGAGCGCTGTGCTCCACATGATCCCGGCTGAAAAGGCCGGGGTACTGCCGCCCTTGGGCGTCAAGCTCCCCGACGATGTCGCGGCGAGTTTCCGCGGTACGCCTTTCGCCGACCTTTATGAGGAGGCGCTCAATCTCCTGAGAAGCCGCAACATCACGGCCGATGAGCTGCGCTATCTTTCGCGTGCGCTCACGCAGCTGCTCGCCAAGCGGACGACAGGCGAAGCCGCAGCGGTGAGCCCGTTTTACATTCGTCAGGCTCGTCTTTCCGACGTTGATGCCTTGGAGGGACTCGTCAAATATTGGGCCAAACAGGGCGAAAACCTTCCGCGCAAACGGGCAGACATCATCCGCAACATCGACTCGTTTGCCATTTGCGAACGTGACGGCCGTCTTGTCGGCTGTGCCAGTCTTTTCGTTTATGACTCGGGACTCGCTGAAATCCGTTCGCTCGGCGTTGCCCCCGACATTCAGCGTCAGGGACAAGGGCGTGCGATTGTTGAATATCTGCTCGAAAGAGCCCGCCGGCTCGATATCGACAAAGTTTTCGTGCTGACCCGCAACCCGAAATTCTTCGAACGCGTGGGTTTCTCGCTCACCAAAATCGACGCACTTCCTGAGAAGATCCTAAAGGACTGCGAGAATTGTCCCAAGCGCGCGCGGTGCGACGAGCTTGCCTACGAATACAATTTCTAAACTTGCCTTAAGCGCGAAGAGCTTGACGGCGCTGCCGTCTGTAAGGCTCTGAGCCTGCAAAACCATTCAATCGCAAAGGAATAAATCATGACGCAGCCTACCCGCGCCGAATACGATCAGGTGATGATTCCCTGTTACAAGCCCGCTGATCTTGTGATGACGCACGGCAAAAAGTGCCGCCTCTATGATTCGCAGAACCGCAGCTATCTTGATTTCGGCGGCGGCATCGCCGTCAATAGCCTCGGCAACGCGCCAAAGATTGTGCGCAAGGCCCTGAAAGCACAAAGCGCAAAGCTCTGCCACATCAGCAACGTCTTTACGAACGACGCTACGCTGAAACTGGCCAAGCGGCTCACTTCACTCACAGGATTTGACCGGGTGTTTTTTACAAACTCCGGCGCCGAATCCAATGAGGCTGCGCTCAAGCTCGCCCGCCGAACGGCTTTTGACGATTATGGCGAGCAGAAGGATGAAATCATCTCCTTCACGCACAGTTTCCACGGCCGCACGTTTTTCACGGTCTGTGTCGGCGGGCAGGATAAGTATTCTTCCGGCTTCGGCCCGCGTCCGGGTGCGATTACCCATCTGCCTTTCAATGACATTGGTGCTTTTGAAAAGCAGATTTCTGACCGCACCTGTGCCGTGATTTTCGAACCGGTGCAGGGCGAGGGCGGCGTGCTGCCCGTGGACCCCGCGTTTGCCAAACGTGTGCGCGAACTTTGTGACAAGCACCATGCACTGCTCATCCTTGATGAAGTGCAGTCAGGATGCGCACGTTCGGGCACGTTCTTCGCCTATGAACAGATCGGCATTCGCCCCGATATCGTAACGACGGCGAAAGGTTTGGCCGGCGGCGTTCCTATCGGCTGCGTACTGACCAACGACGCTGTTGCCAAGCATTTCAAACCCGGCACGCACGGATCGACCTTTGGCGGAAATGCATTGGCCTGCGCGGTCGGCAATGCGGTTCTGAAGCATATTTCTGCACCGGAATTCCTGGAAAAGGTCGTCAAGCACGGCGCCTTCATGAAGGCGTCGCTTGAAGCGCTCAACAAGGAACTGCATGTCTTTACGGAAGTCCGCGGCATGGGCCTGCTCATTGGCTGTGAACTGATTCCGCAGCTTCGTGCGCAGCTCGGCGACATTCAGAAGGCCGCGCTTAAAGCCGGGCTCATTATTCTGACGGCCGGCGGCACGACGATTCGTCTGTGCCCGCCGCTCATCATCAAGAAGCGTGAGATCACCGAGGGCGTGGCGATTCTGAAGTCGGTTCTGAAGGGATTTCTCGCCAATCTGCCTAAGGCCGAGGAACCGGTGAAGGCAGTGAAGACTGGTTCACGAAAGACCAGAGCTTCTGCCAAGGAACCGGCAGTCAAGCAGGTTAAGCCCGCAGCGAAGACCCCGCAGACACGTAAAGCTCAGCCTGCAAAACCCGCTGCTGCAGCTCCGGCCAAAGCCGTTCCTGCTCAAGCGGCCAAGGCTGAGAAGCCTGCGGCACGAGCGGCGACGGGTTCCGCCAAGCAGCC
>ERZ779885.4281-NODE-4281-length-11292-cov-15.632286_pt1 | contig 11292 bp, 8 predicted proteins | sample MGYA00511554_ERZ779885 | MGnify/ENA primary metagenome ERZ779885 (study PRJEB29588, sample SAMEA2160998) | human gut metagenome | biome: human gut; feature: human-associated habitat; material: faeces | place: Denmark | collected 2008/2010 ... | reverse complement strand
TCTGCATCGAGCTGGCCAACGCCATCTCCATCTGCATGATGCACCTGTCCCGCCTTTCTGAGGAAATTATCCTGTGGTGCAGCTGGGAGTTCAAGTTCATCGAGCTGGATGACGCGTTCACCACCGGTTCGTCCATCATGCCCCAGAAGAAGAACCCCGACGTTACCGAGCTGATCCGCGGCAAGACCGGCCGCGTCTACGGCGATCTGAACACCCTGCTGGTCATGATGAAGGGCATCCCGCTGGCCTACAACAAGGACATGCAGGAAGACAAGGAAGCCATCTTTGACGCCGTGGACACGCTGGAACTGTGCCTGAAAACGGTGACCCCCATGCTGGACACCATGAAAACCATCCCGGCCAACATGCGCCGCGCCGCTGCCAAGGGCTTTATCAATGCCACCGACTGCGCCGACTACCTCACCAAGAAGGGCATGCCCTTCCGGGATGCCTACAAGCTCACCGGCTGCATGGTGTCGGACTGCATTGCCAAGGACAAGACGCTGGAAGAACTGACCCTCGACGAGTTCAAGGGCTACAGCGGCCTGTTCGAGGGCGATATCTACGAAGCCATTGATCTGGTCAAGTGCTGCGAGGGCCGCACCAGCTACGGCGGCCCCAGCGAAGCCAGCGTAAAGAACCAGATCGCACTGGCGGCCGCACAGCTGACCGCCTGGGAGGAAAAGAACGCATGAGCGTAAAAGTATTCATTGACGGCTCCTCCGGCACCACCGGCCTGCGCATCGCCGACCGGCTGGCTGCACGCCCGGAGATCGAGCTGCTGTCCATTTCGGCCGAGGGCCGTAAGGACGTGAACGAGCGGGCAAAGGTCATCAATTCGGCGGACCTTGCCTTCCTCTGCCTGCCGGATGCAGCTTCCAGAGAGGTCATGCCTCTGCTGCGCCCGGACGTGAAGGTGCTGGACACCTCCACCGCCTTCCGCACCGATGCCGCCTGGGACTACGGCTTCCCGGAGCTGAAGGGCCAGAAGGAAAAGATCAAGAATTCCGATCGTGTGGCGGTGCCCGGCTGCTATGCCAGCGGCTTTATCAGCATCGCCCGCCCGCTGGTGGAGCTGGGTCTGGCCCCGAAGGACTATCCCTTCAGCTGCACCGGCATTTCCGGTTACTCCGGCGGCGGCAAGAAGATGATCGCCGAGTATGAGAGCGCCGACCGCCCGGCCCACAGCAAGCTGGATGCACCCAAGAGCTATGGCCTGGGCCTTGCCCACAAGCATCTGCCGGAGATGAAGGAAATCAGCGGGCTGGCTCATACGCCCATGTTCGTGCCGGTGGTGTGCGATTACTACTGCGGCATGCAGGTGCTGGTGCCGCTGGACCTGACCGTGGCCGGTACCACCGCCGAAGCCGTGGCCGCCGGTCTGGCAGACTACTATAAGGATGCCGCCACCGTGAAGGTGCACGCCCTGAACGAACCTCTGCCGGAAAACGGCCTGTACTCCAACGCCATGGCCGGCACCGACCGCATGGAGCTGTACCTGACCGTGAACGCCGCAGGCAACCAGATGATGCTGGTGTCCCTGTTCGACAATCTGGGCAAGGGCTCTTCCGGCGCAGCGGTCCAGTGCATGAACCTGATGCTGGGCCTGCCGGAGACCCAGGGGTTGGAATAAACTTGTATCGCACACGGGCAGTGTCCTTGCCCTCTCCGTCTTTGCTTCGCAAATCCACCTCGTTCCCCTTTTTGTCGCCGACGGCGACATCTTCCCCCGGCCGGGGGAAGTCTGTCAACGGGAGAGGCCTTGGCAAAGAGATGAAGTTTGCGTGGACTGCCAAGGGCTCCCACTTTGGGGGAGCTGGCATCGCGCAGCGATGACTGAGAGGGCGAGGATGCTGACCTTGTGCAATAGAAACGATTTGAATTGATTCTTCCCAATATTTACCACCATGGTATTTGCAATCCTGCGGCGGACTGGTTCGTATATAAGGCAGACCGGCACCCGGCAGCAGCCGGGACGGAAAGAAACGAAAGGAGCAAACCTTCCATGTTTCAAGGCCTTGGGCCGCTGCTCAACTTTTTGGGCGGCGGCAGCTTGACTAAGCTGCTTCTGTTTTTACTGAAGGGGCTGTTCGGCTGAAACGGACGGTCTGAAAGGAGAATACCATGCTGATCGTATTGGAGCATCTGCTGGGTCGGATCAATCTGCCCGGTATGTGGTGGATCATCGCAGAGCGCTGGCTGTGAGGTGACACCCCGCAAAGCCGCTGCACTTTTTGTGCGGCGGCTTTTTTGCTGCGCGGAACGATTTCACTAGGCTCGCCCTCTCCGTCAGTTCGCTTCGCTCACTGCCACCTCTCCCAAAGGGAGAGGCCTTGGCATGGCGGAAAAGTTTCCGGTCAAACTGCAAAGTTCGTGGTTTCGCCAGAGGCTCTCCCTTTGGGAGAGCTGGCAAATCCGCAGGATTTGACTGAGAGGGCGAGCCCGCTGCCCTTGTAACTTTTTCTGATATATTTTACTTGCCACCCCATTGGCAAAATTGGCAAAAAATGCTTGCATCTAGGCGGTTTTGATGATAAAATTACACTGTTATAGTGCGCCCAAAATCGGGGCATCATAGGAAGGTAAATTTGTAAATTGCGGCAACAGGGTGTACCGCGTGCTGTCAAGGTGCGGTACACAGAGAAAGAGACAGGGAAAACCAGATGGAAACAGGCGAGACGATAAAAAAGGGACTTCTGCGGCTGGAACGCTATGCACAGAATATACCGGGCGGCTTTCACTGCTGCGCAGAGGACCCGGAAAACGGCTATCCGTTTGCTTATGTCAGTGACCGTTTTCTGGAGATACTGGGCTGGGAGCGGGAAGAATTTGCGGCAAGGTTCGATAACCGCTATACAGCGCTGGTACACCCGGATGATCTGGCGGCCGGGCTGCGCTACCGGAATGCGGAAAACAGCGCGACTTACGCCAAGAATGGTGACAGCATCTTCCGGATTCTGGGCAAAAACGGCTACCGCTGGGTCACCAACGCTGCCAATCAGGTGGAATGGTACGGCAAAGGCTATATCGTGGGCACGATCACGGATATCACCCCCTATATGGAACTGCGGGAAAAGCTGGAACAGCAGAACCGTACCCAGCGGGAGGCGCTGGAAACCGCCAACCATAATCTGCTGCGGATGATGCAGCAGATGGAGGAGCAGAAGGCGCAGTTTGCCCAGACTACTGCCCGGAGCATGGAAAAAGAAAAGCGCTACCGGCAGCGGCTGAACCACGACGCCCTGACCGGCACCTACAACCGCCGCTATTACGAGGAAGTGGTGCGCAATAACCTCGGGCCGGCGGGCATCGCTCTGATGGATATCGACGATTTCAAGATCTGCAACGATACCTACGGCCACCACGCCGGAGATCTGGCACTGGAAACCGTTGCAAAGGCCATCCGCAGCTGCATCCGGGAAACAGATCTGCTGATCCGCTACGGCGGCGACGAGTTTTTGCTGGTGCTGCCCGGCATCCCGGCGGATTATTTCAAGGTAAAGCTGGAGCAGATCCGCACCGCCGTGCAGCAAACGGTGGTGCCGGGCTACCCCCACTTCCGGCTGTCGCTGAGCATCGGCGGCGCGATGCAGACCCTTGCCGACCCCATGGAGAATGTGGTGCGCCGGGCAGACCTTTTGATGTATCAGGCCAAGAACCACAAGGACGCGGTAGCGGTGGACACACAGGACAGCCGGTTGGCGGCTCAGGAGCAAGTCTTGGAGGAAAAGCCCGTCATCCTGCTGGTGGACGATGCCATGATGAACCGCATGATGCTTACCGGCATTCTGGGCGAGGACTACCGTATTCTGGAAGCCGGGAACGGCAAACAGTGTCTGGAGCTGCTGCGGGAAAAGGCGGGGCAGATCTCGCTGGTGCTGCTGGATATCAATATGCCGGTCATGGACGGCTTTGAGGTGCTGCGCACCATGAACACCAACCACACCATCGAGGATGTGCCGGTGATCATGATCTCCAGCGACGACTCGGAAGAAGCCATCCGCAAGGCGTATGAGCTGGGCGCAAGCGATTACGTCAGCCGCCCCTTTGACGCCAAGATCGTCTACCGCCGGGTGTCCAACACCATCAAGCTGTACGCCAAGCAGCGGCGGCTGGTGCAGATGGTGTCTGACCAGATCCGCGCGCGGGAAAAGAACACCGATGTGCTGGTGGGTGTGCTGAGCCAGATCGTGGAGTTCCGCAACGGCGAGTCCGGCTCTCATGTGCGGCACATCCGCATCATCACCGAGACGCTGCTGCACCGGCTGATAGAGCTGACCAGCCGCTACGACCTGACTCCCGAGCAGCAGGATAACATCCCGCTGGCGTCGGCGCTGCACGATATCGGCAAGATCGGCATTGACGAAGCTATCCTGAACAAGCCCGGCAAGCTGACCGCAGAGGAATTTGCGGTGATCAAGACCCACAGTATGCTGGGCGCAGAGATGCTGCAAAAGACTGAAAGCTTTGCAGACCAGCCGCTGTTGCAGACCGCCTACGAGATCGCCCGCTGGCACCACGAGCGCTGGGACGGCAAAGGCTACCCGGACGGGCTGAAGGGCGACGATATCCCCATCAGCGCCCAGCTGGTCTCCATGGCGGATGTGTATGACGCACTGACCAGCGAACGGTGCTATAAAAAGGCTTTCCCGCACGAAACGGCTGTCAAGATGATCACGAACGGCGAGTGCGGAGCCTTCAACCCGCTGCTGCTGCAGTGTCTGCTGGACGTGCAGGGGGAACTGAAACAGGAAATTTTACAATGGTAATGTGAGGACATCTACGCGTGACAGAACAGCGATCCAACTATAAAATACCCCGCCGTACCTTTTTAAAGGTGTGCGCGGCGGCAGCGGCAGCCGGGCTGACCGCTTGCGGCAAAACACAGGCGGCGGCAGCGCTGCCCGAGCTTACGGTGGGCAGCGATAACTACCCGCCTTTTATCTATCTGAACAATGACAGCACGCCCACCGGCATTGATGTGGACATTGCCACCGAGGCCTTTGCCCGCATAGGGTATGCGGTACGGTTTGAGATCATTGACTGGGAGCAGAAAACAAAGCTGGTGGAAAGCGGCGCCATTGACTGCATCTGGGGCTGCTTTTCCATGGATGGGCGGGAGCAGCTGTACCGCTGGGTAGGCCCCTATATGGTCAGCCGTCAGGTGGTGGCGGTCAATGCCGATAGCGGCATTGAAACGCTTGCCGACCTTGCGGGCAAGACCATGATGGTGCAAAGCACCACCAAGCCGGAGGAAATTTTCCTCGGCGGCACCGACCCCCGCATCCCGCAGTTTGGTGAACTGTTGAGCGCCGAGGACCGCAGCGTGCAGTACGCCATGCTGAACTGCGGCTATGTGGACGCCATTGCCGCCCACGAGACCGCCATTTTGCAGTATATGCAGGATTGCAATGCCAATTTCCGCATTCTGGAAGAGCCGCTGCTGGTCACCGGCATCGGCGTGGCCTTTGCGCTGAACGACACCCGCGGGCTGGACGAAAAGCTGACCGAGACCTTTGCCGCCATGCGCGCCGACGGCACGATGAAGCAGATCGTAGGCAAATATCTGCCGGACCCGGAAAAATATCTGGAGGTGGACGCCCTTGAACCGTAACAAGAAACCGTTCACGCCCAATATGCGGGTGACGGCGCTCTATCTGCTGATGGGCGTGCTGCTTTTGCTGGCAGTGACCCTCTTCTCCGGGCGGGCGTCCATACGCGCTACCGAGGAATACTTTGACCGCACCATCAACTTTGTAAAAGTGCAGTCCACCAGCTACGAAAAATATAACGATACCATCACTGCAAAGTCGCTGCGCCGGATGGCGGTGTCGGTGCGGCAGCTGGCCGAAAATGATACCTTGGATCTCTACGACCCCGAAAGCCTCCGGGCAGAAACGGAATCCCTCTGGCTTACCGGCATTGCCGTACTGGACGAAAATGGAGAATCACTGTGCGAATATACGGATGGTAATATCGATTATGCGCAGTTTGCGGAATCGCTGCGAGAGCAAGCCGCGCTGAACGTGCTGCAAAACCCGCAAAAGACCTATCTCAAGCGCATTCTGTTACAGGATGGTACAGCGGTGGATGTTGCCACCCGCCGCGCCGCAGCAGGGGACGCCGTGCTGCTGGCGTACCGGGTGACCCCGCCGGAGTTTGTGGAGGGGACAGCCCTGTCCATCCAGAGCGTGCTGGACGGCTACCCGAAGAACATCAGCGGCACCATCTTTATCGTGCAGGACAACAAGGTGATCGCCGCAAACGACCCGAGCCTCATCGGACCGTACACCACGAACAGCCCGCTGGTGCAGGGCATCCGCAAAGCAGGTGCGCCCGACATTCTGACCCACACCCGCGACTGGGCAAATTCCGGCTGCTATTTCGGGATGTACAGCAACGGACAGAATTTTGATCTGTATCTCTATATCGACGAAAAATCGGTGTTCCGCAATTCCAGCAGCGCACTGCTGGCTGCGCTGATCTTCTATCTGATCTGTGTGGCAGTGCTGCAAACGCTGCGCCGCCGCTCCATGAAGCTTGCGGAGCAGCAAAAAAAGGAGCAGGAGCAGAAGTACCACGCCCAGCTGGAGGAACAGAACCGCAAGCTGGAACTTGCCGTCCGGCACGAGGCAGCGGCAAACCGCGCCAAGCGGGAGTTTTTGTTCAACATGAGCCACGACATCCGCACCCCGATGAACGCCATTATCGGCTTTACCTCACTGGCGGCGACCCATATTGAGAATAAGGAACAGGTGCTGGATTATCTGAAAAAGATCTCCACTTCCAGCCAGCACCTGCTCTCCCTCATCAACGATGTGCTGGATATGAGCCGCATCGAGAGCGGAAAGGTGAAGATCGAGGAAAAGGCGGTGCACCTGCCGGATCTCGTGCACGATATACGCTCCATCATCCAGCCCGACATCAGTTCCAAACGGTTGTCGCTGTTCATCGACACCATGGATGTGGTGGACGAGGACATCATCACCGACCCGCTGCGGCTGAATCAGGTGCTGCTGAACATCCTTTCCAATGCTATCAAGTTCACCCCCACCGGCGGCATGGTGAGCATCCGCATTGCTCAGAAGCCCGGCGCGCCCAAGGGCTGCGGCAATTATGAGTTCCGCATCAAGGACAACGGCATCGGCATCAATAAGGAGTTCCAGAAGCACATCTTTGAGGAGTTCACCCGGGAGGAAAGCTCCACCGTCAGCGGCATCCAGGGCACGGGTCTCGGCCTTTCCATCACCAAGAATATCGTAGACCTGATGGGCGGCACCATCACCCTTGAAAGCGAGCCGGGCAAGGGCAGCGAGTTCATCGTGAACCTCTGCTTCCCCCTCAGCGGGCAGAAGGCGGAGATCAAGCAGCTGCCCCAGCTGGAAGGGCTGCGGGCGCTGGTGGCGGACGACGACACCAACACCTGTCTGAGCGTCAGCACCATGCTTTCCAAGATCGGCATGCGCCCGGAGTGGACCATCTCCGGCAAGGAAGCAGTCATCCGCACGAAGTACGCCGTGGAGCAGGGCGATGCTTTCAGCGTGTATATCATCGACTGGCTCATCCCGGATATGAACGGCATCGAGATCGTGCGGCAGATCCGCAAGGTCATCGGGGACAGCTGCCCCATCATCATCCTGACCGCCTATGACTGGGCGGATATCGAGGAGGAGGCGCGCGCCGCCGGTGTGACCGCTTTCTGCGAAAAGCCGCTCTTCCTCTCGGAGCTGCGCAAGGTGCTGGCAGAGCCCTTCCGGGTGCAGCCGGAGCAGACGACTGCCCCGCAGCCCAAGGCAAGCTTTGACGGTAAGCACTTGCTGCTGGTGGAGGATAACGCCCTGAACCGGGAGATCGCCATAGAGATCTTAAAGGAAGCAGGCTTCCTTGTGGATACCGCCGGAGACGGCGTTGAAGCAGTGGAAAAGATGGAGCAGTCCGTGCCCGGGCAGTATGACCTGATCTTAATGGACATCCAGATGCCCCGGATGGACGGCTACGAAGCCACCCGGCGTATCCGCGCCCTGCCCGACCCCCGCAAGGCGGGCATCCCCATTTTTGCCATGACCGCCAACGCCTTTGAGGAGGACAAGCAGAACGCCCTGAATGCGGGCATGAACGGCCACATCGCAAAGCCGCTGGATATCCCGCACCTGCTGAAGGTGCTGGAAGAAGCGCTGAAATAAGAACCCGCTCAGGCAAAGCCTTGCGGCTTTATCGGCTCCCCCGAAAGGGGGAGCTTTTTTGTTTCTGCCGGTCAGCATCTTTCCGTTCACGCGGTTTTATCTTCCTGCATAGGATGGTGCACAGCGGAAAAGGGGAGATGACGACATGAGGCAGACAAAGCGGTTTGCGGTGGTGGGCAGCGATGCCCGGCAGGCGGCGGCAGGGCGTGCACTGGCGCGGGCGGGGTATACGGTGGGCGGCGTGCAGCAGCTGCCGCAGGCAGACTGCATCCTGCTGCCGCTCCCGCTGGACGAGAGCCGCACCCCGCTGGCAGAGCTGCTGCGTGCCGCAAAGCCCGGCGCGGTGGCGCTGGGCGGCAGGCTCTCGGCGCAGGCAAAGACCATTGCGCAGGAAGCGGGCGTGGAGCTGGTGGATTACTTTGCCCGACCAGAGCTGACGGTGTACAATGCCATCCCTACGGCGGAGGGCTGCATTGGCATCCTGCTGGCCGAGCGCACCCGTACCCTGTGGGGCACAAACCTTCTGCTGCTGGGCTTTGGCCCGGTGGGGCAGGCGCTGGGAGTACGGCTGGCAGCGCTGGGAGCGGATGTGACTGTCTGCGCCCGGCGTCCGGAACAGCGGGCTCTGGCCGAGAGCCTTGGCCTGCGCGGTGCAGAGCTGGCCCGGCTGGGTGCACTGGCCCCGGCCTTTGACCGGGTGGTGAACACGATCCCGGCACCGGTGCTGACAGAGCCGGTGCTGACGGCCCTGCGGCCCGGAAGTCTGATCGTGGATCTGGCCTCGAAGCCCGGCGGAACGGATTTTGCGGCAGCGCAGCGGCTGGGCCTCCGTGCCATCCATGCACTGAGCCTGCCGGCGGTCTGCGCGCCGGAAACAGCGGGCGAAGCGGTGGCACGCACGGTGCTGGCCATTTTGCGGGAGCGGGAGGAATGCACATGACCACACAGAAAAAGGGAAGTGCCGCATTTGCAGTGTGCGGCAGCTTCTGCACGCTGGAAACAGCATTGGAAGCAGCGCGGATGCTGACGCTGCAGGGCTGGGATCTGCTGCCCATCATGAGCTTTGCGGCCGGGCAGGATACCCGCTTTGGCACCGGAACGTTCTGGAAGGAGCGGCTGGAGGCCCTTACCGGGCACCCGGTGCTGGATACCCTGCAGGCCGTGGAACCGCTGGGCCCCAGACAGATGGCACAGGCGCTGGTCATTGCGCCCTGCACTGGGGCCACGCTGGCAAGGCTGGCGGCGGGGCTTTCCGATACGCCGGTGACGCTGGCGGCAAAGAGCCTGCTGCGGGTGGGTTGCCCGGTGCTGGTGGGCATTTCCACCAACGATGGGCTGGGGGCGTCGGGGGAGAACATCGCCCGGCTTTTCCAGCGCAAGCATTACTATTTTGTGCCCTACGGGCAGGATGACCCCATTGCCAAGCCCAGCAGTCTGAAGGCGGACTTTGCCCGTCTGCCCGCTGCACTGGACGCTGCGCTGGCCGGGCGGCAGCTGCAGCCCGTTCTGCTGCAAAACAACGTCTGAATGGCTTTTCAGCCGGGACAAAATGTGGTATACTGAATTTGATGCTTTGCCGGTGCGGTACGGCCGGGCAGAATAAGCTTCGATGGAGAAAACCAGATGAAAAAACTGACCGCAGCGCTGTGTGCTGTGCTGCTTGTGTTCTGTATGTTCGTGCCGGGGGCTGCGGCGGTTGGCCCTGCCCTTGGCGCCACCCGCGCTTACTGCATCATCGATGCAGACACCGGCCTTGTGCTGGCACAGCAGAATATGAACGAAGAGCTGCACCCGGCATCCATCACCAAGGTGATGACGCTGGGCCTTGCCTGCGAAAAGGCGCAGGGGAACTGGGATGATATAAAGCTCACCGTGACCCACGAGGATGTTTACTCGCTGGCGGGCACCGATTCCAGTCACATTGCCCTGCGCGAGGGCGAAGAAGTCCCCCTGACGGATGCGCTGTATGCCACCCAGATGGCCAGCGCCAACGACGGCGCGAACCTGCTGGCCGAATACTTCGGCGGCGGCACCATCGAGGGCGGCGTGGCCGCGATGAATGCCCAAGTGCAGGCGCTGGGCCTCGAGCACACCCACTTCGCCAACCCCCACGGCATCAGCGGCGATGACCACTATACCAGCTGCTACGACATGGCTCAAATTCTGCGATGGGCGCTGACCCAGCCGGGCTTTGAGACCATTTTCACCCGGCTCGAGATGTACACCATGGCGCCCACGAATGTCCAGCCGGTGACCCGCTATTTCTCCCAGCAGGATAAAATGCGGCTGAGCTACAGCCGGTATTACATCCCGGCCATCCGCGGCTCCAAGATAGGCTACACCAACATCGCCCGCTACAGCTACGTCTGCCTCGCGGAACAGAACGGCGTCCGCCTCATCTGCGTGACCATGCAGAGCGAGATGAAGACCGATAAGTACAACGACGTCCGCACCCTGCTGGACTACGCTTTCGCACGCTATACCGGCTACACCGACCTGCCCTCCCAGGGCCTGACCGGAGAGGTGGAAGTCGTGGGCGGCGGCGGAACGCTGGGCAAGGTGACCGTCACCGACCCCGGCGTCCGGTTGCTGCTGGCCGACGGCGTGACGGCGGGGGACGTCTCGGTGTCGCTGGAGCTGCCCGAACGATACGTTCTGGGTACTTCGCCGGAAGTGTACGCAGTGTATACCGTCAATGGCGGCGATAAGCAGGAATCGACGAGTGTCCGGGTCCCGGCGGTACTCACCGGGCTGGATGCGCTGCTGGAAGCGAACGCGGGCAGAGAGCTGGACACGGCCTCTGACGTTAAGCCTGCCAGGACGGCGGGAATGCTCATCGCCATCTCGCTGGCCTGCACTGTAGCTGCTGCCGGTGCCACGCTGTGCGTGATGCGGGTGATGCGCCTCCGGAAAACCAAAAAGCAAAAGCCCTCGCAACATTAAAAATCGCGAAAAAGCTGCAAAAGGCTTTTCCATATACAACAAAATAACAAAAAACGATAAAACAAAACAGAGAGGAAAATAATTATGGGCAAATTCACCTTTACGCAGACTGAGATCCCCGGTGTCGTCGTCATTGAGCCGCAGGTGTTCGGCGATGACCGCGGCT